>Ga0209573_1001171_pt1 | contig 42871 bp, 42 predicted proteins | sample TNRBio252014_DNA_FD_185870 | JGI IMG/M metagenome (GOLD analysis project Ga0209573, IMG submission 185870) | Wastewater treatment Type I Accumulibacter community from EBPR Bioreactor in Madison, WI, USA - TNR Reactor_6/25/2014_ DNA (SPAdes)... | ecosystem: Engineered > Bioreactor > EBPR >...
GCGCACCATCGGCACCCTCATCGACCTCTTCACACCAGCCGAATGCGCAAACTTCTTCACCGCCGCAGGCTATGAGCCAGAGTGAGTGGAAACCGCTCTAGTCATGACAATTTCTCCCACGGACGGCACTTGCATCGCGAAGATTGTATTGATGCTGGTCTAGTCGTTAAAGAACTCGAGGAGGACCAAGGCCTTCAAGACGCGGTCCTGACACTTCACCATGCTGCGATGATTACATTATCGAATACTTCTGCGGCCAAGGTTATCGAGAATCATCTCGGAATTGGCTCGATCCGGCTAGTAGCAATTTAACCGTACAGCCCGCGTAGGGCGGGTCTAAAGCGCGGCGTGACCCGCCGGATGCGCCACCGCCCGATTGCATGCGGCGTATTACGCTTCGTTCCGAAACCGCCTTACGATGGGTCCCTGCACGCGCAGTGTCCCGCGCCTCTCAGTCCCAGGCCACCAGGATCGCCCCGAGGGTGATCAGGGCGATGCCCAGCCAGGCGGCGGGGGACAGTTTTTCGCCGAGGAAGGCCGCGCCGAAGAGTGCGACCAGCACCACGCTCAGCTTGTCGACGGGCGCCACCCGGGCGACGTCTCCGAGCCTGAGCGCCCGGAAGTAGCACACCCACGACGCTCCCGTGGCGAGGCCGGACAGCACCAGGAACAGCAGGCTCCGGCCGGAGAGGGAGGTCGGCGGCTGCCATCGCCCGGTGCCGGCCAGAACCGCGCCGAGCCCGGCGAGGACCACGAGGGTGCGGATGAAGGTGGCGAAGTCGGACTCGACACTCTCCCCGCCGATCTTGGCAAAGACGGCGGTGAGCGCCGCGAACGCGGCCGAGGCCAGCGCCCACGACAGCCATGAACCCACCTCGAAGCGCATCGGCTCCACTCCAACAGCGATGATCCCCACGACGCCCTGCCTTCGACGCCGCCGCGTCGGCATCCGGAACAGGGCGCAGCCCAGAATAGCCGCAGGCGCATCCGGACGCATGCTTCCGGCATCCGGGCCGGCTGCCCCCCCCACCGCCCCCCGCCGACCCGCAGGTTCGGCGGGGTGACGGCGAGGGCCGGGTCGGGCATGCTCGTGGGGCGGCCGGGCGGAGCCTTGCGCCGGGGCGCGGGGCCGGGGCGCGGAACCGGTGAGCGGCGCCGGTGAACGGGGCCGGGCGGAGCGCGGATGACGACAAATGACGACTTCTGACGACATCCGACGACATCGAATGACGACAAACGACGACACCTGTCGTCATTTTCGAGCCCCTGAAATCAACGGCTTGCGGCGGAAATGACGACATTTGACGACACATGACGACACTTTCGCGCCGGCCCGCCGCCGCCCCCCCCTGCCCGGCCCCCCGACCCGCCCCCGGGCCTGCCCGGGCGCTCAGGCGCGCGGGCGCAGGACGTGGTGGTGGTCGGGCGCGTAGAGGCGGCTGTCGGCGAACTCCTTGGGTTCGAGCACGGGGCCGACCAGGATCAGCGCCGTGCGGGTCAGCCCGGCGGCCTTCACGTGGTCGCGGATGTCGGCCAACGTGCCGCGGATGAACGCCTCGTCCGGCCAGCCGACCCGGAAGGCGACGACGACCGGGCAGTCCGTGCCGTACAGCGGCGTGAGCTCGCGCACCACCTTCGCCAGGTTGGTCACCGAGAGGTGGATGGCGAGCGTCGCCCCGCTGGCCCCCAGCGTCGCCAGGTCCTCCCGGTTCGGCATCGCCGACGAGCGGGTCGACGTCCGGGTCAGCACCACCGTCTGGCTCACGTCCGGCAAGGTCAGCTCGCACTTCAGCGCGGCTGCGGCAGCCGCAAAGGCGGGCACGCCCGGCGTGACGTCGTAGGCGATGCCGAGCGCGTCCAGCCGGCGCATCTGCTCGCCCGTGGCGCCGTAGAGCGACGGATCGCCGGAGTGGACGCGGGCCACGTCCTGGCCGGCCGCGTCGGCCGCCTGCATCTCGGCCACGATCTCGTCCAGGTGCAGCGGCGCGGTGTCGATGATGCGCGCGCCGGCCGGCGCCTCGGCCACCACCTCGCGCGGCACCAGCGAGCCGGCGTACAGGCAGACCGGGCAGCGGCGGATCAGGTTGAGGCCGCGCACGGTGATCAGGTCCGGCGCGCCGGGCCCGGCGCCGATGAAGTGCACGGTCATCGGCCGGACCCTTCCGCGCCCGCAGCCGTCGCAAGGCGCGCGCCGGCGCCGCCGGCGTCCATCTTCCGGGCGTAGCCGCGCGGCGTGTAGAGGAAGCGGTGCGTGCCGCGGGTCACGGCCCGGGTGTTGCTGGAGCCCACCAGGACCACCGTCAGCATGTCGCACAGCTCCGGGCTCAGGTCCGCGAGTTCGATGATGCGCAGCGTCTCCTCCTCCCGTCCCAGGTTGCGGGCGAGCACCACCGGCGTCGCGGGCGGGCGGTGGGCCAGCAGGATGTCGCGCGCCGCGGTGAGCTGGGTGCGCCGGCGCTTCGAGACCGGATTGTAGAGAGCCACGACGAAGTCGCCGTCGGCCGCGGCGCGCAGCCGGCGTTCGATGTCCGGCCAGGGCGTCAGCAGGTCGGAGAGCGAGACGGCGCAGAAGTCGTGGCCGACCACGGCGCCGGCCCGGGCGGCTGCCGCCTGCAGGGCGGTGATGCCGGGGACGACACGCAGGGCGAGGCGGTTCCAGTCGGCCCGGTCCTCCCGGTCGATCAGCTCGAAGGCGAGCGTGGCCAGCGCATAGATGCCGGCGTCGCCGGAGCTGATCAAGGCCACCCGGCGGCCCTCGGCGGCGAGGTCGAGGGCGATGCGCACGCGCGCCTCCTCCTCCGCCATCGGTGCCGTGTGCAGCCGCTTGCCGGCGGCGAGGTCGGCGATCAGGTCCAGGTAGAGCTGGTATCCGACGATGTCGGTCGCCTCGGCCAGCACGGCCGTCGCTTCCGCCGTCCGCCACGCCGGCGCGCCGGGGCCGATGCCGACGACGCAGAGGCTGCCGCGCGGCCGGCCGACCGTGGCGGGGTCGATCTCCATGGGCGCGCGGGCGACCGCACAGGTGGCGCGCCCGGTGCGGGTCTTCGCCACCACCAGTGCGCCGGTCGGCCCGACGGCGGCCAGCGCGGCTCCTTCCGCCACCCCGTGGCAGCCCACCTCGCGGAACACCACGTCCGACGGGTTCTGCAGCCGCGGCGCTTCCGCTTCCAGATCGGCGGCAGAGACGAAGCGGGCGGGAACGCCGAGGCTGGCCGCGAGCGCGTGCACCGCGTCCTCGTCCGCCTTGACGTCGATGGAGACGACGCAGGCGACCGCCGCCTCCGCCAGTCCGTGCGCCGCCAGCGTGGAGCGCACCAGGCCGATCAGCTCGCCCGCCGGGCAGTCGCGCGCGCAGCCGACGCCGAGTGCCAGGACGGGTGGGTGCAGGACGAGGGGGTCGGCCGGCGTGGTGGCGCGGTCGGTGACCCGCACCGCGGCGGCGCCGGCGCCTGCCTCGGCGGCGAAGCGGGCGCCGGATCGCTGCAGCCACGTCGCATCGCCCGCTTCCACGCTCAGTGCCACCGGCCGGCCATCCAGCAGCGCCGCCGTCACCGCCTTCGCCGCCTCCGGATTGGCCACCCGCCAGCCGGCCGGCGGGTCGTCGAGGCCGAAGCCGAAGCGCACGTCGCCCGCCGTCGTCACGGCGGCCACGCCCTCGGTCGCAGCCGCGATCGCGTGCGCCAGCCGGTTGGCGCCGTGGTGGCCGCCCAGCAGCGGCACCGCCGCCGAGCCGTCCTCCGCCACCGCGATGACCGGCGGCTCCGCCCGCTTGTCGGCCAGCAGCGGCGCCACGGCCCGGATCAGGATCCCCGCCGCGCACACGCCCACGATCGGTGTGCCGGCTGCGAACAGCGCGCGCAGCGCCGCCATCGCGTCCGAGAAGCAGACGTCGGCCGCGTCGGCGCGGCCCGCGAGCCCGTGCACCCGGCTGCCCGGCAGCACCGGCTGCAGCCGGCGCGCCAGCGCCAGGCCACCGGCGCCGAGTGCGACGATCGCCGTTCCAGACGGCAGCTCGACCCGCCGGCCCACGGCGTTGTCTTCGCACGCCCGGCGAACCAGGATGGTGGAGAAGTAGGGGGCCGGCTCGTCACCCACGTCCGCCAGCGGCAGGCTGCGCTCGCTCGCCATCGTCGCCCGCTCGACATAGCGGGCGTCCGCCTCGAGGCCCAGCCGGCGGAGCACGCGCCGCACCTTCGGCAGATGCCGGCCCACCTTCATGATCGCTGCGGTCTGGGCGCGCGCCAGCCGCGCCTCCAGTTCCGCTTCCGGCAGCGGCGCGGGCAGGACCACGAACACGTCGTTGCGCGAGACCAGCGGCGTGCCCGCCGCCGCCGCCACCGCCCCCAGCGACGAGACGCCGGGCACCACCACCGCCGGGTGCGCCGGCGCCAGGCGCTCGTAGAGGTACATGAACGAGCCGTAGAAGAACGGGTCGCCCTCGCACAGGACCGCCACGTCCCGCCCCTCGGCCAGATGGCTCGCGATGATGGCGGCGTAACGGTCGTAGACCTCCTGCGCCGGGAACCGGTCCACCGCCATCGGCGTGTCGATGGCGATCTCGATCCGACCTGCCGGGACGTACGGCGCGGCGATCGCGCGCACCAAGCTCGCCCCGCCTTCCGGCGCCGGATAGGCGATCACCGCTGCCCGGGCCAGGATATCGCGTGCCCTGACCGTGATCAGGTCCGGATCGCCGGGTCCGATCCCCAGGCCATAGAGCGTACCGCGGGGGTTCAGGTGTTCATCCATGGACGGTCCCAGTCTCAGGGTTTGACGGCGACATACTGCGTCACCTCCATCAGCGCCCGAAAGGCGCTCAGCCGGCCGACCGGCTCGGCGCGGGCGACGGCCAGCCGGGTGAGCTCGCCGCCATGGCGCTTGCGGAACTCGATCAGCCGGGCGGCGGCGTCCAGCGTCACCACGTTCGCCACCAGCCGGCCGCCGGGGGCGAGAAGGTCCCAGCAGCGGTCCAGCAGGCCGGGGCGGGCACCGCCGCCGCCGAGGAAGATCACGTCGGGCGGGCCGGGCAGGCCTGCGAGCGCGTCGGGTGCTTCGCCGTGCACGATCCGGAGCTGCGGGACGCCGAGTGCCGCGGCGTTGCGCGCGATCGCTGCACAGCGCCCGGCGTCGCGCTCGACTGCCACGGCGGTCGCCTCGGCGCCGCCGGCGAGCCGCAGGCGCGGCACGCTGCGCAGCCACTCGATGGCGATCGAGCCCGAGCCGGCGCCCACGTCCCACAGCGTTTGGCCCGGCAGCGGCGCCAGCGCCGAGAGGGTGACCGCGCGCACCTCCCGCTTGGTGAGTTGGCCGTCGCTTTCGAAGACGTCGTCGGGGAGGCCGGGCACCGGCGGCAGCAGCCGCGGCTGCGGCCCCGGGCGGCACTCGATGGCGAGCGTGTTCAGACCGGCCACAGGCGGGTCCACCCAGCTCTCGGCGATCCCGTCGAGCCGCCGCTCCCGCGGCCCTCCCAGGTGTTCGAGCACCGTGATCGCACTCGGCCCGAAGCCGCGTGCGACCAGCAATGCGGCAGCCTGCGCCGGCGTCTGACCGTCCCGGCTGAGCACCAACAGCCGCGCCCCCGGCTGGATCGACAGGTTGAGGATTTCGAGCGGCCGGCCGTGCACGGTGACACACGCCACGTCGGCGAGCGGCCACAGCATCCGGGCTGCGGCGAGACTGTAGGCGCCCGGGTGCGGGATCACCGTCATCTCGTCGGCACCGAAGTGGCGGGCCAGATTGGCGCCTCCGCCGAACCACATGGGATCGCCGGTGGCGAGCACGACGACGCGCCGGCCGCGCCATTGGGCGATCGCCTCCGCCGCCCGGTGCACACCCTCCTGCCAGGTCAGCCGCACGGCCGCCGAGTCCGGCACCATCGCCTGATGCCGCTCACCGCCGACCAGCAGCTCGGCGGTGGCAATCAGCGCCCGGACCGCGGGAGCAAGGCCTTCGAGGCCGTCGTCACCGATGCCGACCACCGTCAGCCACGGGCCCGGGCAGGGACTCACCGGACGCCTCCCGCCAACGCGTTGACGCAGGCCGCGGCCATCGCACTGCCGCCGCGCCGGCCGCGCAGTGCGATGAACGGCACTCCGCCCGGGTGCTTGATCAGCGCCTCCTTGGATTCCGCAGCACCCACGAAGCCGACCGGGAACCCGAGAATCAGCGCCGGCCGCGGCCCGCCTTCGTCCAGCAGCTCCAGCAGCCGGAACAGCGCCGTCGGCGCGTTGCCGATCACCACCACCGCACCCGCCAGGCGATCGCGCCAGCGATCGACCGCGGCGGCGGAGCGTGTGGTGCCGGCCGTGCGCGCCGCTTCCGCCAGGTCCGGTTCGTCCAGAGTGCAGATCACCGGGTTGCCAGCCGGCAGGCGGGCGCGGATGATCCCCATCGCCACCATGTTGGTATCGACCAGGATCGGCGCCCCGCAAGTGAGCGCCTGACGGCCGGCCGCGGCAGCACCCTCGCTCCAAGCCAGCTCGCGCGCGATCGACGGGTCACCGGCGGCGTGGATGACGCGGACGGCCAGCGGCTCCAGGTCGGCCGGCATTCCGCTCAGGTCCGCCTCGGCCCGGATGGTCGCGAACGACTGCCGGTAGATCGCATCCGGATCGCGCAGGTATTCGTAGCCGGTGCTTTCCGCGAGCGGTGGGGCGACGGCCGTCGAGCCGCGGCGGGCACGGGCGGCCGTCTCGATGCCCAGGATCCAGGCTTCCTCGCTTTCGATCGCCCGCCGTTGCTCGTCGCTCAGGTCACGCGGTCCGGCGAACAACGGCGCGAGCCGGCCGCCGTCGTCCAGTCCGGCCAGCGCGGCGATCACGGCCTGAACCTGCCGGGCGTCCTTGATCTCGTGCGCCACGTCGCGGGCATCGAAGATCGACGGATAGACCTCGGCCAGCAGCACCCGCCAGCCGCCCGGGTCGGGCCGCTCCAGGGGTGCCAGCCCCGTCTCGAACGGCCAGATGCGCGCGGCGTCCGCCAACCACGGGTGACGGCGCAAGGCGTGCAGGTGGGCGATGCCGAGCAGGCTCTGGCTGCCGACGCTGCCGGGATAGGCCAGCTTCCACACCGGGTGTGGCCCACCCGAGGTGCGGTCGCAGATGCGGAATTCCGCAAGGTCGCCGACCGCGAAGCCCGCCGGTTTCGTCGTCGTCAGCAGCGGCCCGGCCGCTGGCGCCGGGCAACCCCAGAACGGAAACGCCCGGCCGGAAAGGTGCTCGTTCAGCGCCGCCGCCACTGCGAAGCGATTGTTGGCATTGTCGTCCGCGTCGCGGATACGGGCGGCGATCTCGTTCCACACGGATCGCCAGTCGGCAGCCGGGCCCCGCAGCCGCGCCGCGAAGCCGGCCGGATAGCCGAAGGCGAAGTCGAAGCCGGCGAGGGTCACCCGGTCCCGGGCCACCAGATCGCTGAGCAGATCGGCCAGCAGGCTCGATGCCGCCGCCCGGGTCGCCGGATTGAACAGCCGCGGCACCGGCAGCGCGCCGTCGATCCGTTCGGCAACGGCGACCCAGACGCTGTCCGCACCGGTCGTCGGCACGGCGGCCGCGCTCCAGTCGACCATGACATAGGCGTCGAAGACGGGAGGCATGGAGGGGAGGCCGGTTCCGCGGGCTCGGCTCAGCCGTGCCGGTGCGGCCTCTGCCCATGGTCGTGATCGTGATCGTGATCGTGCCCATGGTCGTGGGCGTGAACATGGCCGTGGTGGTGATGCCCATGTCCATGACCGTGGCCATGATGATGGTGATGATCGTGATCGGCGTCGGTACCGATCCCGCGGACGTGGAAGTGGTGGCCCACCTGCGGTGCGCCCTGGTCCGCCTCGTAGCCCAGCACCTGCTCCCGGTACTTGCACAGCAGGCAGTTCATCAGGTTGGCGCCGTCCAGTGCCTCGGCCAGCCGGTCGACGAAGGTGTCGATCACCAATGGATGGTCGTTCAGGTAGTCGGCCTTGACGATCTCGATTGCGGGGTGGGCGGCGGCGCACGCGTCCGCGTGCGCGTAGATGCGGTCGACCAGGATGCCGGTGAACAGGAAGTACGGGAAGACGATGATCCGCTCGTATCCCAACCTGACCGCATGATCGAGGCCGGTATCGACCAGCGGGTAGGCGACGCCCGAATAGCAGACCTCTGTCCAGCCGAAGCCCATCCCCTCCCACAGCATGCGCGCGACCTTGGAGACGTTGGCGTTCGCGTCGGGATCGTTCGTGCCGCGGCCGACCACCATCAATAGCGTCCGCTTGCGGTCCACCGGGCGCTCGCAGGCCGCCTCCGCCGCCGCGATGCGGGCAGACGCAGCACGCAGCAGCTTCGGATCGATTGCGAGCTCGCGCCCGAAGGTCACTGCGATCTGCGGGTTCTCGGCGGCGAAGGCGTTGATCTCGGACGGCAGGTCGTTCTTGACGTGACCGGCCGCGAACAGCATGCCCGGCAGGCAGACGATGCGCTTCGCGCCCCGCTCCTTCAGAGCCTCCAGGCCGGTTCGGATGACCGGTCGGGCGAATTCCAGGAAGCCGCTTTCCACGTCGCACGCCGGCATCCGCTTGCGCAGGTGCTTGGCGAGTGTATGGAATTCCTCGACTGCGGCGACCGAACGGCTGCCGTGGCCACAGATCATCACGCCGAGCGGATCGGTGCCGTTCGCACCGTCGAGGTTGGTCATCGCGCCTGGTCCCTTGCCTGCGAGCGTTCTGGCCGGCCCGGGCGACCCCGCCCGCGCTGGACCCGGCTGGTCATGGCCTCCGGCCGGGCATTAAGCGCGCGACTATAGGGGGGTGTTACGGCTCTGTCACGCTTGCGCGCCGGAAGCGGCCCTGGTTCAGGCCAGCGGCAGCGACAGCAGGCCGTCGGCCAACTTCGGCTCGAACCAGGTGGACTTCGGCGGCATTACCTCGCCGGCATCGGCGACCGCCATCAATTCCGCGAGTTGCGTCGGGTGCATGGAGAACGCGACAGCCCACTCGCCGCTCCGCACCCGCTCCTCGAGAGCGCCCAGGCCGCGCCCACCGCCCACGAAGTCGATGCGCTTGTCGGTGCGCGGATCCCCGATTCCCAGGATCGGCGCCAGCAGCCGGTCGCTCAGCACGCTCACGTCGAGGCGGGCGACCGGCGATGCCCCGTCGTCTGGCGGCCGGCGCACCTCCAGCCGGTACCAGCCGTCCGCCATGACCATGCCGAACACCCCGGGGCGTTCGGGACGCACCGGCTGCGGAGCCGGCGTCACCTGGAAGTCCGCCGCGAGGGCGGCCATGAACTCGTCCGGAGATCGCCCGTTGAGGTCGCGGACGACGCGGTTGTAGTCGAGGATGCGCACCTGATCGGCGGGGAAAGTCACCAGCAGGAAACGCTCGCCGCCGCCGAGGCCCGCCTCGGCGCGCGCGGCCGCGACCCGCGACGCCGCCGCCGAGCGGTGGTGGCCGTCGGCGATCCAGATCGCCGGCATTGCCTCGAAGCGGTCGGTGACGGTGGCGATGGCGGCCGGATCGGCGATCGTCCACAACTGGTGGCGTGTCCCCTCGTCGGTGACCGCGTCGGCGATCGGCTCGGTTCCGGCTGCCGCATCCAGGAGCACGGCGATCGCGTCGTCGGGCCGATGCACTACCAGCACCGGGCCGGTGTGCGCGGCGACCGCTGTCACCTGCCGCGTCCGGTCCAATTCCTTGTCCGGCCGCGTGTGTTCGTGGCGCCGGATGCGGTTCTGCCGGTAGGCGTCGACCGAACCGGCGGCGGCGATGCCGGTCTGCACGTGGCCGCCGTTGGTCATGCGGTAGACGTAGTAGCAGGGGGCGGACTCGCGGATCAGCACGCCCTCGTCGATCATTTTCCGCAGGGCGGCGGCCGCCTGGGCATACACGTCCGGGGCGTACGGATCGATGTCGGGGGCGAGATCGATTTCCGCCCGGGAGACGTGCAGGAAGCTCGACGGCTTGCCGTCGGCGCCAGCCTTGGCCTCGGCGAAGCTGATCACGTCGTAGGGCCGGGCGGCCACGTCGCCGGCGCGACCCGGCGCCGGACGAAGGGCCGCGAACGGCTGCAGCAGCGCTCCGGTCACGGCGCGTCTTCTCCTCAACTCTTGCCGAGCTTGATCGCCACGTAGCGGATCCCGCCTTCGCCCTCGACCAGCAAGAGCACCGCCTTCCGCCCGGCTTGCTGGGCCGCCTTGATCTTCGATTCCAGTTGTGTCGGCGTCGACACGGTCTCTTGCGCCACCTCGACGATGCGATCGCCGACCCGGATGCCCTGTTCGCCGGCCGGGCCATCGGCGTCGACGGACGTCACAACCACGCCGCGGGCGTCGTCTTCCAGGCCGAAGCGGTCGCGCAGACGGTCGTCGATGGCGGCGATGTCGATCCCGAGCGCCCCCACCTTCTGCCCGGCGGGCGATGCGCCCGGGCCGGGCGCGGTCGAAGCCACCTTCTCCTCGCCTTCCTCAAGGGCACCGACGGCCACCTTGACCATTATTTCCTTGCCGCCGCGCCAGACCTTGACCGGAACGGTCCGTCCGACCTCGGTATCGGCGACGAGGCGCGGCAGCCGGCGCATCTGGGTGACCGGCTTGCCGTCGAATTCGATGATGACGTCGCCGTCCTTCAGTTGCGCCTTTTCGGCCGGCCCCCCGGGAATGACACTCGCAACCAGTGCCCCCACCGGCTCCTTCAGCCCCAGGGCGTCGGCGATCTCGTCAGTCACCGCCTGGATACGCACGCCGAGCCAGCCGCGGCGAACTTCGCCGTGCTGTATCAATTGCTGGATCACCGGCTGAGCGCTGGCCGAGGGAATGGCGAAGCCGATGCCGACGCTACCGCCGGAGGGCGAGAATATGGCGGTGTTGATGCCGATCACCTCGCCGTCGAGATTGAACATCGGCCCGCCGGAGTTGCCGCGATTGATCGGCGCGTCGGTTTGCAGGAAGTCGTCGTAGGGGCCGGCGTTGATGTCGCGCCCGCGCGCCGAGATGATGCCTGCAGTCACCGTACCGCCGAAACCGAACGGATTGCCGATCGCCAGCACCCAGTCGCCGACCCGGACGTGGTCGGAGTCGCCGAACTTTGCCGGCACCAGCTTGCTGCTCGGCTCGACCTTCAGGATGGCGAGATCGGTCTTCGCATCCCGACCGATCACCTTGGCCTCCAGCCGGGAATCGTCATGCAGGATCACCGTCACCTGATCCGCATCCTGGATCACGTGGTTGTTGGTGACGACGTGACCCTGAGTGTCGATGATGAAGCCGGAGCCCAGCGAGGTGGCGCGCCGCCGCTGCTGTTTCGGCTGGTTCCGCTCCATGAACTCCTTGAAGAACTCTTCGAACGGCGAACCAGGGGGGATCTGCGGCAGCTCGATCCCGGCCCCACCCTCGACCGTCTGCGTGGTCGACACGTTGACCACCGACGGCAGCAACTTGTCCGCCAGATCGGCAAAGCCGTCGAGAGCCGGCCGTGCATACGCCCCTGCCGGCACCAGCGCCAGGATCAGCACCAGCCCACCGAGCAGGCGGCGGACCGCCCCAGACAGGTACAGGTGGCCCTCGCCTGCGGAGGGTCGATCGATGTTGCTCACAGCCATCTTCGAATAGTCCTCCTCGCAACCGCGGCCGGGCGAAACCGACCAGCCCGCAGTGCTGTCTACGCTAGCGATTGGCCGGTGCAGTCCGCCGATCACCCCGTTCGTCCCGGAAGAACCGGAAGAAATCGCTGTCCGGCTTCAACACCATTGTCGTACCGCTGCCTGCAAGCGCTGTATACGCTTCCAGCGACCGGAAGAAATCGAAGAAAGCCGGATCCCGACTGTAGGCATCGTTCAGCACCCGGGTACGCTCGCCGTCGCCTTCACCGCGCAGGATCTGCGATTGCCGAGTGGCATCGGCCACGATCACCGTCCGCTCGCGGTCCGCTTCCGCCTGGATGCGCGCCTTTTGCTGCTCACCTTCGGCACGCAGCTGCGCTGCCTGGGCGACGCGGGCCGAGCGCATCCGGTTGTACACCGCCTGGCTTGTGGCTTCGGGCAGGTCGGTGCGACCGATCCGGACGTCGACCATCTCGACGCCGAATTCCGGCGACGCGGCTCGCAATTGCTCCGCAATCCGGACCATGACGTCGGCCCGCTGTTCAGTCAACAGGTCGCTCAGCCCGATGCGCGCGACCTCGGTTCGAACCACCGAATTCAGTCGACCTCCGAAGATCTGCCGGAAGTTGGCATCGGTCAACGCCCTCTGGCGGAACCGTAGCGGATCGACGATTCGATAGCGGGCAAACGCGTCGACGTTGACCCGCTTCTGGTCGGCGAGCAATACCTCCTGCATCGGCGGATCGAGATCGAGGATCCGCCGATCGTAGAATTCGACGTTCTGAATAAACGGCACTTTGAACTTGAGGCCGGGCTCACGTTCCACCCGAACCGGATTGCCGAATTGGAGGATCAGCGCCTGTTCCGTCTGGCGAACGGTAAATATCGAACTCACCAGCAACACCAGGGCGACGCCACCGACGACAGCCGCGATAATCAGTGCGCGCTTGTTCATTGTGCGGACTCCTGGCGTTTCCGTTGCAGTTCGGGCAACGCCAGGTAGGGAACGACGCCCTGTCCCTTCTCATCGATGATGACGTTCTGGGAGTGGCGCAGAACCTCCTGCATTCGCTCCAGATAGAGCCGGCGCGTGGTCAGATCCCGGCCTTGCTGATATGCTTCAAGCACCGAGAGGAATCGCGACGCTTCACCCGCTGATTCCGCCGTCAGCCGCTCCTTGTATGCATTCGCATCCTGGATGATGCGCTCCGCTTCGCCTTTCGCGCGCGGCACGATGTCGTTGCGGTACGCGGTGGCTTCGTTGACCAAGCGCTCCTGGTCCTGGCGGGCGCGTTGTACGTCGTTGAACGCGTCGATAACCTCCGAGGGCGGATCGACCTTCAGTTGCTTGACCTCGGCGATGAAGATACCGGCGCCGTAGCTGTCGAGGATCGACTGAAGCAGGTCCTTGGTCCGCTCGTCGACCTGCGCCCGCTTGGTGGTGAGCGCGTCTTCCAGTGTGATCTGCCCCATCACTTCGCGGATGGAGCTCTCGGCTGCCAACTTCACGGTACCTTCCGGATCGCGGATGTTGAACAGGTAGTCGGCGGCATTCTTGATGCGCCATTGCACGAGGAAATCCACGTCGATGATGTTCTCGTCGCCGGTCAGCATCAGGCTTTCCTGCAGCACGTCGCGTGCACCCGTGCCGCGTGGCCCCTCGGTGCCGCCGCGATAGCCGATGGTGATCTGGTTCGTCTGCTCGACGTTGGGGGTCAGCACTTCGCCGATCGGCGCCGGGAACCAGTAGTTCAGGCCCGGCGTGGTCGTCTTGACGAAGCGGCCGAACAGAAGCTCGACGCCCTGCTCGCCCGGCTGCACCCGATAGAACCCGGTGGCGAACCAGATAGCGATGACGGCCGCCACCACGAGCACGATGCCGCGGCCGGTCCCCAGACCGCCCGGCACCATTCGGCGCATCTTGTCCTGCGTGCGGCGCACCATCTCTTCGATATTCGGCGGCGGCGAAGACGCGGGGCCGCCGCCCCAGGGGCCCCCACCTCCACCCCACGGACCCCCTTTAGGATTCCAGGCCATGCCGGACGCTCTCTCCAGTACGTTACGTGTTGGACGGGCCGGGCGCTCCGCCCGCTTGGTAGCGTCGGCGGACGGCCATATATCGTGCGCGGTATATAGGCGAGCGAAGAACGTCACGCAACGTGAGGCATAGTGCCGATCGGCGAGGACACGCAGCGGGAGAAGCAAATGACTCAGGTAACAGAACAACAAGTGCTCGACGCCCTGAAGTGCGTCCTGGATCCCGATCGCAAGCAGGATGTCGTCAGCCTGGGCATGGTTCAGGGCTTGCGCATCCAGGGTGGCCACGTGGCCCTGTCGCTGCAAGTCGATCCCCAGCGCGGGCCGCACCTTGAGCCGTTGCGGAAGCAGGTGGAAACCATGGTCCACAAGATGCCGGGCGTGGTCACCGCCAGCGTCGTGCTGACCGCCGACCGGCCGCCCTCGCCTCAGGGGCAGGGACATGGACACGGGCAGCGGGGCGGGGCGCAGTCGGCGGGCGCCGCAAGCCTGCTGCCGGATGTAGGTGCGATCATCGCCGTTGCGTCCGGAAAGGGGGGCGTGGGCAAGTCGACGACGGCAGTCAACCTGGCGGTGGCGCTGGCGTCGCTTGGCCTGCGGACCGGGCTCCTCGACGCCGACATTTACGGGCCGTCGATGCGCCGGCTGCTGGGCATCGAGGGGCAGCCCACCTCCAGCGACGGCAACCGTCTCGACCCGATGCAGCGCTACGGCGTCAGGGCGATGTCGATGGCGTTCCTGGTGGAGGAGGAAACACCCGTCGTCTGGCGTGGTCCGATGGTGCAGTCGGCCCTGGAGCAGATGATGCGCGACGTCGCCTGGGGACCGCTGGACGTGATGGTGGTCGACATGCCGCCCGGAACCGGCGATACGCAGTTGACGATGGCGCAACGGGTGCCGCTGGCCGGCGCCGTCATCGTCTCGACGCCGCAGGACATTGCCCTGATCGACGCGCGCAAGGGCCTGAACATGTTCCGGAAGGTAGACGTGCCGGTGCTGGGGCTGATCGAAAACATGAGCTACTTCTGTTGCCCGAACTGCGGTCACCGCACCGAAATCTTCGGCCACGGCGGTGCACGCAAGGAGGCGGAGCGCCTCGGCATGGAGTTCCTGGGCGAGATTCCTCTGGACATCGCCATCCGCGAGACCTCCGACAGCGGCCGGCCGATCGTCGCCGCCGCACCGGAGGGTGAGCACGCGCGCGCCTACATGTCCATCGCTTCCAGAGTGTGGGAGACGGTGGAGCGTAACCGATCGGCACGCGCCGCGACCGCTCCGCGCATCGTCGTGTCCTGACCGAATTGCAGCCGGTGACGGGGAATTCGCCTGCGGGAATGCCCGTTAACGGTTCCTTAGCTGCGCGCTCCTAGGCTGGCGGACGGGGTCGCCGTGCTTCCCGAGCCCTTGAATCAGGGCCGGCGACGCCGGCGGATCACGATCCTCGCCTGGGAGTTCGCCATGCGCCGGCTGTTCGGACGGCTGTCCGTCACAAGCAAGATCGTTGCTGCGAGTCTGATCGGTATCATCATCGTCTCGAGCGGAGTGGCCGCCATCTCGGCGACCATCATCCGTAGCGAAATGAACGCGCAGGCGATGCGGACACTGGAGCGAAACATCGCCTTCGCCTGGGACATGACGCGGCGCCACGACGACCACGGCTTCGGCTTTCGGCTGCACGACGGAAAGCTCTATTCCGGGCTGGTCCCGCTCAACGAGCGGAACGATCTGGTCGACAAGGTGAGCGAGATCGGTGGCGGTGTGGCGGCGGTCTTCCTGGGCGATACCCACATCGCCACGAGCATCGTGAAGCCGGACGGCAGCCGCGCCGTCGGCACCAAGCTGGCACCCGGCCCGGCCCACGACGCCGTCTTCAAGCAGGGCGAGAGCTATCGCGGCACAAACACGATCCTCGGCGAGGAGTACCTGACCGCCTACGATCCGATCAAGGCGCCGGACGGAACGAAGCTCGGGATCCTGTTCGTCGGCATCAAGACCAGTGGCGTCGTGGCGATGGTTCAGGGCCTGATCTTCCGCACTGCCGGTTTCGCCCTGCTCTTTACCCTCGTGGCCGGGGCACTGATCCTGGTGGTGACGCGGCGAATGCTGCAGCCGGTGTCCGCGATGACGACGGTGATGCAGCGGCTCGCGAGCAACGATACGGATGTCGAGATTCCTGCGCTGCACCGTCGGGACGAAATCGGCCGGATGGCGTCTGCCGTGGAAGTGTTCCGTGCCACCGCGCTCGAGCGTCGGCGCCTGGAGGCGGCGGCCCGCACCGCGGCGGAGCAGGCCGAGTTCGAGAATCGACAGCTTCGGGAGCAACTCGCGGACGGCTTTCGAGCGAGCGTCGGGCGCCTCGTCGGCGAGTTCACCGGCCAGTCGCAGGCGATGCACGGCTTCGCACGCACACTCTCGCAGCACGCGGAGGAAACGCGCAGCCGCTCCAGCGCCGTTGCCGCCGCCGCCGGCGAGGCCTCGGACAATGTCCAGACGGTAGCGGCCGCAGCCGAGCAGCTCTCCGCCTCGATCGGCGAAATTCGCCGCCAGGTCATCGGCACGGCGGAAGACGCCTCGACCGCCGAGCAGCAGGCGATCTCGACCCGCGGTGCGGTGGTCGAACTGGTGAACTCCGCCGAACGGATCGGTGAGGCCGTGCGCCTGATCCGCGAGATTGCGGAGCAGACCAACCTCCTGGCCCTGAACGCGACCATCGAGGCGGCGCGCGCCGGCGAGGCGGGCAAGGGCTTCAGCGTCGTCGCTTCGGAGGTGAAGTCGCTCGCCAACCGGACGGCGCAGGCGACCGAGGAGATCGGCGCGCAGATCGCTTCCGTGCAGAGCGCCACCGGCAAGACTGCCGCCTCGATCGACGGGATCGCGTCCACCATCGGTGGGCTGCGCCACTCGGCCTCGATCATCGCCGCCGCAGTCGAGCAGCAGGGTGCGGCCACCGCCGAGATCGTCCGCAGCGTCACCGCGGCGGCAAGCGGCACCAGCGACGTGTCCAGCAACATCTCGGGAGTAGACGAAGCGGCCGGCGCCACCGGTCGTGCGGCCGGCGAGGTGGAGAGCGCCGCCGACGGCTTGAGCCGGCGCTCGTACGATCTGCAGGCGGAGGTCGACAACTTCGTCGCCCGCGTCCGGGCCGCCTGATCGACGACATCCGGAAGGGAGGCGACACCGCGGGCGCTTGCCAAGCGCCCGCCGTCTGCTAAACAGGGCGAGCGAAGCGCTGCCCCTGGCTTTCCCCCGCCGATGTCCGAGATCACGCCCGAGATCGTCGCCCAGCACGGGATCAACCCGGAAGAGTACAAGCGCATCCTCGAGATACTGGGGCGTGCGCCGAACCTCACCGAGCTCGGCATCTTCTCGGTGATGTGGAGCGAGCACTGCTCCTACAAATCTTCGAAGCGCTGGCTGAAGCGGCTGCCGACGCAGGCGCCGTGGGTGATCTGCGGTCCGGGTGAGAACGCCGGCGTGATCGACATCGGCGACGGCGATGTGATCATCTTCAAGATGGAGAGCCACAACCACCCGTCGTACATCGAACCGTACCAGGGGGCGGCGACCGGCGTGGGCGGCATCCTGCGCGACGTCTTCACCATGGGCGCGCGGCCGATCGCAAACCTGAACTCGCTGCGCTTCGGCTCCCCTGAACATCCGAAGACCCGCCACCTGGTGGCGGGGGTGGTCGGCGGCATCGGCGGCTACGGCAACTGCGTCGGCGTGCCCACCGTCGCCGGCGAGTGCACCTTCCACCGCGGCTACGACGGCAACATCCTGGTCAACGCGATGACGGTGGGCCGGGCGCGCGCCGACCGCATCTTCTATTCGGCGGCCGCCGGTTCCGGGAACCCGATCGTCTATGTGGGATCGAAGACGGGCCGGGACGGGATTCATGGCGCGACCATGGCGTCCGCCGAGTTCAGCGAAGAGACGGAAGCAAAGCGGCCGACGGTGCAGATCGGCGATCCGTTCACCGAGAAGCTGTTGATCGAGGCCTGCCTGGAGCTGATGGCGACGGACGCGATCATCGCCATTCAGGACATGGGCGCCGCCGGCCTGACCTCGTCGTCGTTCGAGATGGCGTCGAAGGGGGACGTGGGCGTCGATCTCGACCTGGACCTGGTGCCGACGCGCGAGACCGGCATGACCGCCTACGAAATCCTGCTCTCCGAGAGCCAGGAGCGGATGCTGATGGTGCTGCGGCCGGGCCATGAGGCCGACGCGCGCCGGGTGTTCGAGAAGTGGGAATTGGACTTCGCCGTCGTCGGCCGGATCACCGACACCCGCCATATGATCATTCGCCAGCATGGCCGGGTGATGGTGGACGTACCGATTGCCCCCCTGGTCGCGGCCGCACCGGAATACGACCGGCCGCACCGGCCGACCCCACCACCGCCGCCCCTCGACCCGGCCTCGATCCGCCCCCTCGCAGACCCGATCGAGGCGCTGCGCCGCCTGCTGGGCTCGCCGGACCTGGCCAGCAAGCGCTGGATCTGGGAGCAGTACGACCACATGGTGATGGCGTCGACGGTGCAGCGCCCGGGTGGCGACGCAGGCGTGCTGCGCCTGCTGGGCACCGGCAAGGGGATCGCGGTGACCTCGGACTGCACGCCGCGCTACTGCCTCGCCGATCCACGCCAGGGCGGGCGCCAGGCGGTGGCGGAGGCGTGGCGCAACCTGACGGCGGTGGGCGCCCGGCCGCTGGCGATCACCAACTGCCTCAACTTCGGCAACCCGGAAAAGCCGGAGATCATGGGGCAGTTCGCCGACTGCATCGAGGGGATGGCGGAGGCGTGCCGCGCGCTCGACTTCCCGGTCGTCTCCGGCAACGTCTCCCTCTACAACGAGACCAACGGCACCGCCATCCCGCCCACCCCCACCATCGGCGGCGTCGGCGTGCTGACCGACGTGGACCGGATGGCGACGATCGGCCTGCGAGCCGAGGGACATGTGCTGCTGCTGCTGGGCGGAGCCGGTGGCGCCGGGCTGGGCCAGTCCCTCTACCTGCGTGAGATCGAGGACCGGGACGAGGGTGCGCCGCCGCCGGTCGATCTCGCCGCCGAGCGCCGGACGGGCGACTTCGTTCGGGCGCTGATCGAGGACGGCCGGGTTCGGACCTGCCACGACGTCGCCTGCGGCGGGCTGCTCGTCGCCGTGGCGGAGATGGCGCTGGCGGGCGGCATCGGCGCTACCGTCGACAGACCGGACGGGCTGCAGCCGTGGCACCGGGTGGATTTCCTGTTCGGCGAGGCGCAGGGTCGCTACGTGATCGCCGTGGACGAAGACACGGCGGCGGCGATCGCCCGCGAGGCGGACACAGCCGGGCTCGCCGTACGCACCATCGGACGGACTGGCGGGCGTCGATTGACGGTCGCCGACACCTTCGCCATATCCATCGAAGAGTTGCGCAGCGTGCACGAACGCTGGCTCCCCGATTACATGTCCCGCTGACCGGCGGACACTTCAGGAGCAACGCCGATGGCGATGGAAGCAGGCGAAATCGAATCGCTGATAAAGCAGGCCCTGCCCGACGCGCAGGTGACCATCGAGGATTTGCGCGGCGACGGCGATCACTACGCGGCGCTCGTGGTGTCTTCGGCGTTCGTCGGCAAGAGCCGTGTGCAGCAACATCAGCTGGTGTATCAGGCGCTGCAGGGCCGGATGGGCACGGTTCTTCACGCCCTGTCGCTCACCACCGGCATCCCCGACGCCCCTCAATGACAGACCATCGCCCGATCCGGGTGGCAGCCAAGGAGTCAAGATGAACGAAAATCCGGTGCACACGCGCATCCGCCAGGAGATCACCGAAAACGCGGTGGTGCTGTTCATGAAGGGCACGCCGATGTTTCCCCAGTGCGGCTTTTCCGCCGCCGTCGTCCAGGCGCTGACCAACCTGGGCGTCAAGTTCAAGGGCATCGACGTGCTCGTCGACCCGAGTCTGAGGGAAGGCATCAAACAGTTCACCAACTGGCCGACGATCCCGCAGCTCTACGTCGGCGGCGAGTTCATCGGGGGCTGCGACATCGTCCGCGACATGTACACGTCCGGCGAGCTGCAGCAGGTGCTCGAACAGAAGGGCGTCGAGTTCGCCCGCTGAGCACCTCTGCTTGAGAACGAAAAGCGGATCGCTTACGCTGCGCCCCCCGGTGCAGACGCCCGTGAGGCGCGCGCCGCAGGCAGGGAGGGTGGTCCGGGTATGATGAGAGCGACACGAAACGGCGCCGTGCTACCGGCCGTGCTGCTGGCGGTGGCGATGTCGACCGGCGCGTGCCAGCAGGGCGGCACTGGCGGCGACGGCACGTCCAGCTTCGGGCCGAAGACCGGCATCGGCGCTGCGCTCGGCGCAGCCGGCGGCGGGCTGCTGGGGGCGGCGGCGGGCGGCGGCGCGGCGGGTATCGCGGCCGGCGTGCTGCTGGGCGGCTTGGTCGGCGGCGCCACCGGCAGCTACCTGGACGATCAGGATCGCCGCACGGCCTCGGCAACCGCTCAGCAGGCACTGAACAGCAAGCCTTCGGGCACCACGACGACCTGGACCAATCCCGACAGCGGCAACTCCGGCTCGGTGACTCCGACCCGCACCTATCAGACGGCGACCGGCCAGTACTGCCGGGAGTTCGAGCAGACGGTGACCATCGGCGGCACGCCGCAGAAGAGTTACGGCACCGCCTGCCGGCAGCCGGACGGCTCCTGGAAGATCGTCAGCTGAGGCCGAGGACAACAGCCCGCAGCCGATCCCCCGCCGCAACCCACCGTGAAGGGAAGACGCTCATGCATCGTTTCGGGTGGAGCCTCGCTGCCGCCGCGCTCTGTTTGGCGGCCCCATTCGCCGCCGTTCCGTCAGCGGCGGATTCCGTCAAGGACCATTTCACTGCCACCGACGCCAACCGGGACGGAACCGTCGAGCGCAACGAGTATCGCCGGCGAATGGTCGACGTGTTCTATCTCGCCGACGACAGCAAGGACGGCATCGTGGTCATCGAGGAACTGCGCGAGCAGGAAACGGTCGGTCCGGATGCCTTCGCCGCCGCCGACAAGAACGGTGACAGCAAGCTCTCGATGCAGGAGTTCATCGAGTACCGGATGGTCGACTTCCAGAAGGCCGACTCCAACGGAGACGGCAAGCTGACGGTCGAGGAAGTGGACGTGTGGAACGCCCGTTGAATCGTTGCTCCGAATGACGGCTCCGGCCGTGGGGGCCGGAGCCGCAGCCGAACACGGTCAGATCAGCGGGAGTAGTATTCGATCACCAGATTCGGTTCCATCTGCACCGGATAGGGCACTTCCGCGAACTTCGGTGTGCGCAGGAACGTCGCCCGCGTCTTTCCGGACTCGACCTGCAGGTATTCAGGTACGTCCCGCTCCGGCGACTGCAGCGCCTCCAGCACCATCGCCAGGTCGCGCGACTTCTCCTTCACCTCGATGACGTCGCCTTCCTTCACCAGGTATGAGGCGATTGTCACCCGCTTGCCGTTGACCTTGATGTGGCCGTGGCTGACGATCTGGCGGGCGGCGAACGGGGTGGGCGCGAACTTCAGCCGGTAGACCACCGCATCCAGCCGGCGCTCCAGCAGGCCGATCAGGTTCTCCGAGGTGTCGCCGCGGCGACGGATCGCCTCCTCATAGTACTTGTGGAACTGCTTCTCGCTGATATTCCCGTAGTAGCCCTTCAGCTTCTGCTTCGCCATCAGCTGCGTGCCGTAGTCGGTCGGCTTCTTGCGCTTCTGGCCGTGCTCGCCAGGCCCGTATTCCTTTTTGACGATCGGGCTCTTCGACCGCCCCCACAGGTTGACGCCGAGGCGCCGATTGATCTTGTACTTCGATTCCAGTCGCTTGGTCATGCGCTGATCCGTCTTTCCGTCGTTGTTGTCCCAGTAGGTCCTGATCGGACGGGACGCGCGCCAAGATGCGCACGCCCGGCGTTCCCGGGAGTGTGAGCGGCGGACTATAGCGGACGGGGGCGGGGGGTCAAGGCAGAGAACTTATCTCTGTGCGCGTCGCCCCGGGCATGTTCGGCGGGCTTACGGAATTGCCGAAACGAGGCGAGCAGTTGATGGCGAAGTTCTGATCTCGCAGATGCATCCGATCCGAAACCGCGCCGTAGCGTCCCTGCCAACACGCCGTGGGGTTATCCAGGGTGAATGCTCGCCGGCACCCCTCCCTCCTCCGGCGGCAGCAGGGTGCCGCTGCTGATGGTTACCTGTGCCTCTCGGCGCAGGCGGTCCAGGGCGGCATCCACTTCGGACGGTCGGCCGGTGAGCAGCAGGCCGGTGCTGGCTGCCGCCTGGTCCAGGACCTGGGCCGTCACATCTCCCCCCTCGCCCGCGATCGCCAGCGCCCGATCCGCTTGCATCGCCACCCGCAGCAGCACCACCTTCACCAGCCGCGGGTCGGCCTCGTAATCATAGACCTGCACCCAGCGGACCGGCTCCAGTCGTTCGAGGACCCGGCGGACGCTGGCCATGCGGTGCGGGAAGGCAAGAAAGGTGATGCCGATGACGGCACCGGTCTCCCGCTCGATGCCGCGCGAGTCGCCGAAGCCGTAGAAGCTCTCCATCTGGATGCCGCGGCCGGAAAACGTGGTGGCGATCGACGCCGCCGATCCGGGGCGATCGTCGGCGCGGATGACGAAGAACCAGTGCCGCTCGGCGGGTGTCGCGCTTCCGGTCATGCCGCGGGCATCCAGGCGGCGAGCTTGGCGGCGATCGTCTCGGCCGAGCGCTGGATCAGCTCCATCTCCTCGCGCCAGTAGCCTTCGACCGGCAGGATGCGCTCGATCGAGCCCGCGACGATCAGGCGGGCGCCGAACGGGCCGTGGATGCCGCCCTCGCCGGCGTGCTGCACCTGCGCCACGATCTCCATCGGCCGCCCCTCACAGATGGCGCGCAGCAGATCCAGCGTCGCATGCGCGGTGGCGCCCGCCGTCTTCGCGTCCGTGTAGTGGATGACGAACGGTTTGAGGGCGACCCGCAGATCGGGGGCAAGGTTGGCCACGTGCTCCAGCGCCGCCGCCAGCCCCTGCTCCGGATCGCTCCGCAGCAGCGCGATCACGGCCTGCTTTTCCGCCTGCAAGGCCGTCGCAAACCCGCTGGTCTCGACGCCGCGGCGCAGTCTCCGCTCGGCTGCCGCCCATTCGCCGCGCGAGAGGCCATGTACCCGCACACTGCTCCACAGCGGCACCATGGAGTCGCCGTGCTCCCCCAGCATGTAGGCGCGCACCATCTGCCGCCGAATGCCCAGATCGTGCGCGATCTCCCAGCGGAAGCGCAGCGTGTCCGAATAGCCGCCCATCCCGATCACCCGTTCTCGGGGCAGGTGGCGGGCGAAGACGGCGACGCCGAGCTCGACCGGGTTGGAGACGACGATGACGATCGGTGGATCGTCCGGCCGCGTGCGCGACAGGGCCTCGGCGAAACGCTCGAACACCGGGCGGTTGGCGAGCGCCAGCGTGTCCCGAGACGCATGGCCGATGTCACGCGGGTCGGTGGCGAAGGTCGCACCGCCGGCCATGACGACCACGTCGCCCACGACCGCGTCGGCGTCGTCAGTGACGTCGATCTGGGGGATGATCTCCGCATACGCGTCCTGCAGGTCGGCGCGGAAGCCGTGCAAGACGTAGGGGTGCGCCGAGCCGGGGTTGCTCGCCACCAGCTGCAGCAGCTCGCGCCGCTCCAGTAGCCGGTCGCGGATCAGTTGCCCCACGATCTCGCGGCCACAGGTGCCGCTCGCGCCGATCACCGAGATGTCCATGTGCAACCGGTTTGCCGGTAACGGGGCCGATCCCCACCGAACCGTCGCACTCTAGAGCCAATTCCGGCGCGATGAAATCGCTGCCGATCGCCAGGGTGGGTCGGGACGCTGCCGCCACTCAGCGAACCCGGGCGGTGCCGCAGAAACCTCGGAAGCAGGTCGAAAGGATCAGATCACCGCGTTCCGCCGGGCGCACTCCCCCAGGTAGTGGAGGCTTTGCTTCGGAGCCCGCTGCAGCGTGGTCCGGTCGATCTGGATGAGGCCGAAGTGTTCGGTGAAACCGAAGCCCCATTCCCAGTTATCCGTCGCCGACCAATAGAAAGCCCCCTTCACTCGACTGCCCTCGAGGATGGCGGCCCTGATGGCGGTGAGGTGTCGCCGGATGTAGTCGATGCGCCTGGGATCGGCGACGATGCCGTTTTCCGCCGAAGGATCGGCGAACGAAGCGCCAAACTCGGTGATGATGGTCGGAACGTTCCCGTAGTCCTCCTTGAGCATCCGCAGGACCTCTTGCAGGCCGTCCGGCTCGATGGGCCAGCCCAGGTTCGTTCGATCCAGGTGGGACGGCGCCTCGCTCGGTTGGGCGCCGATCGGGCTCTCCGGAACGGCCGCGGCGTACAGTCGGCTATAGTAGTTGACGCCGAGGAAATCCGGCGAGGCCGCGATCGTTCGCATGTCGTCTGGATGCACCAGCGGCTCCATCGCACTCTGAAGCCGCGGGGGATAGGGCCGGCCGAACAGCGGATCGAGGAACGCCCTGTTCCAGGCCGCATCGAGAGCGTCCGCAGCATCCCGATTGCTGCCGGAATCATCGGACGGACGCACCGGCAGCACACTGAGCGCCGTTCCAATCCGGCGATCGGACGGCAGGTTTTGGCGCAAGGCCTGAAAGCCGAGACCTTGTGCCAGGTTCTGGTGGTGGGTGGCGCCGAGATACGCGTCGCGGGAGCGAATGCCGGGCGCGTGATTGCCGTATGCGTATCCGAGCAAGGCGACCACATTCGGTTCGTTCAACAGCATCCAGCGGTGAACCCGATCACCGAAGCGCTCCGCCAGAACCTGGGCATAGTCGCCGTAGCGATAGGCCAGGTCGCGGCTCCGCCAGTCTCCGAGAGCCGCCGGGATGTCCCAGTGGAACGTCGTTGCCCAGGGTTCCAGTCCCCGGGCCAGCATGGCATCGAGGATGCGGTCGTAGAGATCCAGACCATGCTGGCTGGGCTTCCCCTTGCCATCGGGTTGTAGCCGAGGCCAGGCGAACGAGAACCGGTACGCCTTGATGCCCGCGTCAGCGACGAGACCGAAGTCGGTGGTGTACATCTCGTCGAACGCGGTGGTGATCCGCATGTCGGATCCGTCTTTTATGGTCCCCGGCGTGGCTGCGAACAGGTCCCAGACGCTTGCGCCGCGGCCGTTCGCGGTCTCGGTCTGAGGCGCGCTCGCCGCCACGCCCCAAACGAAGCCATCGGGAAAACGGCTGTCCCCGTCCTCGGCCGCGACCAGTCCGAACCGAGGAACCGATGTCGCCGCCGCCAGCGAAGCGAGGCCGGCAAGCACCGATCGGCGTGTAAGAGGGCGGCAAGCAACGCGTGGTTTGGGATGCATCCGACGGCTCGAAAGCTGAGTTACACGACCGCACAGGGGCGGATTACCGGTGTCGCCTGCATAACCGATCGGTCGGGCGCGGGCGAGCACTGCGTGGGATGTGCATTGCGGGGAACAGCGCCGGCGATACCCGGCAGGTTCGCCTCAGCTCTGCTCCAGCTCCGCATCCCAGTAGAGGTAATCGCGCCAGCTTTCGTGCAGGTAGTTGGGCGGGAAGGCGCGGCCGTTTTCCTGCAGCTCGAAGGTGGAGGGCTCGCAGGGCGGGTGCAGCGGCCAGATGCCGGACTCGCGCGGCAGCCGGTGGCCCTTGCTGAGGTTGCAGGGCTCGCAGGCCGTGACCACGTTCGTCCACTCGGTGCGCCCGCCGCGGACGCGCGGGATGACGTGGTCGAAGGTCAGGCGCTCGGTGGGGAATGGATCGCCGCAGTACTGGCAGGCGAAACGGTCGCGCAGGAAGACGTTGAAGCGGGTGAACGCCGGCCGGCGCGCCGCCGGCACGTACTGCTTGAGCACGATGACGCTGGGCAGCCGCATTTCCCGGCTGGGAGAGCGGACGAAGCGGTCGTATTCGGAGAGCACGTTGACGCGACGCAGGAACACCGCCTTGATCGCCTCCTGCCACGACCACAGCGACAGGGGGAAATAGCTCAGCGGGCGAAAATCGGCATTGAGGACCAGGGCCGGATAATCCTGCGCGCCCATGAACCCGCTTCCTTACGTATCCGCGCGCAGGCAGCGTACGACATGTGGTGCGGTTTTTCCAAACCCTTGGTGCGTTAAGATTGCGTGAATCCGCTGCGATTCGGGGCGGGAGTCGCGAAAACGCTCAGGAGCGGGTATCGAAGCAGCGCCCAGCGAACCGCAGGTCGAGGCGCAAAGTGGCGTCGTCGATGCCGTGGCCCAGGTTGGGAACGAGGTGCGATTCGACCGGCACCCCCACGGCGCGCAGTCCGGCTTCCGCCGCCGGCAGGCAGGCGGCGGGCAGCACCGGGTCGGCGGCACCGTGGGTGAGCAGCACCGGCGGCCGGCAGGTGATCTCCTGCGTGAAGCGGTGGTCTGCGACCAGCATGCCCGAGTGCGCGATGATGCCGGCCGGTGCCTTCGGCCGGCGCAGGCCCACGTGCAAGGCCATCATCGCTCCTTGCGAGAAACCGATCAGCAGCAGCTCGGACTCGGTGAGCTTGTGGCGGGCGAGTTCGGCGTCGAGGAAGGCGTTCAGAATCGGGGCTGCGGTGCGCACACCCACCATCCGGGTGTCCGGGCGCATGTCGCTGATGCTGAACCACATGTATCCCATCGGCGCCATGTCGAACGGAAACGGCGCGTGCGGCGAGACCACGTAGGCGTGCGGCAGGATGGCGTGGAAGTAGGGGGTGAGCCCGATCAGATCGTTGCCGTCGGCGCCGACGCCGTGCAGCAGCACCAGCAGCTGCTTCGGCTGCCCGCCCGATTTCGGCGGCACCGCCGGCCCGCCCAGCCTGATCTGACTGCCCATCGTCCCTCCGCCCGCCTCGTATTCCGCGCTGCGGGCATTGGTAACGGAACTTTGTGCCGCACGCGAGGGGCAGACGCGCACCGGGGGAAGGTCAGCGGGCGCGCAGCCCCTCGACGAGCGCCAGGTAGTCCGGCTCGTCGTCCGGCGAGATCAGCCCGTGGCGGATGAGGAAGTCGATGACCACCAGGGAGCAGTTGAACTTGAAATCGTCGCTGTCGCGCACCCGCTCCATCACCCGGGCGATCGGCCACAGCTCGAACTCGGCGATCTCGCCGTCGGTGTTGCGGGGCGCGAAGTCGGCCGGCAGCTCCAGGTCATAGACGTAGAGGACGTCGCGGCGCAGCCCCTCCTCGCGCTCGGTGCGATAGGTGATGGCGCCCACCGGCCGGGCGCGCGCGGCCAGATCCGCGTCGATGCTGGCCTCCTCCTCGCTCTCCTTCAGCATCGTCTCGCGGATGGAATATCCGGCCGACCGGCCGCCGGCGACGATCTGGTCCAGCTTGTTCGGCGCCGTGGGCTTGTTCGGGCTGCGCCGGCCGATCCACATGAAAAGCTCGGCACCGTCGCGGACGTAGCCGTTGACGTGCACGCCGGACGCCCTCACGCCGAAGTGCGGCACGGCCACCCGCTCGATGTAGAACAGGGGCGGCGCCTCTAGCCGGGCGGCAACCGCGTAGGTTTCGCCGCGCCAGCCGGACAAGGCGCCGTCGTCGGCGAGCCGGCGCAGCACGCCGTCCACCGCCTGCGTGCGCGCCTCCACGTCCGAGGGCGCAGACGCCAGGCGAACCTCGTGGGAAGCGACCTCGAACACGTCGCCGAACGGCGCCAGGCGCGCGGCGAATTCCGGCCGCAGCAGCCCCACCTGCTGACCATCGACGACGAAGGGAAGGTAGGCGGCCGCGTCGAACACGGCGCAGGCGGTGATCCTGTCGAGAAAACTCATCGTCCCTGCCCTGCGGGTCGCCGCCTCATGGGCCGCGGAATGGGCGGCCAGTATACGCACCGGCGGGGGTCGGGCAACCCGCCCGGTGCCGGTCGCAACTCGCAGGGAGGAGGTGCCTCCAGGGCAGGATCGTCCGGCCTTCAGGCGACCGAGGACTCGCCCCGCTCCCGGCTGGTACGGATGTAGGCGACGGCGCAGTGCTTGACGCAGTAGGGTTTACCCGTGGCCGAGGGCTCGCCACAAAAATGAAAGCCGGCATCACCGGGGTTACCGACCGGCCAGCTGCACATGTTGGCGCCGAGCCGGTCGAGGCGGATCACGTCCGCCTGCTGCGGCTCGTCCTTGACCGTGGGGCGACGCTGAGGCAGACCCAGCCGGTGGACCTTGCCGATCACTGCATTCTTGGTGATCCCCAGCCGGCGGCCGATCTCGCTTGTGGTCAGCTCCTCGTTCCAGAGGGCAATCAGCACGGCGATTCGTTCGGGCGTCCAATCAGCGGTCGACATGTGGACTCCAGAGCCTCTGTTGGCAGCAGGGTGGTCGTTGGCGGCGGTCGGATGGCTCGCTTCGCTGCGGCCCAACCGTGTTCGCCGCTGATCGATGCCCTATTCTTGCTAATCAGAATGGCTGTGTCCACAATATATGGAGTTTTCCACAACATTTTGGACTTTTCCCCAGGCCGACCACTAAACCGGAGAGCGCGTGTCAGGTGGCGAATTCCAGGGCATCGCGGGGCGCTGTTTCGGCGTCGGCGAAGAACACGTACGATCCGATCCAGATGCCGGCATCCGCACCGTTTCCGTCGGAAGGCGGCTCTCCCAACTTGCGGAAACCGGTGGCACCCAGGGTCGGATCGCGCAGGGCGCCGCTCAGAGCCCGTCTTGCGATCCGCTGACAGGACGCGAAGAGAGGATCCTCGGGCGACGGCGGCTCGCTGCGCCGGATCCGTATCCCGTCCAGGCAGGAGATGAACAGCTGGGCGCGGATGGCTTCGGCAGGCACCCCGCGGGAGGCCGCAGTGAGCTGTTGCGACAGCAGGCGGCGGACCTGGTTGGCGATCGCTGCGGCCAGTGCCTCGCGAGTGCGGACGGACTCGTGCGCCGCCTCGGCGTAAAGGAACCGGGCCAGCCTGTTCACCGCTTCGCGACTGGCGGCGGTTTCGGTTTCGGTGTTCATGGTCGTGGGGAACATCCTCGTTGTCTTGGTCAGGGTGTGTGGAACCGACCGCCCGGTCGCGCCGACCACGGACGATCCCGGGGTGAGCACCGCGAAAACAGGGGGTGTCGGGCGCGCGTGTCCGAGTGAACGGATTACGGGTCGAAGTCGCTGCCGAGGCGCATGCCCCCTGCGCCCGGCCGCCAGGGCGGCACCGATGGTCCTTCGGCGGCGGCCACTCCGCGGGGGAGGCGGACCGGCTCGCTGGCAAGGCACCCCGCGACCGCGTCCAACCCGTCGTCGCGGCCGCGACCGCCCGGCCGCCATTCCCGCATTTCCAGGATGAACGGAGTATCCCAGACGCTGCGATGGGCCGACAGGCGCCCGGCTGCGAGCACCGCATCGAAAGCCTCGGTGATGCGCGTCGCCTTGTTGCGGCTGGATTGCCGCTCGATGACGGCGCATGGCACCCGCATGGCGCGCAGCTCGCTGCGTAGCAGGCCGGGAAGGAAGCGGCCGATGCCATTGGTCTCCAGCGTGATCGACGGCAAGTGGCACTCCCGCAGGAAGGCCGCAACCTGCCGGCAGAGCTGCGTCGCCTCGTCGATCTCGTCCACCAGCGCCGGATCGTGCTGCAGGTAGCGGACACGGTGCAGCCAATAGTGGCCCTGGTCGTCGGTGAACAGGGCGGCGACGACGCTGGCGTCACCCTTGTCCGGCGAGCCATAGGCCGGATCCCACCAGCAGGACGCGGAGATCAGCCGGCGTCCGTTCAGGGTAAGGGTCGCCTCCCGGTTGCCCTCCGTGTAGACCAGTTCGCCGTCGTAGACGCGTATGCGATCCGGATCGAGGCGACCTTCGGCGGCGCTGCGTGGACGCAGCAGCATCTGGCTGTCGAACTTCGCCGGACCGGTCCTGCGCCGGATGGCCTCGATCCGATGCGGGGTGAACCGTTCCGGCCAGGCGCTCTCCCCGCGCGCATCGAGCAGCGGCAGCTCCAAGCGCCGGAAGCCGTCGAGCATCGACCGGGTCTCGCCCATCTCCGACCGCGGCTCGACGGCATAGATCGAGTAGTAGGTGTGCGGCGTCCCGACGTAGAGCTGCAGGCCGCCCGGCACCAGCACGTATTCAAGCTCGCGCAGGCGGGCGCGCAACTCGGCCCGCTTGGGCGCCGTATCGCACGTGTTGGGCACCTCCACGTCGTCACAGATCACCACGTCCGCCCGCAGGCCGGTGATGTTGGCGGCGATCCCCTTCGCCAGCATGGACGGATCCCGCAGCTCGGCGCGGCGGCGAACGGTAAACTGGTCCGATGCCCAATGATCCGCCCGCCCGGGCTTCAATCGATGGGTCAGCGGGTGTCGTTCGATGATCCGCTTGACGTTGCGGACCATTTTCTTCGCCAGAGCGAAGTCGCCGGCCAGCACCAGAATTCGCAGATCCGGGTTGCGGCAGAGCATCCAGGCACTGAACAGGCCGACCAGGGTGGACTTGCCGGAGCTGCGGAAAGCCATCAGCAACAGTTCCCGCTCGTCGCGCTGCCAACAGCCGGCCAGCCAGCGGGCCATGTGCAGGTGCAGGCGGGGAGTCGGCTGATACTGGCGTGTGTTCCAGATCCAGACGAACTCCGGGAAGCCGACGTCGACCATCGCTATACCCGGGTGCAGCCGCGGGCTGTAGGCAGCCGCGCGGAACAGATGATGGGATCGGGACCTTCGACGAATTCGGCGGGGCGAGACGGGATCACCCGTCCTCGCAGCCCTCCCGCCGCAGCGCGGCCTCCGCCTCGGCGACCAGCTGATCGAGCTGGTACGGGTCGAGCCCGGGAGTGCTGTCGCCGACCGCCGGGCGCGCCCAGCGGGCGAGGGTGACCAGCAGGTGGATATGCGCCAGCGCCGCCCGGCACCCGGCCTGATAGGCGAGGAAGGTCTTCGGATCGTCGGTCGGGCAGTCCTCGGCGAACCGGGCGTAGGCCGCCATCGCCTTGCCGAGAAGACCCGGCAGATCGGCCAGCAGGTCGTTGCGGAACGCGTCCATCGGCTCGGTGGAGCCCGAGGCGCCAGATGGGTGACGGGGCCGCCTGTCTCGCATGGTTGCGTCTCCTCCTGGATCGCGGGTCGGCACCCGGGGGCCGACCCTCCGCAACTAGGCCTCCCGACCGACGCTGCTGGAGCCGAGCGTTAGACGTGTGCGGGCCTGCGTCCGACCAACGAGTCCGATGAGTATCCCAGCGAACTCACCGCCCTGGCAGGCCACCTTCAGGATGAACGGATCGTCCACGTCGACGACCCCCAACGTGCGCATGGCGTAGAGGACAACCGCCATGAGCAAGCCGAGAAAAGTCTTGGAACGATACCAGGGTTTGGTTTCCTCGTTCATTGCAGTTCTCCGGGCGAGATATCGGTAAGGGCTGCGTCACGGCGTTCCGGCCGCCACGATCACTCGCCGCCCAGCAACGGAACCGACCGCAGGCTGCGCTGCACCAGCGACATCGAGGTGCGGTAGCGCGATGCGGAGGCATCGAGCAGGTTGCGACGGCGCTGCCAGCTCGCTTCTTCGCTGAGCCGGCTCATGCGGGTGTCCGTGAGCCGCTGCGCGTCGGCTTCCTCCCGCTCCGCTTCGGCCTCCAGGCCCGACAGCGTCGCATCGATCGACCCGCCGCCGGCCGCGAGCCCCTGGGCTCCGAAGCGGGCCCGCTGGGTGGCGAGGGCCCGACGCAGCTGATCCCGCCGCTGACGAGAGTCGATCTCCCGGCCCTCCTGGATCTGGCGCGCCTGGGCCTGTGCTTCCGCCTTTGCTTCCGCCTGCGCGGCCTTCTGCTGGGTTGCATCGATGCCCATTTGCATTACGCTCATGGCAGCGGACGGCAACATTCCTCCCATAGTGGAACTCCTTCGAGTTTGCGGACAGCTCAAGCAGTGACAGTGAGCTCGGCACTCACCGACAGCAGGGTGAACGGCAGCGGGGTGTCCTGTTCGATCCGCCACAGTGGCTCGATGCCGCCCTCGCGCCATCCCAGCGCGCGCACCGTTACGTCGCCGCTGAACGGCTGCGGCGGAATGTCCAGGATGGATTCGCCGAAGCGGCGGAACGGGACGAAGACGAGGCCGCGCCCGGTGTCGAGGTAAAGCGCGTTGGTCTGCCACAATCGATAGGTGAAGGTGATCGGCCGCAGCTTGATGCCTTGGCCGCTCCCCAGCCCCTGAATCGTGGGCGGCAGCGGCTCGATCACATGCGTGAACGGCAAGCCCAGTTGGACGGACCGGGCGGGCTCGGCGAGCATGATCGAGCCGCCTTCCACGACCGTATCGGCGCAGACAGCGCCGTCGGCGACGACCTTGACCGTGCGGCCTTCCAAATGCCCCGCACCGGTCCATTCCAGACGCGGCGTCTCGGAGGTGCCGGAGAGGCACGAGTCCTCGTGCAGCGTCTCGTCGAAGACCTCGATCATTACCCCGATGTCGCGCTCGACCAGGGTGTAGACCGCATCTCCCACTGCGGCGACGGAACGGAACGCACCGTCCGTCTGCTGCAGCGTCCAGCCGCTGACCTGCTCGTCCCGGTAGGCGGTGAGCGTCGCCATCGTCCCGTTGCTCATCACCACGTGCAGCAGACGGCGGGACTCGTCGTAGGCCATGTCGACCGGCCGGTCGATCAGGTGGTGTGCCAGCATCGCGAGGTCGGTCGCCTGGTACGCCTGCTCGGTGTCCGCGAACAGGAACTCGCGCAGCTGCGGGCCGTTGCGCGGGACGAACAGCGTCGCCCCGTCCACGTCCTGCGGCGCGACGGTGCGGTCGATGGGCGAGCCCACCCGGGTCTGCCGGAAAAGCTGGATACTGGTGGGCGTCAGCGGATCGCCGGTGACCATCCACTCGGCACCGGAGGTGAACACCTGCAGGTGCCGACCGGAAAAGACGTGGCGGACGGCGTTCACCTGATCGGAGAGGATCGGGAACTCGATCGACTCGTCGTCGAGCCCCTCGCCCAGGTCGAAGTTGAACAGATCGGAAGACTTGGACAGCCACAGCCGGTTCGGCAGGTCACGGGAGCCGCCGATGACCAAGCGGTCCTGGTGGAAGCACACCGAGATCGGCCAGCCGCGAGCATCCGAAAACGCCTGCTCCGACCAGTCGGCGGTGGCAGACGTCCCGCTCAGCGTCTCGAGGGCCGTCGCCGTCGCCTGGGTGGACGAGACCACCTGCGAGATCTGCACTTCCTTGCCGTCGATGCGCATCCGCGTTCCGAAATGTTCCGGCAGGAAGACCGGCGCGGACGCGGTCAGTGTCACCGTGCCGGACGTACCGCTCGCCCTCAGCGTCACCGACGCGGGCGCGAATCGTTGGTGCGGCCAGTAGATGCGGCTGGCGGCCGAATGGAAGGTCCAGGTGGTCAACTGCCAGGAGTCGGCACCGACACGGGTGATCTTGCGCGGTGACACATCGGGATGAACGACGAGCAGGGTATCGGCACTCTGCGTCCAGTTGATCTGAGACAGCTGCTCCGCCGTCCAGGGTGCCGTGATTTCGGTGACGTGCGTACCGTCGCGATAGACATCGATGCGCTGGTCGGTGAACACCAGCAAGTACACCTGCTCGGTGTTGAACTCGAAGGTGACCAATCGGCCGGTGCCTGGCGCCACGTCGACGAAGCGCAGGCCGGAGCGCCGCACGAGGCCACCGGTCGGATGGATGAAGACGTTGCGCAGCGTGCGCGCCCCGTTGTCGTACGCCCGAAGGTCGGTACGGCCCAGCAGCTGCGGCGAGATCTCGCCGGAGGCAAAGCTGGTCTTCTGGTTGCGGACGCGGGACATCAGGCGCGCCCCTCGAGCAGAGTGAAGTCCTCGACCGCCGGCGGCGTATCCTCCTGGGCATCGATCAGCTTGGCGCGACGCAGCTCCACGTCGGCAACCCGCTGCAGCCCTTCCCAACGCGTCGTGCTGTCGGTGAGCGGAATGCAGAACTCGGCAGCCAGCTGTGCAATGAGCGCCAAGTCGAAGAAGGGCGGGAAGTCCATTTCGTCCGGCCGCGCGATGTAGGTCAGAACCACTTCGGCCGCGTCGGCATGCAGCTCCCGCTTGACGATCCGGTAGCGGATGCCCTGGCCGCGGCCGCTGGTGCCGGCCGACAGCACGCGAATACAGTCACTCGGCAGCTGAAACGCATTGGTGAAATCCGCCACCGGCGACGACGCCAGTTCCGGGAGGTTCACCTGGACGGTCGCGAAGTTCCACGGGTGCGCCGACAGCAGGCCGTCGCGAACCGTGGGATAAAGGCTCGCGGCGACCTCCGCCTCCACCGTGCCCTCGTCGAACGAGGCGATGGTGTGGGCGCCGACCTTCAGCAACGCCCGCGAACTGAGATTGATGGAAGAGAGCGCCATGAAAAGTCTCCTTCGCCCTTCGTGCGGGCGGCCGGTGATCGGTGACGGAGGGATGCTCGGCGCCGTTGCGCGAACCCGGATGCGTGACGTCAAAGGTGCCTCCGCGGACCGTGGGGCCCGCGGAGGCACGACGCTGCCGCCCGGCGCTCGATCCGGCGGCATCAGTCGGTGTCGGTTGCACCCACCGTGGTCAGGTTGGCCACGTCGACGCTGCCCGAGGCGTTTGCGTTGACGAGGTAGATGCCGGCGCCCGGGGCGCCCGCGGTATCGACGTTGGCGAGGATCATGTCGCCGACCCGCAGCATGTCGGCGGCGGCGTTGAAGTAGCCCGTCGTGTCGGCGGTGGCGGCATCGTCGGTCGTCGTATAGTGCCAGAGCGTGAAGCCGTTGGCATAGGCAAGCACGCTGAGGTTGCGGGGGTTGTAAGCCATGGCCGAAGGTTCCTCAGCTCTCGAGGCAGCTCAGCGTGACGACGCCCGATCCGTCGATCAGGCACGCCCCCTGGCTCATCATGTTGTTGACGAAGTGCGCGGCCCGGTCGCCGTGCCAGGTGATGTCCGTCTTCACCTCGGCGCCGATCGCATGACCGATGGCCGTCTTGTGGTACCAGAAGCACTTGCGGACATTGCCGGTCTTGGGCAGCCCGGAGTGCGGAAGCCACAGGGCACCCAGCCACTTCTTCGCCTGGGTACCCTTCCACGGCAGGTCGTCCTCGCCGACGTAGTCGGCATTGGCGAACTCGGCGATGTTGAGGAGTTCACTCCACTGCTTCCAGCCGACGACGGCGAAGCGCTGGCCATCGTCCGGGACGTCCACTTCTCCCAGCTTCTCGAAGGCGAGCAGCACCTTGGTCTTGGTGAGTCCGTCGGCGGCGGTGCCGGCGACGTTGAGGGAAGTGGCGAGCTGCGTGATGATCAACTCGTCGGTCTTGCGGCCGAGCGCATATGCGCCGGCCTTGGCGACCACCTGCTGCTCGTTGATGTTGGTCTTCAGCTCATCCAGCTGGTCGACCCAGTCGCCGGCGTAGTAGTCCTGCAGGGTGCATTCGACCGGCACGTGGTCGACGTTCATCACCGGCACCTTGCCGTGACGAGCCTTGGTCGCCGCCGTGCCCTTGCCGACCTTCTGGAAGGTGGTGGTGGCGCCGACGACATTGTTCTTGGTGCGCACGGTGTTGCGCAGCTTGGAGCCCATCTGCTGGTACTGCAGGTGGACTTCGGCTTCGAAGTTCTTGACGAACGAACGTTCGACGGATGTCGACATTTCGGGTAGCGCTCCTGTTTCGCTCCAGCGAATGGATTGTCGGTCGGTGGATTGGACACCGGTTGCGGAACATCCGCCGGTGACGGGAGAAGCCGACGCCGCGGGCCTGCGGAGGCGCACGGAGGCGCCCTGGTTGTCCACGGGGGTCGGAGGGATTCTTCGCCGCCGGACTCGTGCCGTTCGGGCAGAGGCAGGCCGCGGGAACCCGGAGGAAAGGATCGCGGGGCGCCGGCTAGGGGAGAACCGGCGCCCCGCTCCGGGGAGCAGCGATTTTCGGCTCGGCCGCGCTCACCCTTTCTCGTGATACAGGCGCCGGAAACCTTCCCGGACCTGGTCGACAACCGCCGGGTCCTGGTGCTTCCAGTAGCGGGGGTCGCGCATCAGCTGCTTGAGGCCGGCTTCGGTCAGGCCCTGCTCGCCGCTCTGGCCGTCGCGCAGCAGCCCGGGCTCTTCGCCTTCCATCATGCGGTGCAGGGCGACGATGCCTTCGAAGGTGGTGCTGAGCGCCTCGAAGACGCGCTCGGGCAGCCGGGAGCGGCCCCAGGCATCGATCTGCCGGGCCACTTCCCGCCACCGTTCCTCGCCGCCGAAGTGCTCGGTCAGCCGCTCGATCTGGCTCTCTGCTTCGAAGATCGAGGCCAGCTCGGCGATCATCGGCATCAGCCTTTCGGCTGCGAGATCATAGACCAGCTGCACCTGATCCTGGCTGAAGCCGGCCGCGTGCATGCGTCGGTTGAGATCGGGGTCCGGGCTCAGCAGATCGTTCTTGACGGAGATCTTGTACTGTTCGGGTGCCGACGGGACGACGCGGCTGCCGGCAGCACCCAGCTTGCGCTCCAGTTCCAGATAGGATTTCAGCAGGGCATCGAGGCGGACCTGGCCGGTCTTCTCGTCCCAGAACTTTTCGGGCAGGCCGGAGGGTCTCGTGGTGCGGCCGGCGGACGGCTCGCCGACGCGGTCGCCGGTGTCGCCCACGGGCTGCGCGCCGTCGCGGCGCGCCGGCTCGCCCAGGCTCACTTCGAGAAGGTTATCGCTCATTGTCGGTCTCCGTGCAGTCTAGTGGGGATAGGGCGAGTGCCGGGGTTCAGGGCAAGTTGCCGCGGGCGACGAGCGTCAGGATGTGCGCCACCAGCGCCCGCTGACCCTCGAGGTAGCGGAGCACCCCGTCGGAAGTCGCCGGACCGAGCGTGCGGTCGAGCGTCAGTCGTCGCAGATGTGCGAGGACCCGCTGCCCGTCGATGGTGGCAAAGCAGCGCGCAAACGCGATCATCACCGCGTCTTCGCCATCCTCCCGGCTCCGCCGGCTGTCGTCGCTTGCATCCGCCGGCGGGTCGATCCACGTCCAGCCTTCCAGGTTCGATGTCATGGTGCTTCGCTTCCTAGGCGTCGGGCAGTTCCGGCTTCGGCCGACCCGTGGATATGTTCTTGATATGTTCCTTGAGCGCCTCGGTCGCCGATGGGGTGTCGCGCTCGTCGTGCGCAGCGTCCAACGCGAGCGAAGGTTCGCCCTCCTCGGGATTGGGCAGCCGGGAAGGCTCGGTCTGCGCCAGCGGCTCGCTCATCAGCTCGCCCGGCACGCCCAGCGTGCGCCCGAGCCAACGGGCGGCCGCAGCCTGATCCACGGCGGCGAGCGCCGACGGGCCCAAGGCACGGACGGCATCGAGCCAGACGAGTGTGTTCTGTACGTCCTGCTGCGCCTGGTGGCGCGCCTGCGGCGACTTGTACTCCAGCGCCACCAGGCGGTTATCGAGCGGAAAGTGCGGAATCTCGCCGCGGCGGGCGAGGATCGTGCGGCCGCGGCCCACCAGCGGCGACAGCAGTTCCGACTGCAGCCGGCCGTAGGTGGCGCCCAGGACGCGGGCCATCTCCGCCGCCCGCTCCAGCACCTCCGTCGCGGTCATGCGGGGGCCGTTCACCTGCCCCAGCTGGTCCACGAACAACGCCTTGCGAATCCGGCCGCGGAGCTGGTCCAGCACCAGTTCGGAGACATCGAAGCGCCCGGGCGTTTCGAGTGGCGTGAGACCGGCGGAACCGACCGCCTTCGGGATGATGGTGCCCGGTACCAGCTTGATGTTGGCGGGGTTGATCACCCCGTCGTCGTCCGCCTGCCAGATGCCGGTGACGGCGATCGAGGCATTCTTCAGCACCAGCTCGACCACCTTGTTGGCGGTCTTGATGTCGGGAAGCGCCTTCATCACCGGCGAACGTCCGTAGACCTCGCCCGGCGCCTTCAGCCAGCGGAAGTTGATGAACGGGTTGGAGGCGAAGCGGCCGCGGGCGAGGATGCTCTCCGCCGTGCCGCCGATCGCATCGGTCTCGGCGATCGCCACGTAGGCGTATGCGCCGTCGTCGGGCACCACGGCCTCGATGACCGGAACGCGCACCTCCGTGTCGCCCGCGCGATCCCGGGCCGCCAGTTCATCGAGCCCCGCCGCCGCCGGGAAACGGTCCAGGAGCTGCTGGGCGTCGAATTCGCAGCGGCGGAAGCTCACGTCGAGGCGACCGGCCGAACCCTCTTCCAGCACCACCTGGGCCAGTGGGATCGCCGTGAAGCGGAACGCCGAGGGCTCGCCGGGCGCAGCCTCCTCGAACAGCAGGCACGCAGTGCCGGCAGTCACCAAGTCCAGGTAGCACTGGTGCATCTCGACGGCGAAGTTGGACCGATCGAAATGCGACTGCATGATCGCCGACGCGCGCTCGAGCTGGATCGCGAGTTGCGGCCGTTCTTCTTCCGTAACATCCGGCCCGGCGGTGAAGCCGAACCAGCGCGCCCAGGGGGGGGTCAGCTGCGCCATCAGGCTGGCGGCGAGTTGATCCACCGCGTCGGGCGCCGTGCCGTCGAACACCCGGTCCCACCGGCGGGGACCTGACGACGCGCCGCGCACGGCCGTGTCGCGCGCCGGCAGGGCGAAGTCGTAGCACTCCTGCCACAACCCCTCCCATCCGGTGCGTCGATCGCGAGCGCGCCGGTAGCGGGCGAGGATCGATTTCGGCGAGAGTGCGGACACGCTCATTCTCCCAGCAGCGACTTCCGCTGCGGCATCCAGTCGGTCGGGATCAGCAGGCCGCGCGACGACGTGGCGATGGTGCCGGCGCGCCCGGCCCGCTGGCGCGACAACGCATCGAGCCGCCGCTGCCGGTCCGCCTGCTCGGTGTTCACGGTCGCCGCCGCCGGGGCGGCAACGACGGGAGCGGGCGACGGCGTCGAGGGCGTCGCAATCTTCATGAACCCACCCATCGATCAGCACCTCCCTCGGAAAAACCAGCGCCACCGCGAAAGGACACACGTGTGGCGTTCGTGAGAAGGGTTATAATCCTATTTTAGGCTACTTGTCAAGTGTATCCGCGGCCCGTCAGGGTCTGCGTCATCAGGCGGTAGAGCTGCCAGGGCGTCAGCACCCACGGCGCGTGAATCCCCAGCACCCGCTTCACCGCCTCGACGCACGTGAAGGGGCGGATCGGCGCCGGGCGGCACGGCGCCGGGCGGGTCCGGGTCTCGATCACCCGCAGCCCGAGCGCCCGGTACCAGGACGCGAGATCGGCCTCGTGCAAACCGCCCACGAACCCCAGGTTCGTCTGGTGCGACAGCGGATCGCAGATTACCCAGCCGTCGCCGGACGCAACCGCGACGAAGCAGTGGCGGAAGCCGCGTCGCAGAATCCGCAGATATTTCAGGTCGGTATCATCGACGAAGACGACCAGGGCCACGGCGCCGGCCTCGCCAGGCTGGCCGCCGGGCCTGCCGAGGCACGCCTGAACCGCGGCCTCGGTCACGCGACGATGCCCTTGGCGCGCAGCACGGTGCCGATGCGATCGATTGCCTCGTCCCACAGCCGGGATGCGGCGGCCTCGTCACGGCAGCGGGCGTCGGGCGGCCGTCCATGCAGTCCGAAGGTGCCCAGCGTCGTCAGGTGCGCACGCGACAGTAGCCCACGCCGGGAGAGCGATATCGCGGCGCAGTAGACGTCGTCCGGATCGCACGGGCGGGAGAAACGACCACCGCCGTCGCCCAGTTGCGCCCCTTCCCGGCGAACCTGCTGACAGCGAACAAACCAGAACCAGGCTTCCTCTGCACTGCCGAACGGGTCGACAGGAACCTCTCCCTGGCTCTTCGGAACGTAGCGGAGGTTCGACATCGGTAACTCCGAAATGGCCCAAACAGCGAACATGACGGATCGTATCAGAGCATATTCCTATGTCAAGCGCGCGTAGCATAATCTTCCTACTGCAATTTTTCTGGGAATCCCTGAACATCTTCCCATGCTCAGGCATTCAGACATCTGGACCGCAATCGACCGGCTGGCCCGCGACCATGGGCTGTCCGCCTCCGGCCTCGCCAAGCGGGCCGGTCTCGATCCAACCACGTTCAACAAGAGCAAGAGGAAGACCCGCGACGGCAAGGAGCGCTGGCCGAGCACGGAGAGTATATCCAAGGTTCTCCAGGCGACCGGGGCGACGCTGGGCGAATTCGTCTCGCATGTGAACGACGGCAGTGCATCCGTCGCTTATCAGAATATCCCGGTGATTGGTTTCGCGCAGGCCGGCACGGCCGGATACTTCGACGATGCCGGCTACCCATCCGGCGGCGGCTGGGACGAGATTCCGTTTTTGAACGTCGGTGATCCGCACGCCTACGCCCTGGAGATCAGCGGCGACAGCATGGAGCCGGTCTACCGGGACGGCGACGTGATCATTGTCTCACCCGGAGCCGACATTCGCCGCGGTGACAGGGTCGTGCTGAAGACGCGCGAAGGCGAGGTGATGGCCAAGGCGCTGCGTCGGCGCACGGCCTACAAGTACGAGCTGAGCTCGCTGAACGCCGAGCATCCCGATCGCTGGCTCTCGGCCGAAGATGTGGAGTGGATCGCCCGCGTCGTCTGGGCGAGCCAGTAGCCCTCGACAGCCGGAAGGTGCGCGAGGCTCAGGCGCCGGTGTGCGCGAGGTCCTCGTGGGCGATCGCCCGGCGGATCAGGATCGCCGACTCCCGCACGCCGTAAAGCGCGATGAACGAGCCCATCCGCGGCCCTTCGGACTGACCTAGCAGGATCTGGTAGAGGGCCCGGAACCAAGCCTTCAGGTCGGCGAAGCAGGGATGGCGCTTGCCGATCTCGTACACCGTCGTCTGCAGCGCCTCGGCATCCGTCCCGGTACCGCCGGCGGCGGCAGTCTCCAGCGCCCGGGCCAGTTCGTCCAGCGCGCGTGCTTCGTCCTCCGTCGGCAGCCGATAGCGTTGATCCGGCTTGACGAAGTCCCGATAGAAGGCGATCGCGTGTTCGATCAGCCGATCGACAATCGGCGCCGTCTCCGGCGTCGCCCCCGGCCAGTAGCGGGAGACGAAGTGCCACAGGGTAGCCGGATCCTCGCTGTGGCAGACGCCCACCAGATTGAGCAGCGCCGTGAACGACAGGTCCGCGCCCTCCGAAGGTGGCCGGCCACCGTGGATGTGCCAGACCGGATTGTCCAGATGCGCCGCCGTGTCCTGCGCCGGATAACGGCGCAGCAGGTCGAGATAATCGTCCGTGGTCTTGGGGATGACCCCGAAGAACAGCCGCTTTGCCGTCTTCGGCTTCTGGAACATGAACAGCGCCAAGCTTTCCGCCGGTGCGTAGCGCAGCCAGTCCTCCACGGCGATGCCGTTACCCTTCGACTTGGAAATCTTCTCGCCGCGATCGTCCAGGAACAGCTCGTAGATGAAGCTTTGTGGCGGCCGGCCGCCCATCAGCGAGCAGATGCGGCTCGAGAGCCGCACGGAATCGATCAGATCCTTGCCCGCCATCTCGTAGTCCACGTCGAGCGCGTACCAGCGCATTGCCCAGTCGGCCTTCCACTGCAGCTTGCAGTGGCCGCCGGTAACCGGTGTCTCCACCTCGCTGCCGTCCTCGGGATCGATGTAGACGATGGTACCGGCGTCGACGTCGCGAGCGATGACCGGGACCTGCAGGACGACGCCGGTGCGCGGGCAGATCGGCAGGAACGGACTGTAGGTGGCACTCCGCTCCGCGCCCAGCGTCGGCAGGATGACGCCCATGATCTCGTCGTAGTGCCGGAGTGCGCACAACAGCGCTTCGTCCATGCGGCCGCTGCGATAGCATTCGGTGGCGCTGACGAACTCGTATTCGAAGCCGAACTGGTCCAGGAACGACCGCAGCCGGGCGTTGTTGTGCTGCCCGAAGCTTTCGTGCGTGCCGAACGGATCGGGGACGCTGGTCAGCGGCCGGCCCAGGTGCTCGCTCAGCATCCCCTGGTTCGGAACGTTGTCCGGCACCTTGCGCAACCCATCCATATCGTCGGAGAACGCAAACAGTCGGGTCGGAATGTCCGAGATCAGCGCGAACGCGCGGCGCACCATCGTCGTGCGTACCACCTCGCCGAAGGTGCCGATGTGGGGCAGGCCGGAGGGACCATAGCCGGTCTCGAACAGCACGTAGCCCTTCTCGGGCGGGCCGTCCGGATAGCGCTCCAGAATGGTGCGCGCCTCGACGAACGGCCAGGCCCGGCTCGCCATCGCGACGTCGCGTGGGTTTGCATTCGCGGTCAACACACCACTCATAATGCTCTCACTTCCAGATCGGCCGGCCGCTGCCGGGAAGCCCGTAAGCGTGCCACTTGCTGGTCACCCGCTCGATAACCTCGTCGGTCATCCGGATCGGTCGGCCCCAGTCCCGCGTCGTCTCGGGTGGGATCTTGGTCGTCGCATCGATGCCGAGCTTGCTGCCCAGGCCCGAGACCGGCGAGGCGAAGTCGAGATAGTCGATCGGCGTATCCTCGATCACCGTGATGTCGCGCGCCGGATCGACGTTGGTGGACAGCGCCCAGACGACGTCCTTCCAGTCCCGCGCCGAGAGCCCCGCGTCGATGACGATGACGAACTTGGTGTACATGAACTGCCGCAGGTACGACCAGACCCCCAGCATCACCCGCTTGGCGTGGCCCGGGTACGCCTTCTTCATCGCCACCACCGCCACCCGATAGGAGCAGCCCTCCGGGGGCAGCCAGAAATCGACCACCTCCGGGAACTGCTGGGTGAACAGCGGCACGAACACGTCGTTCAGCGCCTCGCCGAGCACCGAGGGTTCATCCGGCGGCCGGCCGGTGAAGGTGGACAGATAGATCGGCTGTCGGCGCATGGTGATCGCACTGACGCGGAACGTCGGAAACGGCTCGACGGCGTTGTAGTAGCCGGTGTGGTCACCGTACGGCCCCTCGTCGCCGTAGTCGTCCAGCGACACGAAGCCTTCGAGGACGATCTCCGCTTCCGCCGGCACTTTCAGCGGCACGGTCCGGCAGTCCACCAGCTCCACTTTCGCGCCGCGCAGCAGCCCCGCGAACTGGTACTCCGAGAGCGTATCCGGCACCGGAGTGACCGCAGCGAGGATCGTGCCCGGGTCGGCACCGATGACGGCCGCGGCCGGCAGCGGCTCGCGGCGCTCCTGCTTCCAGCGGGCATGGTGCTGGGCACCGCCCCGGTGCTTCAGCCAGCGCATGAGAGTGGTATCGCGACCGGTGACCTGCATCCGGTAGATGCCCAGGTTGGCCACGTCCCGCCGGTCGCCACCGCCCTTGCCCGACGAGGGGCCCTGCGTCACCACCAGCGGCCAAGTGATCAGCGGCGCCGGCTCACCGGGCCAGCAGGACTGGATGGGCAGGCGGGAGAGATCGATCTGGTCTCCCGTGAGCACCACC
>Ga0209573_1001172_pt1 | contig 42860 bp, 33 predicted proteins | sample TNRBio252014_DNA_FD_185870 | JGI IMG/M metagenome (GOLD analysis project Ga0209573, IMG submission 185870) | Wastewater treatment Type I Accumulibacter community from EBPR Bioreactor in Madison, WI, USA - TNR Reactor_6/25/2014_ DNA (SPAdes)... | ecosystem: Engineered > Bioreactor > EBPR >...
ATGTATGAAAACGCCGGCGGCTTCCAGTGGATGGGCAGCCTTTGGGTGTACGGAAGTTTTTTCCTCATCGCCATCATGGGGTTGGTTTTTTTACGCAAAGTGCAGGTCGGCGTGGTGCTCGGAACGAGCGTACTGGCTTCCATCCTGTTTTTTCTGATCACCAATTTCAGTGTTTGGCTGGGTTCCACGACTTATCCGCAGAATATCGCAGGTCTGATGTTGTGTTATGAAGCCGGGATTCCTTTTTTTGGGAATACGCTTGCCGGTGACCTGTTTTACTGTGCTGTGCTTTTTGGCGGCTTTGAGTGGGCGCAACGCCGCATTCCGGCTTTGTCCCGAGGCGCATCCTGAATATAGCTTGGGGCTTCGACTCCGCTCAGCCACCGCAATCCGAGGTGGCTGAGCGGAGTCGAAGCCCCGAACTCTAAAGCCCAGGCACTGCACTAAATGGACAGAATATGCTGGTAGAAGAGCTTGATTACTATATAGAAAACGGGCTTTACGTATTCACGGAGCGCTACTTGCTGGCGCGGGGCTACTGTTGTAAAAACGGCTGCCGGCATTGCCCTTATGGGTTTAAACGAGAACTCCCGGAGCCTAAAAAAGAAGAGGCATCTTGAAGGATAATTTTCCGGTGGAAGCTTTTGCTGAGGCGTTGCGAAAAATTTGGGATGAGAATTACAATTAAGGTCGTGACTTTTCCGACGTCAATATGCACCTCCCATTTTTAACATTCAACCCCATTCGGGGTTGGTTCCCAACCTCACTTCTACCTTTCCCCGAATTGCATTCAGGGCTATTCAAATTTGACCCTTTCAGGGTCGGTTACGCCACTAAGTTGACGACATTACCCTTCAAGTGACGCCCTTTCTCTCATCAAGTAGCTTCCTCCTCCCGTTCCTCCGCTTCCGGATATTCGATGCGTCCATGATGTATGGATTTCATCACTTCTTTAAAGACTTGGCGACAAGTCTCTAACTCGCTGAAGGTCAATTCGGAATCGCTAAGCTGGTGTTGTGTTACTTTACCCGTAATGATCTTGTCTACCAATTCGTTTAAATCTTTTTCTTTTGGGTTTTTCAGGCTTTTCCCGGCAGCTTCGATTGAATCGGCCAGCATGAGAATGGCCTCCTCTTTGGTGCGCGGCTTTGGCCCCGGATATCGGAAGGACTGGTCTTCTCCTTCCTCATAATCCGGATTTTCCTTGATGTAATTTCGGTAGAAGTATTCGGCGCGTGTGGTGCCGTGGTGGGTTTTGATGAAATCCACAAGCACCGTGGGCAACCCGTATTTTTTGGCCATTTTTACCCCTTCAGCAACGTGCCCGATGATGATCTGAGCGCTTTCTATATTGGAAAGATCGGTGTGCGGGTTTTTAATGGTTTGATTTTCAACAAAATATTCAGGATGAAGCGTTTTGCCAATGTCGTGATAAAGCGCGGCTACCCGAATGAGCAGGTGGTCGGCACCGATTTTTCGGGCCGCTGTTTCCGATAAATTACCGACCTGAAGCGAGTGCTGCAACGTACCTGGCGCTTTCAGGGCCAATTCCCGCAACAAGGGCCGGTTCATATCGGATAGTTCAACTAAGGTAATGGGCGAGGTGAATCCAAAAATTCGTTCCAGCAAAGGAATGAGCGGATAGGCCAGCAGGGTTAAAAACACATTCACACCCAACCATCCAAAAACGGGCCAGTTCAAGGTTTCAAAATTGCCTTCCTGTACCAATGAAATGGCTAAGTAAGAAATGATGTAGGTCAGGTAGATGTAGAGCATCGAATAAAAAAACCTGGACCAGTCGCGCGTATCCACCTTGCTCACGAGCACCACCATGCCGGCCAGCAATTGCAGGAGGACAAATTCCAGCCCAATGGAAGACAAAAAGCCGGTGATGACCACGACAATCAAGTGCGTAAACAAGGCCAGGCGCGCCGTGAAAAAGGTTTTGACCACGATGGGCACCACACAAAATGGCAAAAGATAAGCATTTAGGAAGGCCGTTTGCTCTATTGCAAATACCAGGTAACTGTATACCGCCGGCCAAATCATCACAAAGACCAATTTATTAGTTTGGGCGTGTACTTCCGGAGCGTAAAGTCGAAGGTATGCTGAAAACAAACCAATGACCAAAGCGGCCATGAGAAAATATCCGGCCAATATCCACCAATAAGCAGCAGCGCCGGAAACCGTAGCTTCATATTGCGCCTGATAAGAGACTAACTTCTGGTAGGTTTCTTCCGAAATGGCACTGCTTTCCCCGACAATCAGTTCGCCTTCCCGGACCATGCCCTGGTGCGTAGGCAACTGGGCGATGAGGGCGTTCTTGAATTTCGCAGTCAGGGTATCGCTGTACAACAGGTTTGGCGCCAGGGCGTTTTCGAGCAGTGGGTAAAGGAACTCCGGTTCTTTCAGCCGGCTATACGGCAGTGAATCGCTGAGGAACTCTTTGGCGGTTTGTAGGGTCAGGATGTTTTCAACGGTTTGTTGGTAGGTCGTATTCCCATGTACGATATTGATCACAAATTCTTTGCCTTTATCCTGGTGTTCCGGCGCTAACTGAATAATGCCGCGCTGGTAAATCCGATCGAGCATCCGGCTGCCGTAGTCGGTGTAAACGCCCGGAATTTGCAACACATCGCGAAAGGTGCGGTCGTTTCGGGTCATATTCAGTTGCGCAGTAAATTCCTCTGAAAAACGGCGCTTTTTGTCTTTGACAACGCCTGGCGACATGAGGTAATAAGGAGAGAAGGAGCTTTCGAGCGCCTTGATGTCCGCTGCCAGCTCTTCCTGTGGCTTTTGAATGGCAAAGTCAAAGGGCGCCACCAAATCGTCGTAACGCCAGATCTGTCCTTTTTCAAAATGGTACTTGAATTGCGCATTTTGGGGCGCAAGAAAGCTGATGAAAAGTACCACTCCAAAAACCAACAGGTACCGCACTAAGTGGGGGAGCCGAACGAACCAGGATTGCCATTTTTTTTGCATAATAAAATTCATGTATATTCGGGCCGGCGAATGATTTTGCCTTGATCAGTAGTCAAAGATGACAAATATACTGCAATATGCCGGCTTACTACCCCACAATCACCAATTCACTAAACCCATTCCCGCCCTTTTTTACCTGAATTTGCGTTGCAATCCGCTCTTTCATCGCTTTCACGTGCGAAATAACGCCGATGGTTTTGCCCGAAGCCTGGAGGTTTTCGAGCGTGGTGACCACGAGGTCGAGGCTGTTGTCGTCCAAAGCGCCAAAGCCTTCGTCAATAAACAGGGAGCGAATGGTGGTGTTGCGCCCGGCGAGATCGGACAAACCCAGCGCCAGCGCGAGGCTGACCACAAAGCTTTCTCCACCCGATAATGTGTTCATCGAACGGCGGTTGTCGGCCTGGAAGGTATCCAAAATTTCTAATTCCAGGTCTTCAGTGCTGCGTTTGCGAATCAGGTATCGGCCATTCAGGCGGCTGAGGTGCTGGTTGGCCAAAGCGGTCAATTTTTGCAAAGTCAGCGATTGCGCAAACACCCGGAATTTTTTGCCTTCCGCTTGTCCGATGAGTTCGTTCAACTTAGCCCAACGACTGAGTTCTTTTTCTTGATTTTGAATACTTTGAACCAATTGCTGCGCAGTATTTTGCTGCTGCTCGTTGAACGCCAATTTTTCGTTCAAGCCGCCAATGAACTGTTGCAGTGCATCGTAGAGGGCAATTTTTTCGGTCAGTTTCGATTGCAATTCAGTCCAATCAGCCGGTTCTTCACCTGCTGCTTTGACTTGCGCCCGGGCTTCCGCTAACCCTTTTTGGGCTTCCTGAATTTCGAGCGCTTTCTGCTCCAATCTTTTTTTCAAAACCTCCAGGGCTGCGCGTTCTTCCTGCGGGAGCAGCGCTTGCCTGAGCGTTTCAAGCGACTCAAATCCAGCCTTTTGAGCGGCTTCAGTCAGTGTTGTGGCCAAGGCGCCGACTTGTTGGTGCAACGTCAAACTTTCGGCTGACCGGGCTTTTTGGAGGCGCAAGTCGCTTTCTAAATTGGCCGAAACGGCGTTCATCGCGTCGCGCAAAGTCTGGGTTTGCAGCTTTTGTGCTTCCATTTTTTCAGACCAGACGGTGCGCTCCTGCACCGGGTTTTTATCGCCCAAAACGGCGCGGCGCTGTTCCTGCAAAGTCTCTACTGCGGCGCGTTCTGCCTCGGCGGCGCCTTGCAACTGTTCATACCTGCCGGCGAATTGTCGGGTTTGTTTTTGCACCTGTTGCCTTTCGCGGCCGGTGGCTTGGCGGTCGTTTTGTGCTGCGGCGAGCTTTTCTTTGCCCTGGCGCCATAGCTCCGTGCGTTTTCGGAGCGTATCGAAGTTTTCCTGCGCCGTTTCAAGGCTGAATTCCAGGCCGTATTTTTTCAACAAAGTCGTTGCCGATGCCTGCACTTCTACTAATTTGAAGGCGAACTCCTGTTGCTGGGCGATGGCGTTTTGCAATTCATTTTCCAAAACCCGAAGCTCTGTGACGCGCTCGTTCAGGTGTTTCGTTTTTTCCTGCAGCAGGCGCTCTTTTTCGTCCAATTCAGCACTGACCTTCTCCAATTTTTCTTTCTGCACGCGCTTCACAACAGCGGTTTCCTGCACCACTTCTACTTTGCTTCGCAGCAGGTGCGACCGCGACAGCGCAAAACCGGAGTCGGACCATTCCGGTGCAATGCGGGCAATTTTATCTTCGTAACCCAGAATTTGCTGGAGTTGTTTTTCGATGGCGCCGCTCAGGGGTTTGAGTTCGTCGCCACGCAATTGGCGAATTTGGGTCGCGATTTCATTTTGGCGCAACAACAACTGCCGTTGCTCTTTGTGCAGCACCTCATACTGGCGGGTGGCGGCGTCCAATTCCTGTTTCGCCTGATCCACAAAAGGTCGCTTGTGGTGATCCTGATGAAAAGGATGGTGGGTGGAAAAACAAAGCGGGCAAGGTTCGCCTTCTATCAGCGCTTCGCGGTCTTTTTCATAATTGGCAATCAGCAACTGGTCGGCATACACCTGTTTTTTGAACGCTAAACGCAGTTCCATATCCTCTACAACTTCGAGCGACGACATGATCCGTTTATTGATTTCTTCTTCTTCGTTTTCGAGGTGCAAAACTTGTTCTTCGAGGGCAGAAAGTTCTGCGAGGAGGTTGTTGTAGTTTTCAGTGAGTTCGGAGAGTTCCTTCAGCAGCCTTGTCTCATCGTTCAGCTCCTGAATCTCGAGGGCAAGCAGTTGGAGTAACTCATTGCGGCTTTGTGCGTATTTTTCCGGGCTGCCTGCTTTGAACTGTTGCTGTAAAGCTGCGATTGCCGAATTCAGCGTGGAAACAATATTTTCTATACCGGCAACTTCAGCCTGCAGCGCCGCCAATTGTTGCTGATGCGTTGCAACTTTCCGGTCGAAATCGGTTTTACCTTTGGTGAAATCCCGCAATTGGTCGCGCCGAAGCTCGATTTCGGGTAAATCAGCCGCCAATGCTTCCCAAATCTGCCGTTCTGCAATCCAGGCTTCGGCAGTTTCAATTTGCTGGTCGAGTGCAGCAATGCGGTCTTGTAAAATGGCATCCTGCTGTTGGCTTTCGCTGAGTTCGCTGGCCGCCTGGTTCACTGCCTGTTGCTGTCGGGCAAATGCGGCGCTTTTTTCCGCCAATTGCACATCGAGCCGGGTTGCTTCGTCCCAAAGCGGCTGGAGTTGGATTTGTTCCTGTTCCAGTGCTTTCAACGCTGTTTCGCTTTCACTCAATTGCACCGCAGTGCTCTCTTTTTCGCTTTGTTTTTCAGCAATGGAGGTTGCCAATTGTGCCAATTCTGTCGCCATCACCTCCAAACGCTGCGTCCAGTCGTCTAAACGGGCGAGGTCAGAAGAGCAGGGTTGTGCAAGAGCATATCGGGCTAATTTTTCCAGATCACCCTGGGCTGCCAGCGTTTCTGTAGCTAAAAGTTGGGCGGCAGCATCCAGTGTTTTTTGCCTTTCGGCCAATTCGTTTTGTTTTTCAATGCGCTGAATGCGGATCCGAAGTGTTTCAATGGCTGTTTTAAGCAATGCGCTTTCAGCCGTTTTTGCTTCGCGTTCTTGTTGCCATGCTTCCAGCGTTGCTTCATCTGCCAGTTTCAGCGCGACCATTTCTTTTTTTAAATCCGCCAATTTGGCAACCTCCTGCTTGTGCCGCTCGAAAGCGGCAATGGAAAGCTGGCTGTAAATTTCAGCGCCGGTGATGCGCTCCAGCAGTTCGCTGCGCTCTTTTTCGTTGGCTTTCAGGAACGCGGCAAAATCGCCTTGCGACAACAAAACCGAACGGCAAAAACGGTCGAAATCCAGGCCGGTGACTTCCTCTACTTTGGCGTTCACTTCGCCTACTTTTTCGGCAATGATTTCAAATACCTGCTTTTCTTCGTTCCACTTTGAGAGTTCCCGATCCGGGCCTACAATATTGCCGTCCAATTGTTTGCGCGTGCGCCGGATGCTCCAGGATGCAAAAAAAACGGCTTGTGCAGTTTCAAATTCCACACCGGCTGCGGCTTCAATGGCGCCGTAAGACAGGGCTTCTTTTACTTCTTTGTTGCGATGTATTTTGCCGTACAAGGCCAGCGTAATGGCGTCGAGGATGGTGGTTTTGCCCGCGCCCGTATCTCCCGTAATGGCAAACAGGTCGCTTTGCGCTAATGGGCCGTTGATGAAATCTATTTCAGATTGGCCGCGAAGCGAGTTGAGGTTTTGTATGACGACTTTCCTGATTTTCATGCGGCGGGCTGGTTGAGCATGGCATCCTGATTTTCCTGCATCCATTGGCGAAGCTCCAGAAACGTCTGCATGAGCGCCTGGCTTTCTGCGTCGGGGATGCCGAATTGTTCGCACCGCTTTCTGAAAACATCCGTCACTTCTAAGTCTTCCAGCGCAAGATGCCCCGTTTCTGCATCGCTGTCCGGACTTTTCCCGATTCGGTTGACCCGTATTTTGAGCAATTCGAGCTCCATGCCCGCAGCAAAATCACGCAATTGCACGTCCATTTGCGGTACATATTCGTCGGTTTCTATCAAAACTTCAACCCAGGGCGTCAAAGAACCGTGCGGCCTTTCGGAAAAGCGCTGCAAGCTTTCTTTTACGCTTTCCAGATCGCCATGAATGGTTTTTAACCGCCGGAAAACGGGCACTGGAATTTGTTGGAGGGCTGCTAATTTTTGCCCTTCAAAATCGAGCAAACAGACGCTCTTGTCGTCTTTCACTTCGCTGAAACTCAACGGGAGCAGGGAGCCGGAATAGCGGATGTGCGCAACATCGCCGATGGCTTGTGCGCGGTGGATATGCCCGAGTGCAACGTAGTCGAAGATCGCCGGGAACTGCCCTGCTTCGATGTTGGCGACATCGCCGAGGTAGATATTGTCCTGTTTGTCGGAACTCGCCGCCCCGAAAGCATAAAGGTGTCCCGTAGCGAGGATGGGGATGTTGTATTGCCGGTAAGGCTCAACACAGGCCGCCAATTGCTGATAGTGTTGCACAATCCCCTCGCGCACCCGTGCTACCCGATCAAATCCGGTTGTGGTGTTGCCGCCTTGCCGTAAATCCCGGTCGCGCAAAAAAGGAACCGCTGCAACCACCGCCAATAAGCGGCCTTGTTCGTCTTTTAGTTCGATCAGGGCGTCTTCCGGGTTTTCCGGCGCAGCGCCAAGTACCTGAATATTCAGGGCTTGCAATAACTCGCGCGGCGCATCCAGCGTAGACGGCGCGTCGTGGTTGCCGCCGGTAATGACGACGTTTCGACAGGAAGTGCCGAGCAGCCCGGTCAGGAAACGGTAATACAATTGCAAGGCGTAGTTCGGCGGATTGCCTACGTCAAAAATGTCGCCGGAGACTATCAGCGCGTCCACTTTGTGGGTTTCGATGCAATGCCCAAGCCAGTCTAATGCTAAGCGGTGCTCGGTTTCCCGTTCGTTGTGCAGAAATTTTTGCCCCAGATGCCAATCTGAAGTATGCAGGATGCGCATTGATGCCGTAATTTGATCGTGCCGAAGATCGGCAAAGTTTGGCAAAATGGCATCACTTCCCGAACATGAATCCTACGGAAAACAAAAAACGCGCTGCTGACTGGTCAAATTTGTAGTCATCGCCGAAAAAAGTGATGTGGTCGCCGAACTTGGAAAAGTTTCCTTCGTAGCGCAGGTCAATCATCAATTTCCAGAGATCTAAGCCCAATCCGCCCTGCCAGCCAAAGGTAAATTCATCAAATTTTTGTTCGTAACCCTCCACATCGGTCAATTCCGAAGAACTGTTGATGTAGACGTGGCCAACGGGGCCGGCGTGCAGGCGGAGCGGCCCGAATTTGGCCCCAAACAGCAGTGGAATGTCTAAATACTGATATTTTTCTTCTTTGATTTCGCCGGGAAGGTTTGGATTCTGCGGGTCGGTAATCTCGTAATCCACCTTGTTGGAGTTGAACAGGATTTCGGGCTGGATCAGGAATTTGCCAATTTGCCCCTGAATGACCAACCCACCGTGGATGCCGTAGCGGGCTTCTTTAAGCGCTAATGACAACTGAGAGGTGCCATTTTCAATGATGTTCAGGTCGCCGGGGTCAATATCGGTGGTACTGGCGCCTACGCGAAGGCCGATTTTGAATTGTGCTTCAGCGGTGGTGAAGCAACATATTGCCAAAAAAAGTGTGGAAACAACTGTTCTCGTTAACATGGATCGTGTTTTGCGTGATAACGTTTTTGGTTTTTGAAAAGGTATGTTTCAAGGTCAGCAATTTGTATTTTATTGAGTTAATTGATTTTAACAACTTTTGTGGCTAATTTCTGATAAGCGCTCTCAAGGGTGAGGTAGTATATTCCCGGGTTAAGTGCTTTCAATGCAGTCTCCGCCTTTCGCAGTAGCACCTGCGTATCTTCCCTTTCCAAAACGAATATAAACCTCCCGGATAAATCGGTCAGTACCGCCCGGTTGAAGTGTTCGCGGGTAGAAAGCTGGATCTTTGTTTCGTAACTAAACGGGTTGGGGGTCAGGACAATTTTGGCGGACGCTCTGTCGCTTTCTACCGTTGAATTGGGAAATAAAGGCGTAATGAATACTTTGAACAAGCGGTTGGTGGCGCTGCTTGGCGTAATATTGGGGATCACCGCTTTAATGCCGCCAAAGATACATCCGACTTCCGTACGACCTTGCAAAGCGCGCAGGTTGATGACCTCGTTGGCGTAATGAGGCGTGTTTTCGTTTCGTATAAATTTGGCATTGGTTCCCAGCAGTTCGTCAAATACCTCGGGCATTACAAGTTCCTCCGAACTGCCATCCGAATAGCGAATGAGCGTGGTGATTTGATCTATGAATGGCACCAACTCGTCTTCCTCAAAGGTTTGGGCGGTTTCGTTATAGGTGTGATAGCTCAACCCGGCAAAAAAAATGGAGTACATGTTTTCGGCAACTTCGTCGTACATCGGAACGATCGGGCAGGTATACTGGCTCATTTTTTGTTCGTAAGATGCATCGAGTTCGATGCTTTCTTCGCTGATATAAATTGGGTTGAAATAGGGAACATCGGCTTCGGGGCGGAATACGCCTCCATAAACGCCCAGGGCGGGCGTCATTCCTGGCAGCATCACCGGGGAAAGATTGAGGTCGCGTCGGTGGTATTCCGGATCGTGAAAAGCGGTATAATTGGTAATGCCTAATTGGTCCGAGTCGTCCTGAATGCGAAAACGCAGGATTTTGTTGGTATAGGTTTGGGTAAAAACCGGCGCGCCCGTTTGACTGTACAACCCTTCAAAATTGTGCCCGCCAACGAGGTACAAATCGTCGCCGAGGTGGTGCATTTCTCCCCCGCAGATTTTGATTCGGTCGTCGCTGGTTTGGCGCAACGCACTTTGCACGTTGCCGCCGCTTTGGACAGCGCTGATCAATGCAGGCAAATTGAGTGCGGTCATTTTTGAAAAAGTAATGAAATCACCGCTTGTACTTTCTTTGCCGTACCCGCCTAAGATGTAGAGCTTTGGGCCTGTCTGTACAAACTGGGGGTTGGTAACCAGCAGGGCATCAGCGAGATGTGTTGGGAGTTGGGTGACGTCGTAGGACCATTTGTCGCCACTTTCCGAATCAAGCACCCAAATATACTTGTTGGCTGAACTTTCCGGGAAACCGGTGAAAGGGAAGAATCCGTGAAGCCCATTGCTTCGACCCGCAACCATGATCCAATAGCCATCCCATTGAGCGAAAGCGAAAGAATGCAGGGCCGGCCATTCCGGGAAAGTAACTTCCTGAAGCTCCATCAAAAAAGGCAGGTTTGTCGGGCTTTGGGCTTGACTGCGCAGCGTACACAGCAAAAGTGTAAAAAAGAAGAATCGTTTCATGAGTTCAAAGTTGATTTTGGTTGATTTTCATCAAAAGTAGGGTTGAGCAGGGCATTGGTTTTTTCTTTTCAACCAATGGAAAGTATTTTTCAACCAAATTCGGGCTGAGGCAAATCAACGGTTAATCACGCCGCCCAACAGTGATTCATAAAGCTCAAGGCGGGGAGCAACACTCCGGTTCCACGTTGACCGCAGCCCGTTTTGAAGGCGATAATAATCTTCAACCAAATCAGCTTGTTGTTCCAAATTGAAAAAAGCAAGGCCCTTGCCGGATGTGAGGGCAAGCTCGAGGGCTGCTTCGCCGCCGTAGTTGTAGCCAGGACTGGTGCGTTGAGCCGCAAGGGCGCGGGGAATATAGCGGATGCCTAAGTTTTGATATTGCCACACATGCGTCAACTCATGGATTAACAGGGACGGAGCGATTGTACCCCAACTGTTCAGGGTGTAAAAACTGACGTAGCAAAACCGGCCCTGGCGTGGGCCGAGATGGGCGGATTCGTCTACCCGGATGCGTTCGTAAGACAAGGCGTCGCCAAAAATGCTTTTTGCGATACGAACCTCCTGGTCATTCAGTTTTCGGGTGCGGAACTTGAAAACAGCGGTAAGCAACTCGTAGAATTCGGCAAAACCGGCTGTTTCAAAAAGGAGCAGCAGCAATTCCAGGAACCAAAAAGCACCGGCCATCCAGCGGGGGAAAGCTGTATAAGCCACATCAGAACTGCCTTTGAGATCAATAAGCTGCAACGCCAATCGCCGAAGCCGGACGGGCAATTGCAGGATCACATCGGATAGCCGCCGAAGTGCATACCCAAACATCCTAACCAATTCTCAAAGCCTCTACCTCCGCAATGGTTTTAGGAATGGGATTTCCCAAAACGCGGTGGCCTTCCGGTGTGATGAGCACGTTGTCTTCGATGCGGATGCCTCCGAAATTGAAGTAGGCTTCCAGCTTATCGTAATTGATGAATTCGGTGTGTTTATTTTCTTTTCGCCACAAATTGATCAACTCCGGAATGAAATAAATGCCGGGTTCTACGGTGAGCACAAAGCCCGGCTCCAGTGTACGGGCCAAACGCAGCGAACGCAGGCCAAACTGGGTACTCCGGGTCACTTCTTTACCGTAGCCAACGTAGTTTTCACCCAGGTCTTCCATGTCGTGCACGTCGAGGCCAATCATGTGCCCCAGGCCGTGCGGAAAAAACAGTGCGTGCGCTCCGGCGGCAACGGCAGCATCCAGGTCGCCTTTCATTAGCCCCAGCGATTTTAAACCTTCAGCGATATGTTTAGCAGCGGTTAAATGCACGTCGAGGTAGCGGATGCCCGGTTTTAGCGATTGTATAGCGGCAACTTCTGTGTCGAGTACGATTTGATAAATTTCTTTTTGTTGGGTAGTAAATTTTTGATCCACCGGCAACGTCCGCGTGATGTCGCCCGCGTAGTGCATGGCGGTATCTGCCCCAAAATCGCCCAAGACCAATTGTCCCGATTGCAGGGTATTGCCGTAGGAATGGTTGTGCAGGATTTGTCCGTTTACGGAAAGGATAACCGTGTAAGGCAAGCCGCCGCCGCCTGCGCGGGCAATGCTTTCTACCAATCCCACCAATTCGTATTCCTTCATACCGGCGCGGGCAGCTTTCATGGCGGCAATGTGCATCAATCCGGACGTGTTGACGGCTTTTTCCATTTCCACGATTTCTTCGTCCGATTTGGAGGATCGCTGGGCCACCACGGCTTCAATCAAAGGAACAGAAGCATCTGCGGCCAACCCGTCTATGGAAATGCCCAACCAGCGACTGAGCTTGATGCTGTTGTCTGCGCGATAGGGCGGCAGGTAGTGAATGAAACGACCTTTACTGCGGGCTTCCGCCAAATAATTTTCAATTTGGTCATAAGATGCTGTATCTGCCCCGCCTGCCGCTGCAGCAAGTTCCGACATGGAAGGCAGCGCGCCCATCCACACGATGTGCATGATGTCGGGATCATCGCCAAACAGGATGGTTTTGCCTGCATCTACATCAATAATGGCGGCAAGCCCGGGTTTGTCTATTCCCAAAAAATACAGAAAATTGCTGTCCTGCCGGAACGGATAGACGTTGTCGGTGTAATTACTGGGGCTTTCTTCATTGCCCATCAGCAAAATAATCCCTGAAGGAATGGCTTGTTGCAGGCGGTTGCGCCGTGCTGCGTAGGTTGCTGCTTCGAATAAATGGATGCCGCTCATATTTTGATCTTGGTTAGTGATTTTTCAAGGTTAAAGTAGAAAGGATAAAGGTTAAAGTAGAAAGGATAAAGGTTAAAGTAGAAAGGATAAAGGTTAAAGTAGCGCTTACGTTTTGCGATCAAGTTTAAAGTATTGATCACGGATCATGATTAAATAGGTATCCCACTTTAACCTTTTTACTTTACCCTTTATCCTTGACTTCCGGTAATCTTCAAATTTTCAAATCCTCAAATTTTCAAATTATCCTTTCCGTTTCTTAATCTCATCCCGGATCTCAACGGCCCGTTCATACGCTTCCTGGGCGATGGCGTCTTCCAGCATTTGCTCGAGCCGTTCAATTGGATAGGATGCCAACCCTCCGGACAGCGCCACAGCTGTCGGGCGAGGTCGGGAAGCGTCTTCAAAAGCGATGCCGGCTTCTTCCATAATGGCTGCTTCCACATAAATCGGACAATTGAAGCGCACGGCCATAGCCACCGCATCAGACGTACGGGCATCCACTTCTGTCGTGCGCCCGTCTGAGAATGCACAACTGATTAATGCGTGGAAAACGCCGTTTTCAAGGGTTGTAATGGTGACTTCCGTAATCTCCGCGTTCATGGCGGCGAGGATATTGTGCAACAAATCGTGGGTCAGCGGTCTGCCGGGGTGAATTTTTTCCACCACTACGGCAATCGCCTGTGCTTCAAACGCGCCGATGACGACCGGCAACCTGCGGTTTCCGTTTTCCTCTTTCAGCAGCAGCACAAAACTGTTGTTTTGAGCATCGTTGTTTGCTAAGGCAATGATTTCCAGTCTGATTTTCTCAGCCATAGTCTCTGAATCTTCAAATTTACGAATCAGCCTCCTTTGTGCAAATGCCGGATTGCACCGACCAGCACATCCAGATCGCTTTGGGTAGTGTAAACATTGGGGGTAATGCGCACCCCGCTGATGTTTTCCCAAACGATGGGCACCGTATGGATTTTATATTTTGTAAATAAAAAAGCGCCGATGTCTTCCGGTTTTTTGCCTTCCATGGTCAGCAGGCCAATGGCGCCGCCAAATTCGGGTTTCAGCGAAGTCGCCACCTTTACGCCCGGCAATTCATTTACCTGCGTCGCCCAGTAGTTTTTCAGATAGTGGAGCCTTTTGAATTTGCGTTCGCTGCCGATCATCTGATGGAAATTAATGGCCTGGCCGATGGCTTGCTCAATGGCGAAAGAGCGGGTGCCCAAGCTTTCAAACTTGCGGATGTCGGGGCTTTCCGAATCCGCGGCAGCCAGCAAGGGATAGAGTTGCGCGATTTTTTCTTTGCGCACGTACAGCATCCCGCTGCCAAACGGCGCACACAACCATTTGTGCAGGCTGGTGCCAAAATAATCGCAATCTAAATCCGATATTTTATAGTCAAAATGGGCAAAAGAATGCGCGCCGTCTACCAGCACCTCGATGCCGCGCTTTCTGGCTTCTGCTGCGATTTCCCGCGCGGGCAAAAGTTGTCCGTTCCAGTTGATGGTGTGGGTAATGTGAACCACTTTAGTTTTGGCGGTAAACGCATCTGCATATCCCCTGACAATTTGCGCTTTATCTTCAATGGGGAAGTCGAATGAAATCCATTTCAGCACGATGCCGTCCCGTTTTTCGCGCTGTTTCCAGGCATTGATCATGTTGGGATAATCCTGTTTGGTCAACACCACCTCGTCGCCTTTTTGCAGGCGAAGTCCGAAAATAACGGTCTCCAGGGCTTCCGAAGCATTTCGGTTGATGGCAATTTCCTCCGCTGAACACCCGGCGAGTTCTGCCAATTTGTTGCGCAGCGGTTCACGACCCTGATCCAGTACCTGCCACATGTAGTAAGATGGCGCTTCATTACTCAGCCGGTTGTAGCGCTCCACGGCTTCCTGCACGACGCGCGGTTGCGGACAAACGCCGCCATTGTTGAGGTTCATCACACTGGGCGAAACGGTATAAGCCTGTTGCACCTGATACCAAAACGTTTCGTCGGAAATGAAGGCGTCGGCGGGAAGGTCACGGGTTTCATCCATGAGCCGCATAAAAGCCCGCCCTTGCTGCGTTTCAAAAAACGGAAGTACCGATGCCGCGCCCATTGCGCCTGCAAGCTGTCCGAGAAATCGCCTTCTGTTGTGTGACATGGTTCAGGATTTGAAGGAAAAACAAATGTTACCCGATTCAACAAATGTAACCTTTTTTTATTCCGTGGTTAGTTATCCGAGCAATGCACCGGCTTCTTTTCCCACGGCCATCAACGCGGTGTCCAAACCGGTGGTATCTTCATTGGCCAAATGCCTCAGAATCAGCCCCGCCAACTCCCTTCCGTCTGCTTTGTGGTCTAAGTTTTCGGCGACTGCGCTGACAAAGCCGACCGTGTTGTCGCGGGCAATTTTGATGATTTGCCACAATTGCTGCGATACGTAGACCTGCTGGGTGATGTTGTGCTCGTATTCCATCTGGATGGCCAAAATCAAGGACAATTTGAGGTCGGCCACGGTCATGCCGTCTTTGCGCACCCGCAGCAACAGGTTGGGCAAGGCGATGCGTTCGCAAAACAACGAAAGGCGTTCATAAGCCTGTAGGCGCAGCGGAATGGTGGTTTGTTGCTGGCTTTGTCTGCTTTCGCTTTGTTTTAAAGCGAGTTGCCCGCTGAGGTATTGGCGCAGCAAATAATAAGTGGTGAAGAAAACAAGTAGTCCAGGGATGGTTAACTTGATGATTTCGAGGAGAAAAGACAGGAATTCTGACATTGCAATACTGGTTTTAAAACATAAAATACAAGCACTCCGATGGATCGTCATCGGTTGTATTTCCATAAATCAGGATCCCGGAAAAGATACACCGATAGCTGCGAAATGAGCGCATTGGCGTTTCCGGGTTGTAAAAATAAAGTAGTTGAGCGGTTTTCAGAGAAAATAAATTTTTGCTGGTAATGACTTTTAAAAAATTGAAATTTTTCGGAGCCAAAATTGTACCTTCCTGCCAGAAACAAAACAGAAACCTTAAACATGTTACCAACACCTAATGGCGCCTATCTGCGTTACGCTCCTTTGTTTTTGGGAATAGGAATATTGGCCTTTTGTGGCCAGGTCGGCCTGATGCTCGTGGATGCGCCAGTGGCGCCATCATCACCTAAGGTGCAATTAAGCTGGATGTGGACGCTGTTTTTTATCCTGGTAGATGTCTTGTTTTGGAGCGTTTTTTGGTGGGCGATTGCTCAAACGACAGGTAAACGACAAGCGGCACGCGAAGCTTTTTTTGTTTCAACCGCCATCGTTGTCGTTCATTTCAGCATCATTTTTTTTGCAGCGCCTCCCCCTTCCTGGAACATTTTCCTGAACGGGTTCAAAGCCATACCGATTGGCTTTTTCTGTTGGCGGGCTTTGGGGGAAAGTGATCGAAAATCGGCTCTGGGAATTACCCTCATGGCCGCTTTGCTGATATTCAGCCATTCAGCATTGGCAAGCGGCGCACACAGCCTCGGAACGACGCTCAGCCGATTTGGTGAACTATTGAACTTCGATAATTTTGGATATATCAAATTATCATCGGAGGAAGGTCGCTACCGGATGATCCCTGTATTGGGCTGGTTTTATCTTGTGTTTTGGTATGTGTTGCTGTATACGTTGCTTGGAAACTGGATTCAAAAGATGACATCAGGGCGATCTCTGTTGAGTACGCGGCGGTTAGATCTGACACAAGAATATCCCCAAGGTGCTGCAACCGTGGTGTTTTATGCTTTCCGGTATTCCATAGCTTGTTTTGTACTGGGCATCCCGGCCATGATGAGCTTTGCTTTTGACAGCGCGGTTCCGGAACCATTTCGAAGGGGCTTGTTCTTTTCCATTTTTTTGCTGGTTTGTGTGTTGGTGGGTTTGTTTTTTGCGGCGCAGTTTTTGAGAGGTTTCTTATTGGAGTATTTCATCCAGCGGGGCTATCCGCATCCCAATGCTTCTGTCTTTTTTCTAAGTATTCCAATTCTGGATTTTATCCTGTGGCCTTTCATTGCTTTACCGGTTTGGGCTGTGAAGCCGCCCAAAACGCGGTTGGAAACATTTACTGCCTTCCAAAGCAGCACCGGGCCAAATGAACTAAAAGTAATCTTGCTGATCCTGAATGCAATTTTGCTGTTCTTCAGTTTTCGGACTTCCAGCGGCGATGACATGATCTTTGGCGTCCTTGGTTTTGCGCTGACCACTTTTTATCTTTTTCACCCGGCGGGACTTGGCGTTTTTATCGTCGTTCAATTGTTTTTCACTGGCATGATTCTATACCTGGTTTACAAAAATGGCAACAATGGAGGCGAAATCAACTACTCCCGCCACATTGTTCAGGGGCTGTTGACACTGGTCTATGCATTTATTTTATACGGCATTTTGCACCCGCAACGCATAGAGGCGGAGTTGGAAATGGAGGTTGAGGAAGGTAGTACGCCAGTTGAGGGCCATTTTTGATTAGGATGGCATAATCGCCGTCCGACCACTTCAGGTTTTCAAAAAGTGGCAGATCAATTGGGTTGCCCCAAAAATAGGGGAGGGCGGCGCAGGCTAATTGCGTTGGGTATCATCAATTTTACAGCAATCTTACTCTCTGAAAATGCGCCCGGATTTTAAATTCACCCAAAACAACTCGTCAGATGGATCAATGGCCTGGAAGTAATCAGGCATATTGTTCTTCACCCCGTAATAGGCAACTGGAAATTCTTTTATAACTTGATTATCAGGAGAAAATAGAACCGTTTTGTACTCATGCCCAACCAAAATATACCCGCTTTTGAGAACGCGGACGGCCAACCCGTAAAGAGTCGGTTTTAGGAATTTTTTTCTAACTTTTTCTTTCTGGCTAATTGCCGGATCTGTTTGAAGTGGATCGTCGTCAATGGATTGATCTTGGAAAATAACGTCAGTAGGAAGAGGATTGAATGTCAGCGTGTCGCGACTGCTGGGAAACTGGTATAACAAATCGCCTTTCCAGTTGAAGACTTGCATGTGGCCATGAGCATTTTTCGCGCTAAACATTCGGTTGGGAGCGATGATTTTTATTTTTTCATAGCGCAGAGGATGCACAAGATTTCCTACACTATCCATAATTCCCTGCAAAGGATATTTTTTACCGTGAAAGGCGGCTAAGTATCGTCGCTGTCTGGTTACTTGCTGCGTTAGTTTTTCTTCTACGATAAAATAATCGAGCTGGCTTTCTTTTGCCCAATTTGGTGGAATATTGGCGCATAAAAGTGTGTCCAGATTGTGAATGACCTTGCCTTTTTCGTCAATGATCATTTGTGTAAAATCTTTAAGTTCAACGGATTTTGCTGCATAAACAAGATTTCGGCGGCGCAGATAAGCAGGGCCGTTTGAAATATAGAATGGTGTGAGTTGGTTGCCTTGTTCGTCAAAATAGGCATCAAACAAGAGTCCTTTATAAGCGCCATCTAATTGTACGATTCCGAAAGGCATATTTGGATGTTCGAAGCTTTTTGACTTTACGGCATTGACGTCGACAAAGGTCTTTTTATCTTTGTTAATCAAGTGGATACGAATAAGATAGCTATGGCGATGATCGGCTGAGAAGCTCATTCGGAAGGGAACTTCAGCAATAACATTATGTGAAAACGGGATATAACGAACCCCTTCTTTGGGAGGCAAAACCCAGTTTCCCGAAGCATTGAGTACCCCACAAGCATCGTATAAAGGTTCCAATGGGACGATGAGTTGATTTTCCTGAGTTTGCCTCCGCTTTAATTTTTTGGGATCTTCTTCAACCGGAGGGGGCATTGCACCTTTTCTATGGCGATAAACAACAATCAATCCGGTTTTTTCTATCGGATTTTCGTATTCCAACGCTTTTAAAACCTCGAATCCTTGCGGAATGAGATTTTGCAGGTTATGATTAAAATAAAGCTTATCCGGTGATTCGCCCACAACAGGGTTTTTACCTGGATATGGTGACAACCTCGGATCCAATTGCAGCTTTTTTCCATTGAGGTCAAATGCAAACCAAAGCCTTGGATTTTTTTCCTGACACCAGAGAATGGTATCTTCCTGCCGGTATTCTTTTGTAATGGAAATAAACTTTTGGGGCAATATTTCCTGACCATCCAGGTTCATGATTCCCCATAAGCTATCTTTTATTGCCAAAAGATATCCTTTGGATGGGAGGAACGTATTAATGAGTTGATCATATTGCGCAGGAATGAGTTCACGGCCTTGTTCATCAAGCAATCCAAACAACGATTTTTCAGCCGCTTTTTTTTCAATTTTGATCCGGATAGGCGCTTTTTGAATAATACTCGCATCAAATCCCAAGTTTTTATGCAGCAATTGGAGTTGTTCATTGTATAGATAAATACTGTCAGTGCGCCGCACCGTAAAATGATTTTGAGCATGGTCTAAATGCTGACGAATGAAAGCTGCATCTTCTAAAAATCCGTACTCGCCGTGCTCATTGAGGAGATTCCACCGGAGATTTTTATAATCGCCAAAATTTATTATGATCCACTTACCTATGCGGGAACTGAAAATATTATTTGATTCGATGGGAAGAATTGACCTGCCTTTATAGTCTACCAGGCCGGATTTACCATCTTTTTGAACAACGAGCAGTTCAAAGTTTGGCAGCGGTTTAATATTGGTGTAAATGGTATCAATAATCAGTTTGCCATTGGCGTCAATGAGCCCTGAAGGAGCCTCTTCTTCAGAATATTCGTGTTTGTGATTGACAATGAAGTAACCTTCTTTACCGCCCGGCGAAAGATTTTTCCAGGCAAAAGGCGTACGTATTTTGCCTTTGCGATCTGCAACGGCGCATTTCCCCGGCCCTTCTGCTACAATAAAGTATTGACCATCAGCAATCGCGCCGGCTGCAAAATCGCGCGGGAACAATTCATTGAGGTCTGCATCCAAAAAGTTCATTTTTCCGGGCGCTTTCCAAATGGGGCAAACTCCCCGAATGAATACCCGATGGTCGTAACTATCTGGAGGATAAAGGTTGCGGTTTGCAGTAAACCATTTTAGGCCTTTGATGGATTCATAACCGAAGCAGACCTTTATTTTTCGCGAACGTATGTCTACAAGGTGAATCGTATCATTCCAACTTACCTGAACAAGGTGTTCAAGCTTTCCAAGCAGCGTATTTCCATCTAAATCATAATTTTTGATTGGAAGGCAGTCCGCATAAGCATTGTATGGAAAACGCATGCCATTTCGGAGCAGCAGAAAATCCCGGTCGTTTTCTGTGAGCCGAATTGACAGGTCGTCAGCAGCAAAACCAGTCTCTAAAGATTTAAATTGGGCGGGAATAACCACCTGGCCATCCTCATCAGCGTAACCATATTGTCCGTTTTTCCCCAACCAGGGAACAAGGGTCTGGCAAAAAATTCCAGAATGAAAGGAAAGAAGACTTAGGCAAAGTAGCAGTTTTTTCATGTGTGTTAAGCGCGGTTATTTATTTGGTCGTATTATGCGGAGAAGCTGGTTTTCCAAAACCCCGCTTGAAGCCTCAATTGCCTGATTGATACGATTTCTTTCTGTTTTCTAATCTTCTTCTTCATTGTGCTGAATGTCCTTGTTTATTTCGGCCTGATTTTTATCGTAATACGCCCAGGCATTTTTGAGGTCTTGTGGCGTAATGCTGGGGAAATTATACAGGATTTCCCATTCTGTGAAACCCAGGAGGCGGTGATTAACCAAAGACCAAACAGGCATTCTTGTACCTTCAATACAAGCTCTTCCTCCGCAAACACCAGGAGTTTTACTGATGCCACGAGGTTCTTTATTGCGCAGGTTGTAAATGCGCTGAAGCAGAATGTTCTTTTCTTTATCGGTCAATTTTGGAAGCAATGCCTCTGCTTTCTCCAGGGTGCTCATGGCAATAATTTTTTTACAAATATAGTCAAAAATATTCGGATTTTGGCGGAAGAAAGGCCAATTGCCAGCGAAGCAGAAATGAAATTCTACTTAAACCGGATAGCCTTTACGGGACTAATCGTAGACACCAAATAAGAAGGAATCACAAGGAAGACCAGCGTAATAATGAGGGTGCCCACATTCAAAAGCAGGATGGTCCAAAGATTAATGTCCACCGGAGCGACGCTGAGGTAGTAGTTGGCTTCGTCTAACTGAATGAACCCGAAGCGATCCTGCAGCCAGCACAAGCCGATACCGATCAGGTTGCCCCAAAACAGCCCAGCCAGCATGATGTAGGCAGCGTAGTAGAGGAAAATGCGCCGGATGCTCCAGTTGGCGGTGCCGAGCGCTTTCAGGATGCCGATCATGTTGGCCCGCTCTAAGATGAGGATGAGCAAGGCTGTCATCATATTGATGATGGCGACGCTCAACATTAGCGCCATGATGACGGTTTCGTTGATGTTTTGCAACTCTAACCATTCAAAAATTTCCGGGAATTTACTGCGGATGGTTTCCGAGTTGAGGTCGTTGGGCAACTCGCCGTAGACATAATCTTCGATGGGCAGCAGGTCGTCAATGTCTTCGATGAACACCTCGAACCCGCCCACTTCGTTTTCCGACCAGCCCAGCAGGCGCTGAATCTGGCGGATGTCCACGAGGGCAAATTTGCGGTCGTATTCCTCCAATCCGGTTCTGTAAATCCCGCAGATGTTGAAGCGCCGCTTGAGTTGTTCGCCTTTTTCTACAAAATGAACCACGAATTTATCGCCCACATCCACCCGCAGACGGTCAGCGGTTTGTTGGGAAATCAGAATGTCGGAGGACATCGCAGAATCTGCATGAGCAATGGCCTGGCCTTTTTTGATGTAATGGGCCATAAAATCCCAGTCGAAATCTTTGCCCACGCCTTTCAGGATGATGCCCTCGATTTCTGCTTTCGACTTGATGATGCCCGGCTTCAGCGCAAAGGTCTGGATATGTCGGATGCCTCCTTTGGTGCGGCGTTCTTTTTCAATGATTTTGCCGAAGCGGGTCACTTCCTCGGTGTACGGCACACTTTGCACCGTGTCGAGGAAAGGGTAGAAGTTTTGTTTGATGTGAATAGGATAGGCGTCGAGCAGGGATTGCCCCACGTCTAAGTCGGTGATGTGGATATGCCCCCAGAACCCGAAAATTTTGCTGCTGATTTCCTGTTTAAAACCTGAGATGAGCGAAGTAGCCGTGATCATCACCGCGATGCTCAAAGCGACCGCACCCGCCGCGATCCGGATGATGATGCGGGAGAAAGATTGCTGACCGTTTGCAGCGACGCGCCTGGAAATAAAAAATTCGAAGTTCATAAGAGGAGTAGTAGCCCCGCCAGGGATCGAACCTGGATTTTAGGTTCCGGAAACCTACGCACTATCCATTGTACTACGGAGCCATGTTTTTAAAATTGCCTGCGCATTTCAAAAACGAACGCAAATGTAGGCAATATTGTCAAATCAGGAAATAACTCCCCGAAATATTTGCCATTCCGGCGTATCCGGAATGTCGGAGGAGATGCTTACCGGCTCATTTTTAACAGGATGCACGAACGAAAGGTTCGAGCAATGCAGACAAATTGAGCTGTCTTCGTTGGCTTTTGGCGCGCCGTATTTCAAATCGCCTTTGATGGAGCAACCAATCTTCGACAATTGCACCCGAATCTGGTGGGGTCTGCCGGTGATGGGATTCACTTTAATCAGGTAGTTTTTTCCAATTTCAGCGGCTAATTCGTAATCGAGTTCCGCCAATTTCGCCTCGCGGGCGCGGTTGCTCAACCGGTCGTAAGCTTTCACCGTATTGTTGGTGGGGTCTTTCAGCAGGTAGTGCGTCAGGTGACCGTTCAGTGGATCGGGGCGGTGCAACGCGATGGCGTAGTAGGTTTTTTCTACCTTTCTGTCCTGAAACAGTTTGTTCATCCGTTCCAGCGCTTTACTGGTGCGCGCGAAAACGACGGTGCCGCTCACCGGCCGGTCTAAGCGGTGGATGACGCCAAGGTACACATCGCCCGGTTTGCCGTAGCGTTTTTTGATGTATTCCTTCACCCAATCGCTCAGGGGCTTGTCGCCGGTTTCGTCGCCTTGAACCAGCCAGCCGGCAGGTTTGTTCACTGCGATGATGTGGTTGTCTTCATAAATAACCTGAATGTCGTCTTCCATGGAACGGCTTAATTTGAAATAAAGCGCAAAGGTATGAAATTATCAATTGGCTTCTCGCCCTGCCCCAACGACACCTTTATTTTTGATGCCCTCGTGCACGGGAAAATTGACACCGAAGGTTTAGAATTCGAGCCCGTACTCGCCGATGTGGAAGCGCTGAACCAGGGCGCGTTTGCGCAGCGGTTAGACATTACCAAACTGAGCTACCACGCTTTGGGCCACGTGCTGAATAACTACGCCCTGTTGCATTCCGGCAGCGCGCTTGGGCGCAATTGCGGGCCGTTGCTCATTGCGCGGGAAGCCATTCCAAAGGATCAGATTGCAGCAAAAAAGATTGCCATCCCGGGCCAATACACCACGGCCAATTTCCTGTTTAGCATTGCTTTCCCAAATGCAAAGCTCAAAGAAGAACGTTTGTTTTCGGACATCGAAAGCGACGTATTGTCGGGCCGCGCAGATGTGGGCCTGATCATCCACGAAAGCCGCTTCACGTTTCAGGAAAAAGGATTGGTGCAGTTAATGGATTTGGGCGAATATTGGGAGCAAACCACCGGATTGCCGATTCCTTTAGGTGGCATTGCGGTGCGTCGGAACCTGCCCATTGAGGTTCAACAAAAAGTGGATCGGGTATTGCACCGCAGCGTGGCCTACGCGCAGGCGCATCCGGAAGCTTCACTGGATTATGTACGCCAACACGCGCAGGAGATGGATACAAAGGTGATGTACCAGCATATTGGGCTGTATGTCAACGAGTTTACTTTGGATTTGGGTAGAGAAGGAAAGGCCTCAGTAGCGCGCTTGTTCGATATGGCGCAGGAACGGGCGTTGATTCCACGGACTGAAACGGCGCTTTTTGTAGCCTCACTTTAATTGCGAAACCCTGTGCCTGGGTAAAAAGCCCGTCACAATACCGATTAAGGGAAGAAAGGCGCATATCCTGAAAACGTATTCAATGCTGGTATGATCAGCCAATACCCCTAGTAAAGCAGAGGCAATGCCGCCCATTCCAAATGAAAATCCAAAAAACAAGCCGGCGACCATCCCAATTTTATCCGGCATCAGGTCGGTAGCGTAGACTAAGATGGCAGAAAATGCAGAAGAAATGATCAGGCCGACCAAGACAGCCAGGATGATGGTCCAAAATAAAGAGGCATAAGGCAACAAAAGGGTAAACGGCGCTGCACCCAGAATGGAAACCCAGATCACCATTTTTCGGCCATAACGGTCGCCAAAAGAACCGCCCAGAATGGTGCCGACAGCCACGGCGGCAAGAAATATGAACAAATAGAGCTGGGCATCTTTGACCGGCAAATGAAATTTATCCATCAGAAAAAAAGTGAAATAGCTCGTCATTGAAGCCATGTAAAAATATTTGGAAAAGATGAGCGTGACTAAAATTCCAATGGAAAAGATGATTTTTTTCCGGGGAAGCCGATAGGCATGATGGACGGGGTGCGTCGTTGCTTTAGCTGCTTTTTCTATTAATTTTTCCTGATACCATTTCCCGACCCGCATTAGAATAACAATCCCGGCCAGACAACCAATGGCAAACAAAATCAGGAAATTTTGTCCGTTGGGCAGCACAATCAACGCCACCAGCAAAGGTCCGATGGCGCTTCCGGTGTTCCCGCCTACCTGAAAAATAGATTGTGCGAGCCCTTTTCTTCCGCCCGACGCCAATTGTGCAACGCGGGAAGCTTCGGGGTGGAAAATAGAAGATCCGATGCCAATCAAACCTGCGGAAACCAAAATTACCCAATAGCTGGGGGCAAAAGCAAGGCAGATTAACCCGGTAAGGGAAAAAGTCATTCCAATGGCCAAAGATTGAGGATTCGGTTTTTTGTCGGTATAGCTCCCGATGAAGGGCTGCAAAATAGAAGCCGTGAGCTGAAATACCAGGGTAATGATGCCAATCTGGGTAAAGGACAACCTGAAATCGGTTTTAATGATGGGGTATAAGGAGGGGATGGTGGATTGTGTTACGTCATTCAACAGGTGCGTAAAGCTGATGGCAAACAGGATTGGGTAAATGGTGGTGTTGACCTTAGATGGCGAGATTGTAGTCGTATTCATGGTGTAGAGAACAGAATAGGTGTTATGTAATGATCCTTTGGGCGAGCAACTTCATCAGGCATTTTGAGCTAATGGTTGAAACAAAAGGCCATCTTTTAGGCACTCATAAGCATATGCATGAATCGCTTGAATATCTTTTCGCGTTAGCCTTGGATAATTTTCCAACACCCCCTGTTCCGTCCAGCCACTGGCTAATCGCTCCAGAATAAATTCAACAGAAAGCCTGGTGCCTTTAATAGCGGGTTTTCCCATCAGTACTTTAGGGTCTGATACAATATGCGTTTGCCAATCCATAGATTTTTGAATTTTTTCTTTCTACAAAAATAAAGAAATTTTTGGGTTTTGTTTTAAAAACAAAAAGTTTATATTTGCAAAATATTTAAAAACTTTTTGTATGTCAAAAGATACGCCACCGGATTACTGGAAGGGTAGGGGAGCGCAGATCAATCCTGCCGGGCCTTACGCCCAAATGATCTACGACAGCGAGCCGGTTGCGGAAGAGGAAGACGAACGTAACCTCAAAACCGAATACCTCGAAGTCCACCCAAAAACGATTCTCAACAAAGTGGAAAGCCCCGACATCGGCCTGGGTTATTCCATGAACCCCTACCAGGGTTGCGAACACGGCTGCGTCTACTGCTACGCCCGGAACACCCATCCTTACTGGGGATACAGCGCTGGCATGGAATTCGAGCAAAAAATCCTGTACAAACTCAACGCGGCGCAATTGCTGGAAGAACAAATCCGAAAGCCCAACTGGCAACCCATGCCGGTGATGCTTTCCGGGAACACCGATTGCTATCAACCCATCGAAAAGAAGCTGAAACTCACGCGGCAAATTTTGGAAGTGCTGTGGAAATATCGCCACCCGGTGGGCATCATCACCAAAAACAGCCTGATTTTGAGGGATTTGGATTTGCTGACCCAATTAGCATCCTGCCAGTTGGTAAAAGTATCCATTTCTGTCACCACGCTCGACGAATCACTGCGCCGCGCCCTGGAGCCGCGAACCGCTTCTGTGAAAAGCCGCCTGAGTGCCATCCGCACGCTGTCGCAGCACGGCATTCCGGTGAATGTGATGCTGGCGCCCATTATTCCCGGCCTCAACGACCACGAAATTTTGGAAATGGCCAAAGCTGTATCCGAAGCCGGCGCGCAGTCCATCTACTACACCGTGGTGCGCCTGAATGGCGACGTTGCTGAAATTTTTAAAGACTGGATTGAAAAAAATAGGCCCGACCGCGCCGACCGGGTACTGAACCGAATCCGCGATTGCCACGGCGGCCAGCTCAACGACAGCCGTTTTAAGACCCGAATGACCGGAGAGGGAAACATCGCAGAAATGATCCGCCAGCAATACGAATTGGCTAAACGCCTGTATTTCAAGGATAAATCAACAACGCCTTATAATTTGGAGTTGCACAGGCAGTTGAAGGCGCCGCCGCAGTTGAGTTTATTTTGAAAGTAAATTATGCAACCGCAAACTCGGTATACTGGCGATGGTAATCAGGATAGTAGGCAAGTACAATTTCTTTTTTGTCAACACCTTTTTCCAACAGCAGATTGGCAAAACCATCCTCGGTATTGTCTTCTTGAATCCAAACTTTACCCTGTATAAGATCGGCGTGGAAAATGACATAGTAGATACGTTCATTGTTTTCCCATCCAACAGCGAGGAGTTGGTATATGTCATGCTTTTCGTCTGTAACCAGTTGGTATTCAACTTTAGGCAAATTAGATCCGGAAAGATATGCTGCGTACTCAGTCATTGACTGAATGATGGTTTTGCGAAGAAAATTTATTCTTTCCATGCTGTAATTGATTTTTGACTCGTGTCATACAATATGAACTTCATTTCCAAATCCTCAACAACTTCTTGAGCCCATTCAAACCTGATTATCCGATTGAAGACGAAATCTGGTAAAGCAACGTAGAGCGTTCTATCCTGATCGTTTTTGGAAAGTATTTTGCGATAAACATAATACTGACCAACCGCAAGTAAAAAATCATGGAGGATAGAAATATGTACAAAACTTTTGACTTCAACAGCTATACGATCAAGCCCTTTTTCAGCAGTTATTATCTTCTCAGCTCCTAAATCAGTTTGAAGCCCACCTTCTTTTCTATTATGTAAAGGAAAGGGATCGTGTGTAATCACCCATCCTTCATTTTCAAGAGCCTCTCTTACGAGAGTATGGAAGATATCTCGTGCCACAGTTTTCGTTTACACTTTCAAATATAAGCCATCTCTCGCACAATCGCAAGAGACGGCTTATATCTGAAGTCTAACGTCTGAAATCTCAAATCTTATAATTACGCATTCCGCCCAATACAATCCAAATCCTCAAAGGCGTGCTTCAGCCTTGCGATGAAGCGCTCTTCGCCGGCACGCAGCCATTTCCGCGGGTCGTAGTAATTTTTATTCGGCTTGTCTTCGCCTTCCGGATTGCCGATTTGCGATTGCATATAGTCGCGTTTGGCTTCGTAGTAGTCGTGGATGCCTTCCCAGAACGCCCATTGCATGTCGGTGTCAATGTTCATTTTCACGGCGCCGTAGCGGATAGCTTCGCGGATTTCTTCGCGGGAAGAGCCCGAGCCGCCGTGGAAAACAAAATTGATCGGGTTGTCGCCGGTGCCAAATTTAGCTTTCACGAACTCCTGCGAGTTTTTGAGGATCACCGGCTGTAGCTGCACATTACCGGGTTTGTATACGCCGTGCACGTTTCCGAAAGCCGCTGCGATGGTGAAGCGCTTGCTGATTTTGCTCAGGTGTTCGTAAGCGTAGGAGACTTCTTCAGGCTGCGTATACAGCTTGGCGTTGTCTACTTCTGAATTATCTACGCCGTCTTCTTCGCCGCCAGTGACGCCCAGTTCGATTTCAAGGGTCATACCCAATTTATCCATGCGCTGGAGGTAGCGCTCGCAGATTTCCACATTTTCGTGGAGGGGCTCTTCCGACAAGTCCAGCATGTGCGAGCTAAACAAGGGTTTGCCGCGTTCAGCAAAGAAGCGCTCGCCAAAATCGAGTAGCCCGTCTACCCAGGGCAGCAAGCCTTTAGCACAGTGGTCGGTATGCAACACCACGGTCACTCCGTAGGCTTCTGCCATCGTGTGTACGTGCATGGCGCCGGAAATAGAGCCGAGTATAGACGATTGCTGATCTTTATTGGAAAGTCCTTTGCCAGCGAAAAAACTACCGCCGCCGTTGGAGAACTGGATCATGACCGGCGAATTCACTTCGCGCGCCGTTTCCAGGACCGCATTGATCGAATTGGTACCTGTGACGTTGACGGCGGGCATCGCAAAGTCATTTTCATTGGCGTATTGCAGCAGTTCTGCCAGTTCGTCGCCCCAAATGACGCCCGTTTTAAATCTCGTTTTGCTGGTATTGCTCATGTTGTAGCAGCATTTATTGATGGTGGAAAGATTAGTTCGGCCACAAAGGTCTGACATTGCTATAATAATGTGAAACAAACTTTTATTTTTGCGTCGCTTTTTTCAAACTTATACAAAAACAAGCAATGGCAACCAGGAAGAGCAATCAGAAGAAAGGGGACGAAACGTTATTGAACCTTGTAGAAGTCAGCAGTCAGGCCCAGAGTTTTCTGGATAAAAACCGCACTTTGGTGATTGGCGGCGTAGTCGGACTCGTCGTAATCGCTGTGGGCATTTTTTTATATAAAAGCATGTACGCCGATCCGCGCCAGCGGGATGCCGTAGAGCAAATGTTCCAGGCACAGGTGCAGTTTGAAAGGGATTCTTTCAAATTGGCCCTCACCAATCCGGGGGGTGGTTACAGTGGGTTCTTAGACGTGATAGACAACTACGGCGGCTCCAAAGCAGGCAATTTGTCTAAATATTACGCAGGACTCTGCTACCTGCACCTTGGCCAGTTCGATGCGGCCATTTCCTATCTGGAAGATTTTAATGCAGCCGGCGAAATCACGCCAGCCATGAAATCAGGCGCACTCGGCGATGCGTACGCCGAAAAAGGTGACCTGGCAAAAGCGATGAGCCTTTATCAGGATGCGGCAAGCGAAACGAAAAACGAGGTCATCGCGCCCTACTACCTGAAAAAAATCGGGATGCTGCACGAAAAGAACGGTAATCTGGCAGAAGCCAAAACCGCTTATGAAAGCATCAAAAACGATTATGCCACTTCAGCGGCTGCGTCAGACATCGAAAAGTACATCATCCGCGTTTCCGGCGGGCAGTAAACATGAAGGCGATCCGCCCGGAAACGGCTCAGCTCCTTTACCGCGAATTGGAAAAAATCGCGGCGCAACCCGAAAAGGATCTGGCGCTTAGGACTGGGGAGGCGTATCGCCTTTTTTTAGCTTTGTTGCTTGAAGCAACCAAAACAGAGCGCCTGCAATTCGCGACGTTGTTTGCGCGCTTAGCTTACGTTTGCCACCGATGGCAATTGGACAAAAGCCTGCAATACTACCTGCATACCTTTCGGAAAAACGGTATTGCTCAACAACCTAAATTTCCGGCGCCCGATTTATTGCACTTAGGTTTGAAAGCGACAGCGGTTGCCATAGAAGCATTGTCCGGCACAGCCATTCCGCCTTCATTGGCGGGTTACCTGCCCGCTCGCTGGCCGGTAGAATTCGCACCCAATGCCATTAAAGCCTTTCGGAGCAAAGCACGGGTACTGGTTTTGGACGAAGACGCCGAAAAAGCGCAACTGATCGCGCGCGACGAAGAAGCGCCGGAGGAAACCGTGCGCGTGCAATACCATATTGCCGATCGGAACGAGCCTTTTACGCCAGGTATCAAAAACCTGCGGGCTGTGTTTGGCTTTCCGGTGGCCCTCAATTTATTAGATGTCGAAATCGGCGCCGACGGCATCTACCGGCCACGGGCTTTTGTGTTTGCGCCAGACCATTTAGTAGACGTTTCGGCCATTGCCGGCAGCGTACTCGAGGGCACCGCTTTTCCCTGGCAATACCTTTTAGACAAGTTTTTGCCAAAAGAAACCACGCCCAGCCTGATGCTCGGGAACATTGCCAACTTTTACTTAGACGAACTGATTACCCGCCCCGAAACAACCTATCCCGAACTGAAAAGCCGGGTTTTTCGGCTCAACCCCCTGGGCTTTTGCCTGTTCAGCGACCGGGAAGTGGTGGACATGATGGGCTTGTCGCAAAAACACTATATCAACCTGCGGCAAGTGCTGGAACAGGCTTTTGCTGAACAGGATATTGCCACTTCGGACTGTTTTGTAGAGCCTTCCTTCTATTCTGAAACCTACGGCTTGCAGGGACGCTTAGACGTTTTTTACCGCCAATCGGAAGGCGCTCACCCCCGTACAGCCATTGTGGAATTAAAAAGCGGGAAAATTTTCAAACCCAACGTTTACGGCATCAACCACAGTCATTTTACCCAAACCCTGCTTTACGACCTGTTGGTGCGCTCTACATTTGGCACGCCGCCCGACCCGATGTGCTACATCCTCTATTCGGGGGTGGAAGAACGCCCGCTGCGCTATGCGCCTACGGTGAAAGTGCAGCAATACGAAGCCTTGCAGTTGCGCAACAGCATTCTGGGGCTGGAGTACGCCTTAGCGGCTTTGGGTACAGGAGATGCACCTTTGCTGGAACAGGGGCGTCGGTTGTTTGGGCAGCTCACCGGAGACCGATGCCCTGGCAACCAGACCTTTTTGCTGCGCGACCTGAACGCTTTTTCCGGAGTGTACGAGGGCATGAATGACCTCGAACAGAAATATTTCATTGCGTTTTCCGGGTTCATTGCGCGGGAACACCGCTTAGCGAAAACCGGCGTAGAGGGCGTTGAAAACCTGAATGGCCAGGCGATGCTCTGGCGCAATTCCCGCAACCAGAAACGCGAAAGCTTCGATATTCTTGATTTTCTGGAAGTTCGGATCAATAAAGCCGGGGAAGAAGAACCGCTGCTGGGTTTAGCCCGTACAGAACGGACGCCGGAATTAGCGAATTTTCGGGTCGGCGATATTGCTGTGCTGTACCCCGTTCGGGAACCTGACGACCAGGCTGCTTTGCAAAACCAGGTCTTGAAATGTACCATCGTGGAAATCGGGCGGGAGCAAATTTGGGTGCGCCTCCGCTCCCGGCAGCGCAACCCGGCGTTGCTGGAAAAAACGCCTTTCTGGAGCATCGAACACGATTTGTTAGACAGCAGTTTTAATGCACAATACCGCGGTTTGTTTGAATTTGCCGGCATGGATCGCGCCAAAAAGGAATTGCTGCTGGGGTTGCGCGCACCGGAAGCGGGCGAAACAGGAGACTTTGGCCCTGTGCCGGCTGGCATGACACAGGAACAATCCGCAATTTTTCAGAAAATATTAGCCTCCAAAGATTATTTCCTGCTCTGGGGGCCACCCGGAACTGGCAAAACCAGCGTGATGCTGCGCAGCATGGTCGCCCATTTTTTTGAACAGACGAGCGATAACCTGATGGTTTTGGCTTACACCAATCGCGCGGTGGACGAAATTTGTGAAGCCATCGAAAGCATTGGAGCACACATGCGCGATCAATACCTGCGAATCGGGTCGCGGTATGCGACGGAAAGTCGTTTTCACGAGCGCTTGTTCGATGCAAATATTGAAAAGCTGACGAAAAGGGCGGAGTTGAAAGCCCTGATCGGTGGGTGCCGGATTTTGGTGGGTACCGTAGCCTCGGTGGCTGGAAAGTCTGAATTGTTTAAGCTAAAAACCTTTCACCGGGCGATCATTGACGAGGCTTCGCAGATATTGGAACCCTCGCTGGCAGGGTTATTGCCGCATTTTCCGTGGTTTGCCCTTATTGGCGATCACAAACAATTGCCGGCTGTAGTTTCGCAGGACGAAGCCGTTTCGGCAGTAACGGACGGTGACTTGCAGGCCATCGGACTCAACAACCTCCGGCAGTCGCTCTTCGAACGCCTCTACAAGCGCTGTATGCAAAACGGATGGATCCACGCTTACGCACAACTCAGCCATCAGGGGCGGATGCACGAAGCCATTATGGATTTTCCCAACCGGTTTTTTTATGAAAAGACCCTGCAAATTTTACCTTCAGCCGTTTGGGGATACGAGCGACAAGTGGCGCCGCTTGCCGCAAATGCCAATGAAAACGGCTGGTATTCAAAAATTTTCAGCGCCCGTGCCATTTTTATTCCAACCCCGGTGGACGAAATTGGCGCCATCCAAAAAGTGAATGCCTACGAATCGGCGATCGTTGCCGACCTCGTACATTACCTGTCGGGCCATTATCAGGCAACGGGGAAAGTTTTTCATCCGGGCAGTATTGGCGTCATTACGCCTTACCGGGCGCAGATTGCGCGCATCCGGCAAACGTTGGCGGAAAGCGGTTTTGATCCGGATCAAATCACGGTGGACACGGTTGAACGCTACCAGGGCGGCGCGCGTGATATTATTATTATTTCCCTGTGTACGAATACTTTACACCAGTTGAATATTTTGAGTTCGCTGTCAGACGAAGGCATTGACCGCAAACTCAATGTAGCGCTAACCCGTGCCCGCGAGCAACTCATCATATTAGGCAATCCGGAATTATTGGCCCATAGCGCAATTTATCGGGAGTTAATTGGTTTTTGTACCATCGTTAACCGTTCTTGAGGGTTATTAAAGGTTAAAGTCGAAAGGATAAAGGTTAAAGTAAAGATTTCGTTTCCTCGATGAACACGTATCCCACTTTATCCTTTCCACTTTATCCTTTAACCTTCTTTAAATCTTCAAATTTTCAAATTGACATGAATTTTCTCGCACATACTTTTCTTTCCGGTGACAATGAAGGCTGGATTGTTGGCAATTTTCTGGGCGATTTTTTGCGCAACAAGCAGGTGCAGGCGCTTCCGCAGCCAATACGCGATGGCGTCAAACTTCACCGGCATATAGATACTTTTACCGACCAGCACCCCGCTGTTTTACAGGGTGTGCGCCGGCTTTACCCGGAACACCACAAATACGCCTCGGTATTGATGGATGTCTATTACGACCATTTACTGACGCAAAACTGGGCACAATACAGTACCGAGCCGCTGCACGAATTTGCAACCCGGGTTTATGACGTGTTGTTGCGTAACACCCATTTGATGCCGGAGCCGGTCAGCCAACGCTTGCAGCGCATGATTTCTGACAACTGGTTGTCGAAATACGGAACCTTCGAGGGACTTGATTTTGCATTTCAACGCATGAGGCACTACGTTTCGGCGCCTACTCATCTGAACGGCGCGGTAGACAGTTTACAGCGCCACATGCCGAAGCTGCAGGAGGAGTTTGGGGTGTTTTTTCCTGACTTGATCGCCTCCATCAAAGCCTTCAAATAATTATCCTTCGAAGTGCAGTGAAATCGTAAAGGTTCGCGACAAAATCTTATCCAAAACCGTAGACTCCTCTATGTTGTCGTTGTAAATGAGGATGTTGCCAATGCCGTGCGACATTTTAAACTCTGGCGAAAAGATAAAATAAGGGAAGAAAAACTGGATGCCGGCGCCGTATTCTACCGCAAAATCGTTGGGTGCAATTTTGACGATATTGCCCGCCTGGCGGGTACGCGAATCGCTGGCCACGTCGAAGGAATACTTCACACCTGCCGTGACGAAAAGCCGAAAATCGCGGTAGGGCGCCGATTTATAGCGAAACTGGAACGGCATTTCCACCAACACCTGCTCGATGCTGCGCTGGCTGAAATTGGCAAAGCGGCTGTCTTTGTTGTAGCGAATATTGCGTTCAGCAAAAGACAGGGTGGGGGTGAAGCGGAAATCGAAGTAATCCCCGATTTTCAGGTTGGTCACAATGCCCAGATTGAACCCGGGGCCGCTGATGCCTTCGATGCCGATGATTGTGTCATTCAGCAAAAACTCTTTGGACCGGAAGGGCTTGAACGAGGAAGTATTCCTGCCCAGCGTAATGCCAAAGTAGTAGGCCTTTTTTTCAAAATTGTAGAAATTGTAATTGCCGCCGCTATAGCGCTGAGCCTGTGCGAAAGAAACCACAAAAAGCGCAGGAAGCAGCGCCAACATTATTTTTTTGCCACGTAAATGGAACATATTCCGAATGTTAAAGGGATGCAACGATGGGAATGATAGCCCGTTTTTGATAAAATGTCCAAAAAATCTTTTCCTTCGGGAAACACCTGTACGGATTCGTACAGGTAGCTGTAAGCCCTAGCGTCTTTGGACGTAATTCGGCCAATGACCGGAAGAATGTTTTTGAAATAGAATTGAAACAACTGCTTGAAAGGGAAGATCCGGGGTCGGGAAAATTCCAGCACCACCAGTTTGCCACCACTTTTCAGAACCCGCTGCATTTCCATCAATCCTTTTTCCAGATTTTCAAAATTCCTGACTCCAAAAGCAACGGTAATGGCGTCGAACGTATTGTCTGCAAAAGGTAAATTTTCGGAATCTCCTTCAATCAGTTCAATCATTCCGTCCAATTGTTGGTTGTGTACTTTGTTGCGCCCAATTGCCAGCATTTGTGCAGAAATATCCAGACCCACAATACGTTGTGGGCGAAACGCCTTTGCCAAAGCGAGCGCCACATCCGCCGTTCCGGTAGCCACGTCAAGCACAACACCGGGTGGATTGTCGCTGAGCTGGCTGATCGCTTTTTTTCGCCAGATGGTATCTATGCCCAAGGAAAGGAAGCGATTGAGAAAATCGTAGTAAGGTGCGATTTTGTTGAACATACTCGACACCTGACTTTTTTTACTGCTGTCTGCGTCGTAAGGTTTGACGGTTTCTTTTGCCATGAACGGGATGTATTTGCTGATTACCTGAGCGGCGCGCAAAGATAGTAGTTTTGATGAGGCAGGTATCGCAAAATTTCCACCCTTTTTACTACCTTTGCGTGCCTTACTCAAATGCAGTAATGCATGAATTGTTTTGACTAAATCAGCAAAAAATATTCGATGTCTTCCAATCAAAGGATTATTTCTGTCAATATAGAGGATCAGATGAAGTCGGCCTACATTGATTATTCAATGTCAGTGATCGTAGCCAGGGCTTTACCAGATGTAAGAGACGGGCTGAAGCCGGTTCACCGAAGGGTATTGTACGGAATGACGGAATTAGGACTGAGCTTCGGCAAGAGCCACAAAAAATCAGCCCGTATTGTAGGGGAAGTACTGGGTAAGTACCACCCCCACGGCGATTCATCGGTATATGATACGATGGTGCGCATGGCTCAGGATTGGTCTTTGCGCTACCCTTTAGTGGATGGCCAGGGTAACTTCGGTTCGATGGACGGCGACAGCCCGGCAGCTATGCGTTACACAGAAGCGCGTCTGAGCCGCATCAGCGATGAAATGTTGGCCGATATCAACAAGGATACGGTTGATTTTGCACCCAATTTCGACGATTCGCTTGAAGAACCGACGGTATTGCCTGCCAAATTGCCCAACTTACTGATCAACGGCGCTTCCGGGATCGCGGTAGGCATGGCCACCAATATCCTGCCACACAACCTGCGGGAAGTGGTGGACGGCATTGTTGCCACAGTAGACAATCCCGATATTACGATCGAGGAGTTGATGCAATTTATCAAAGCACCCGATTTCCCTACCGGCGGGATCATTTACGGTTACAGCGGGGTTAAGGAAGGCTTTGAAACCGGCAGGGGTCGTGTGGTGGTGCGGGGTAAAGCTGAGATTCAAAATGACCACAGTGGCCGTGAAGTCATCATCATTACCGAAATTCCTTACCAGGTCAATAAAGCCATGCTCGTTGCGAAAATGGCGGAGTTGGTCAATGATAAAAAAATCGAAGGCGTCCACGATATTCGCGACGAATCGTCGCGGGAAGGCGTGCGGGTGGTGGTGGAAATCAAACGCGATGGTCTCGCCAGCGTGATTTTGAGCCAGTTATACAAATACACGCCCCTGCAATCTTCTTACGGGGTCAACAATATTGCCCTGGTCGGGGGGCGTCCGGTGACGCTTAACCTCAAAGACTTCATCCGCGAATTTATCAAGTTCAGAATAGAAGTTATTGTACGACGCACCCAATTTGATTTGAAAAAAGCAATTGCCCGGGCGCATATTCTCGTGGGCTTGCTCATCGCTTTGGACTATATTGATAAGGTCATCACGCTCATTCGTGCCTCAAAAACCGCTGAAGAAGCAAGGGAAGGCCTGATGCAGGGTGGGTTTATTGAGGACAAGGAGGCTTTCTGGTCGAAATTCGGGCAACTTATTGAAGAAGCCAAATCAGAAGAATACGAACTGATTGAAGGCAATGTGCTTTCTGATGCTCAAGCCAAGGCCATTCTGGAAATGCGCCTGCAAAAACTGACCGGCCTCGAACGCGACGGCATCCAGCAGGAGTACGACGAGGTTTGCCGCAGAATCGAAGAGTACAAAGCGATTTTAGCGAGTGAAGAACTCCAGCGTGGCATCATCAAGCAGGAATTGAGTGATATCCGCGAAAAATATGGCGACGATCGTCGCACGCAGATCAACTACGAAGACGGCGAAATCAGCATTGAAGACCTGATCGAAAACGAAGAGGTCGTCATTACGATTTCTCACTTAGGCTACATCAAACGGACGCCGGTGGCGGAATACCGCACCCAGGGTCGCGGCGGTCGCGGCTCTATGGGTGCAAAAACCCGGAACGAAGATTTTGTAGAGCACATGTTTATCGCTACCAACCACAACTACCTCCTCTTCTTTACGGAGCAGGGCAGGTGCTATTGGTTGCGCGCTTATGAAGTGCCGGAAGCCAATAAAACGTCGAGCGGCAGGGTCATCCAGAATATCCTGTCCATCCCCAAAGACGATAAGGTCAAGGCATATATCATCATTAAAGACCTGACCGACCGCGAATTTGTGGACAACCATTTTATTTTGTTCTGTACGCGCAAAGGGGTCATCAAAAAAACGCCGGTAGAAGCCTACTCTCGTCCACGCACAGGTGGCATCAACGCCATCCTGATCAACGAAGGCGACCAGTTGCTGGAAGCTAAATTGACAACCGGTGACAGCGAAATTTTCATTGCTACGAAAAGCGGAAACGCCATCCGTTTCAATGAAACCAAAGTTCGATCCATGGGGCGTTCTGCGGCCGGGGTTCGTGGGGTAACGCTGGAAAACAGCGGACGTGATGAAGTCGTTGGTATGGTTTGTCTGGATCCGAACGATAAAAGCGCAACCATTTTGGTCGTTTCAGAAAAAGGAAATGGCAAGCGTTCCGATTTTGACGACTACCGACTGACTAACAGGGGCGGTAAAGGCGTTAGAAACATGAACGTCACCGAAAGAACGGGCGCCGTCATCGCCATTAAAGCGGTGAAGGACGAAGAAGACCTGATGATCACGAACCGGTCGGGCATTATCATCCGGATGCCGGTGAGCGATATTCCGGTACTCGGAAGGGCTACCCAGGGGGTTCGCGTTATTCGTTTAGACGACGACGATTCAATTGCAGACGTAGCTGTTGTGCCGCACACGGAGGAAGAAGAGAACGGGAATGGGATAGAGGAGGCGGAAGCGGAAGGTACGGAGCCTACGGAGGAGTAAGATAGTTACTGGTTATTTGTTATTGGTTATTGGTGGGGAACACGATATTGATTTTAGAACACCGATCATCGAAGGATGGTAGAACAGACCAGTAACCCATTAACCAATAACAAATCATCACGGGACGGTAGAACAGACCAGTAACCAGTAACCCATTAACCAATAACAAATCATCACGGGACGGTAGAACAGACCAATAACCAGTAACCAATACACCAATAACCATTAACGTCCCGTTCCGAATATTTTAACAAAAAAATAGATGACCCGAAGGGGTTATCCTCGTCTCATTTGCGAATTTTATTTAACACAAACGTCTTCACAACATGAAAAGACTGTTTTTTGGTTTAACAGTTATGGTGCTCTTTGCAGGGACTACCCAGGCACAACAAGATCCGAAAAAGGAACTTAAAAATGCCGGTAGAGCACTTTCAACCTACTATTTGGACCCTTCCAACAACAAGGCCAAACTCAAAGAGGCTGTTGACGCCATCGAAGTGGCAGCAGGCTCTGAGATGACCAACACGCTGGCGGAAACCTGGATCAAAAAAGGTGAAATTTACAACGAGATCGCTACGCAAATCGTCACAGTTAAACAAGTGGGATTGGGCAACGTGAATGATTTGCCGAAAGTAGAAAATCCGGCACTTCAGGCAGCGATGGCCTTCCAAAAAGCGTTGACGCTCGCCCAGAAAAGCTACGAGAAAAAAGACGTATTGAAAGGCTTGGCTACCGCACAACCGAACCTGTACAACATGGGCATTTATGCTTATGAAGACAAAGCGTTTGATGCAGCGTTTGAGCATTTTCAAGGCCTGATCCAAGCGCACGATGCCCTCAAAGCGAACGATCAGAAAAGCTCATTGGACACGCCCGAAGCCTACAACGACCAATTGTACATTACAGGACTTGCTGCGCTGAATGCAAATAAAACAGCAGAAGCAGGCACGTATTTTGAGAAATTGTACAGCATGGGGTACGACAAGGCGGCCATCTACGAAGCGATGTACAAGATGAAAATGCCTGCCGATGTAAAGGATGAGGCCGGTATTGCAGCCGCTTATAAATTCCTGGAAGAAGGCCGTAAAAAATACGCAGATGACGTATCGCTGTTGTTTGCAGAAATCAACCACTTCCTAAAATTGGGTAAGTTGGATGAACTGATCGGCAAACTCCAGATGGCGATTGAAAAAGAGCCGGATAATATCTCCCTGTACACAACGCTTGGCAACGTTTTTGATAACCTCTACCAGCGCGAGTACGCAGCAGGCAACAAAGCGAAAGCTGACGAGTACTTTGCTAAAGCGCTTGGCTACTACGAGCAGTCGTTGCAAAAGGACCCGAAATACTTCGATGCTATTTACAGCGCAGGGGCGCTGTACTACAACAAAGCGGCTGCTATGACGCTGGAGTTGAACAAATTAGCCGATGACTACACGAAGGAAGGTCTGAAAAAATACAACGACAAGAAGAAAGAAATTTCTGCTCAGTTCGACCTGGCACTGCCTTATTTTCAGCGCTGCGAAACCTTGAATCCAAACGATATCAGTACCCTCACGGCTTTGAAGGAAATCTTCGCCCGCCGCGATGATCTGGAAAAATCGAATGAGTTCAAGCGCCGCTTAGAAGTTGTGAACGGTGGCGGCACTAACCCGGAGCCTTATTTCAAAGGATAACGGGGTATAATACTGACAGCAAGTTGTGTAAAAAGGCAAGTTGCAAAAGGCAAAAGGCTATAAATTGCCCTTCGCGTTTTGCAACTTGCCTTTTTCAATTTCCTACTTCTTCGAGAACAATGCCTTGAACTTCACCTTCTCCCCGGTCACGACATTTTCGTTGCCAAACGTAAGCGAAGCAAGGTAGAGTGCCAGTCCTGCATACAGCAACGCAAAGAGTACCACGGTCAGGATATGCCCTACATTAAAAATGCCCTGGAAAATAGCGCCGATGGCCAGACTGATGTTCAGCATCGGAATCATAGCGGTCGTGGAAGTCAATTCCATACCTGGCATCTGACTCATCACCGCAGGGATGATAATGATCATCATCAGGGGGGAAACATAGCTTTGCGCTTCTTTGTATGAATTGGCCAACAAAACCACCGCAATGCTGATGGCTGCCATAAATGCAGTGGCCAGTACGATGATGAGCGCCATCCAGGCCCAGCCCTCACCACTGATTGGAAGAGAAAACGCCTCACCTGCCTTTCCGCCGCTCAGGAGTTGTACCTGAATGTACATGGCAACCAGCAAGCTGAGTACATTCATGGTTGCTGAAATCAAACCAACTGTATAGGTTGCCAGGAATTTGCCGGCAATAATTTCCCGCACTTTGATCGGTGCTGTGAATAAGGGTTGCAGGGTTCGGCGTTCTTTTTCGCCGGCAGTAATGTCTATGGCGATGTAAATGCAGCCTGTGAAAATGAACAGGAGGAGCAGCATGGGGAGGAACCGGCCCATGATTTTGCCGACTACCCGCTCTTGCGGTGCAATGTTTTGTTCCCGCAGGTCAATGGGTTTGACAAACCCCTGCGGCAATTGTTTTTCGTTCAAACGAGCCAGCAACAAGTTTTGGCCGAGCTGTTCCACACTCGCCTTGATGTTCCTGACGCGCCCCTCCAGCAAGTCTTTCGACGTATCGTAAAAAATGGTGACGGTCGCTGACTGGTTGCTGTCTAAACTGCTTTGAAAACCGTCCGCCACGACTACGCCGACTGTATTTTTCATCGTATCGAGCGACGTCTGCTCAAAGGATTCGAGCTTCACCTCCAGCGTGGGGTTGGTTTTGAGTAATTCGTAAATCGGGGTGCTTTCGGCCTGTGGGTTCAGCAGCACCGTTACTTTTTCGGTATCGAGTTTTTCTCCCTGGCTTTTTCCGACAAAGCCGATCAGCGTAAACATCACCGGGTAGAGGAAAAACGGCATCAGGATGACGAGGAAAAGCATCCGCTTATCGCGGAGTACTTCGAGGATTTCTTTGCGAAATATGGTTCCTATGATATGACTTCTCATGGCAATCAGGCGTTTACAAGTTGAAAAAATGAATCAGCTAAGGTGGCTTTTCCGGTTTGGGCATTCAGCTCGGTCGGCGTACCTGCATAAACGAGGTGGCCGGCATGAATGACCAGCACCTTGTCGCAGAGGCGTTCGACTTCGTCTAAATGGTGGGTGGAAAAAATCACAGCTTTGCCTTCTTCTTTTGCCATGCTGCGAATGAATTGGAGGATAAACTCGCTGGCCATAATGTCTAGGCCGGTAGTTGGCTCATCCAGGATGACCACTTTTGGGTCGTGCACCAGCGTTCGGGCAATGGACACCCGTTGCTTCTGGCCGGTGGAGAGCTTTTCGCAAAAACGGTCGCCAAATTCGTTGATATGAAAGGCGTTCATCAATTGAGCGACGCGGCTTTTCAGGGTCGTTTCCGGCACTTCGTACAACCTGCCGAAATAATTCAGCAGTTCAGCCGGTTTGAGCCGCCGGTACAAGTCCATGTCGCCGGTGAGAAATCCCAATCCTTTTCGGGCTTCCTGTTGGGCGTGCTGCATGGAGTGGCCACCTACAAATGCTTCGCCCTCAGTGGGGGTCAGCAATCCGGACAACATGCGCAGGGTCGTCGTTTTGCCGGCGCCGTTTGGTCCCAGCATTCCTACGATTTCCCCGGCTTCTACCTGAAAAGAGACATCGCGCGCTGCCCATAAGCTGCCGAAATCTTTCGATAGTCCCCTGGCTTCAATTAGTGCTTGCATAATCTGGTTGGTATTTTTGTTTGCAAGCGAAGATATTATCCAAACAGAGAGCAACAGCTAAATTCCGACAAAAGAAGGTCTTTAGCAGACCTGAAGTGCAAAAGGTGGACTTTTCATGGATGAAGGATCACTTTTTCTACCTGTTTCCCAACCTTAACGAAGTACATGCCTGAAGTCAATTCGGGCAAGTCTACTTCCATGCCAGATCTCAAAATGAAAAATTTTCTGAAAACGATGCGGCCAACAGCATTGTAAATAACCACTTCACCCGGTTCGGCTATGGTATCCGGGAAATTCAGGTGAATCTGTCTGCTTGCCGGGTTAGGGAAAATGGAAAAAGGGGTGTTCAAGGTGTTTTCAGATTGTTGGACGCATTGAACGGTGGAATTCAACAGCCCCGGCCGGTACAAAGCCAGCACGGTATTCATCCATTGGCATTGTTCGTTGCTAAACATGAGCATACATTGGTCATCCACATAGTCCATGTAATTCATATACATATTCGATTTGCCACAGGATTGTTGAGGCGTATCGGGACAACCAAAGTGATAGAAAAATTGACCAGGTGTATCCGAAATTCCATCATCATCATCGCAGGAAGGAGGAGTATTGTCTCCCCAGATATGCCTCAGTCCTAAGTAATGGCCAACTTCATGAACGCCAACCCTGCCCATGCTCCAGCTTTCAGAATTATTTTTTCCAAACGCTACCAGAGAAATGACTATGCCTGAATTGGCGGGGTTTTCATTCCAGGGGAAATAGGTGTAACCTGTGACAGAAGCACTGCCAGGCTCAGGCGTACTATCGCCAACCCAAATATTCAGGTACCGTTCTGTATCCCAGGCATCGCTGCCACCCAAAGCGGAATAATAGATCCGATCGGGTTTGGCAGCGATACCGCGAACTTCAGTGTGCATACGAATGATCCCATTGGTAGGGCGCCCGTCCGGATCCTGAGCAGCCAGGCAAAATTGAATGCCTGTATTGCCACTAAGGGGTTTGAACTCATCAGGAACTTGCTCAATATCCTGATTTTTGGCATTAAAATCCAGGTTTAATCGCTCGATCTGTGACCAGATTCTGGCATCATCCACATTTTCTTCGGGCTTGTTCCAAAGGATATGCACGACGACCGGGATGGTAACCGGCGAGCGGGGGGTAATCCAGTCACTCTCTTGTATCGCTTGTTTAACGGCTGTTTCAAACACATGCCTGCTTTCTGAGATAGCTGTAGGAGTACTTGAAGTTTCCCACTCCGGCATATTGCCGCAAGCCTTATGCGTTTGTGCGGACAGGTTGATTTCGGGAAAAAAGCAGGAAAGGATAACGAGCGTAAGTGCAATTTTCTTCATGTGACTAATCGTTTGAAAGCTAAAAAATTATCGGGATTTTATAAAATCTCTCTGTTGCTGGTTTGGCCCGGATAGGTAGCTACGAAGATATTGCAAGGAGTGTAGGAAAGATGTTAACTCCTCGTTATCCTTTATTTAGAAAATCATAATATTATCAAATACGAATGAATGTTTGCTCGCACTAAACCTCCATTGGTTTTTCTCTTGAAGATAAGCAGAAAGGAGGGGTTTGGGAATAAAAATCATGGATTATTGCCGGCGGACTGAACCCGCAGCCTTAACCCGTATGCGACCCAAGCGGTTGGAAAGTAATGGAGCTGCGGCGCGAGCGGGGCTCAACTCGAACCCATGCAACCTACGCAAATCGGTCAGGAGACCGGCAGACAGGCCGCATCGGGTTAAAAACCCTGGCGAGCCGCGCGATTTTGACCAGGGGGGGAAGACTTGACACAAGCGGGAAATCATAATATTTGGAGGGGGTAAGGTAGCTATCACACATGCGGGAAGGCTCGGCGCCGGCAGTACACCAGCGAGAGCGTGTTTTTTTATCCAG
>Ga0209573_1001173_pt1 | contig 42854 bp, 28 predicted proteins | sample TNRBio252014_DNA_FD_185870 | JGI IMG/M metagenome (GOLD analysis project Ga0209573, IMG submission 185870) | Wastewater treatment Type I Accumulibacter community from EBPR Bioreactor in Madison, WI, USA - TNR Reactor_6/25/2014_ DNA (SPAdes)... | ecosystem: Engineered > Bioreactor > EBPR >...
CGGCCAGGCCCGCCACGCGCAATTGCACGGGCAACTCGCGCCTCAGGGCCAGCGCACGCAGCAGCAGGTCCAGCCCCTTGGGCCGGATCAGGGTGCCGAGAAAGGCCAGACTCAGCCGCGCGCCGCGGTCGGTGCCCGCATCCTCGGCGCCGGCGCCCTGGCGCGCGGCCCGCGCCAGGGCCAGCAGGTCCGTGCCATGGCCGAGAACCCGGAAGTCCAGGCCCGCAAACGCAGCCCGCAAGCGCTCGGCGACGAACCGCGAAGGCACGACCCGGGCCGCAGCGGCCCCCAGCAGTGCGCTCGCCTGCCGGTGTCGGGCCTCGGCCGCACCCTCGGCCCACGCGAGGTCCTGGCAGCGGCGCGTGCACTCCCGGCCACCGTCGGGGCCGGGGCAGGCGTGGCCCGCGAGGTCGACCAGGTTGACGCGGTGGCAGGCGAGGAAGAAGTCGGTCAGCGTCAGCACCAGCGGCAGGCCCAGGCGCTGGGCAGCCGCCACTGCGCTGCCCATGCGCATGGTGTGCATGACGTGCACGAGGTCGAAGCGCCGGGCCTGCATCCAGCCGGCGATTTCCGTGACGCGCTGCGGGTCGGTGTCCAGCCGGCTGTCGGCCCAGGCCGGCAGGCTGGCCCTCTCCAGCGCGACCACCGGCACCCCGTCTACGACGCCGCAGCGGGCGCCCGCCAGCCCGGGTTCCGCCGGCCAGCCGCAGGCGCCGGCGTGCACTTCGCAGCCCAGTACCTGCACGGGGTGGCCTGCCCTCTGCGCCGCCCGCGCAAGCTGCAAGGTCACGCGCTCGGTGCCGCTCGCGAATTCGGGAAAGAACTGGTGGACGATGAACAGCAGGCGCATCGAAGGGTCCTGGTGGTGCCTCTCAGACCCCCGTCTTGAGGGGTTCGTAGATCTGTTGCAGCAGTTCGCGCTCGACCGGGTCGGCCTGCGCGCCGCGTCGCGACAGGAACATGAAGGCCAGCCCGGCACCGACGGCCGCGGCGAAGGACTTCTCGACCGCCGCCACCAGCTCCTGCCGCACGCGATCGTCGGCCAGCTCGTACAGGCCGGCCAGGAACTGTCTCAGGTGGTCGATGCGCGCCGCCACCGCGTCGGAGAAGTCAGCGGCCGCCTGGTCGCGAGCGGCAGCCGCGGTGCGTGCGCGCAAGGGTTCCACCCGGGCCAGGAGCTGGTCCAGAAAGGCGGCCACGCGTGGATCCCCGGGCGCCGATTCAGCGGCGTCGGTCGCCGGCTGCTCGGCGGCCGGGCGCCGGCGCAGCTGCGCGCACAGGCGCTCGAGCACCGGGTCCAGGCGTTCGCCGTCGGCCAGCGAGCGCAGTTCCGAACAGCCCGCCGCGACTCGCGCCGCCGCCCGGCACGCCCCTTCGACCAGACCCAGCAGAGAGGGCTGCGCTGGCACGTGGAAGTCGTCGAACAGGCCGACGAGGAAGATGACGTCGACGAACGAGCGTTTCAGGTGGTACCAGGCCGGCCGCGTATGCGAGTGGATGACCTTGACCGAAGCCAGCATGGCCACCTTGTGCCCGGCCTGTATGAGCCGGATGCCCAGGTCCAGATCCTCGGCATAGTCGCCGCGGTAGCGATGGCGCATGAAGGTGTCGCGGCCGATCATGCAGGCGACATCGCTGATCTGACCCATGGAGCGCAAGGCCATGTGGTCGTCGCCGGCATGCCGGCCGATGCGGTCGCCTCGGGCGCTGCCCAGGAACTGGTAGTGGGTGGCGATCGCGCAGTCGTAGACGAGCTCGCTGTCGCTGCGCGGGTACTCGTTGCACGACACGGCCACCACGCCCTGGTCGGCATGGTCCAGCAGCCAGCGCAGCATGCTCCACAGCCAGCGGTCGCCGACCGGAAACGCGTCCTGCACCATGAAGACGAGGTAGTCGCCGCGTGCCGCATCGGCCCCGAGGTTGCGTGCATGGCTGTGCGAGAACTCGGCCTTGGCGATGGGGACGACGCGTGCCCCCAGCCCGGTGGCCCGCTGCGCGCTGCCGTCGCTGGAGCCCGAGTCGACGATCACCACCTCGACACCGGCAAGTCCCTGCTGCGCAAGCAGCTTGCGTACCAGCCAGTCCAGTTCTTCGCCACCGTCCAGCGTCGGGATGACGACCGACACACGCATCGGGATGGGCAGCACCTCGTCCAGCAGATCGGCGTGCAGGCGGCCTTGCAGCGTGCCAGGTTCGGCCTCGAAGGGGTTGTGCGCCTGTGCCGCCGGCCGCACGGCCAGCACGCGCGCATACCGCCCGGCGTGGCGCAGGTAGTGCGGCAGCCGGCCCAGCACACCCCGCAGACCGCGCCGCCGCCACTCGGCGCCGGCCGCCTGCAGACTGCGGCGTGCCGTTGCACCCGCGCCACCGGCCCGCAGGAACGCGAGTGCACGCGCCGCCAGGCGAAGCGGTCGCGTCACCCGCCAGGAGGTCGAGGCGTAGATCGACGCGATGCGGCCGTGCAGCGACTCGATCTGCGCCAGGTGGTCCAGGCGGACAGTGGAGAGCTTGTCGACCTCCTGCCGGTGGGCCTGCAGGTCGGCCACGGTGCGTGCGTGCTCCTGCTGCAGGTCGTCGAGGCTGGCCTGCAGCAGGCGCCGGGCGTCCTGCTGTCGAACGGCCTCGGCGCGGGCCTCGGATAGCTCTGCGGCCAGGGCAAGCCGTTGCGCGTCCACCTGCCTGAGGTCCTGCACCAGACCCTCGTTGGCTGCCAGCGCGGCCTGCCACTGCACCTGAGCCTGCTCGCGCTCCTGCGCCAGCTGGCGTGCCCCCACCTCCTGGCGGGCCTGTGCCTCGACCAGCGTGGCGACCACCGCCGGGCCCCAGTCGTGCAGGCGCCGCTGTCCGAAACGCTCCAGGTTGATGCGCCGGCGATGGCTGTCCTGCTCGGCGTGGCCAGACCCCTGTGCGGCGTCCAGGCAGTACACGGCCGACACGCCGGGCACGCGCACGAAGGGTCCACCGCGAGTCATCAGCTGCAACCAGAAGTCCCAGTCCTCGAACTGTTCGAGCTCATCCGCAAAACGAAGCGCAGGCGCCTGTTCGACGCACGCCCGGCGGAACATCACCGCATGGATGGGCAGGCGGTTGAGCAACTGCATGTCGGCCGGGTCGACGTCTTCGTCGTACACATGCAGCACCGGGGCCGCGGGCCCGCGGCCCTGCTGGCAGCGCACGCCGGCGTAGGCGGCTGGCGCCAGCGGGTGGGCACACAAGGCCGCCTCCAGCCGCGCCAGGTGGCCGGGCAGCAACCAGTCGTCGTCGTCGAGGAACAGCAGCAGCTCGCCGCGCGCATGGTCGAGCGCCCGGTTGGCGGCCTGCGCCCGCGGCCAGCCGCGTCCCTGGCTTTCGAGCACGCGCAGCCGGTGACGCCCGGCCTGCCCGTGCAGCGGCGGCAAGGTCTGCGTGCCGGCAGCCACCACCAGCACTTCGACGCCATCGACCTGTTGCTCGGCGACGCTGGCCAGGGCCTGTGCAAGGCTCGAGCGGCCGGTGCTGCGGATCAGCACGCCGATGCGCGGCGGGGTCATGGAAGCCCCCCCTGCCAGCCGAGGCCGAAGGCGTCCGCCCGACCGTGGCACACGAAGGCCTCCGCGGCGGCTCCGGCCTGCGGGCGGCCCAGCAGCAGCCCGCGGTAGATCGCCAGCGCGCGCGTGGCCTCCAGGTAGTTGCCGCAGGCCAGGGCCGTGCGGTGCGCCTGCAGCGCCCGCAGCTTGGACTCGAGCTGCTCGCCGATGTCGAGCACATGGGTGGGCGGCAAGGGGGCCCAGGTCTCGTACCACCACAGGCGCTGCACCGTGGGGCACGAGCAGGCGGCTCGGCGCGCGGCCTCGGCCACCACCCGGTGGTCGCGGTGCGGGTCCAGCGCCGCCGGGCACAGCACCCAGTCGGGCCGATGGTCTTGCACCTGCAATCGCACCGCCTGCAGCAGCTGGCGATCGAGGCGCAATCGGCCGTCGGGCAAGCCCAGCGCTGTCGAGTCCGACACGCCCAGCACGGCCAGCGCGGCCCGGAACTCCGCCTGGCGCTCGGCCGCCGCACCAGCCGGCAGGGCACCCGCCCCGCCGCCATCGCTGACGAGCACGACACGCACCGGCACGCCGGCGGCGACGAGTTGCAGCAGCAGGCCTGCGCAGCCGATGGTCTCGTCGTCAGGATGGGGCGCGAACACGAGGACGCGACGCGCCTCGGCCAGCGGCATGGCGGCGGGCAATTCATGCAGCGGGCCGGCCATGGCCTGGCGCCCGCGGCGCTTCTCACGCCAGCCGGCCAGCATCGAGGTAAGCGGTTTCATAGGCTTGTGCCACCTGCCCGGCCCGCGGCCAGGCCTGGGCATGGTCCAACCCCGCAAGGCCGAGCTGCCGCCGAAGCTCAGGCTGCGCGTGCAACTCGACCAGCGCCCGGGCCAAGGCGGGGACCAGATTGTCGCCGCTGCCGGGGACCAGGCGGGCGGCCCCGCCGGTCACTTCGGGAACGCCGCCGACCGCGGTGCAGACCACCGGCAGGCCGGCGGCCTGGGCCTCCAGCGTCGCCAGACCGAAGGACTCGTTCAGCGACGCGCTGACATACACGTCGGCAGCCGCCAGCCAGGGCGCCACGTCGTCGACCGACTGCACCCGCAGCCTGACGCGCTGCCCTCCTTCGGCATCGACCATGGCCTGCAGCGGCGCCGCGTCACCTGCGCCCAGCACCACCAGCCGCGTCACCAGCCCGCTGTGCAGGCAGGCGCGGACCACCGCGTCCATGCGCTTGACCGGTGCCAGGCGACCAACCGCCAGCACCAGCCACTCGTCGGCACCGATGCCGAGCACGTGCCGCGCGGACTCGCGCGCCGGAAGCGCAAGCTCGCGCAAGGCATGGGGCACGGCGTGCCAGTGGGCGGGCGCGGTGGCATGGCCAAGCCCCGTGGCCATGGCCTGCCGGCCAAGCGCGGTCGGGCAGGTCACGAAGGCGGCGGCGTCCGCGGTCGATCGTTCCAGGCGCAGCAGGGCACGCCAGAGGCGGGGCGACGAATGCGGCGACACCGGGAAGCCCTCCTCGGCCACCGCCTGGGCATAGACCCCGAAGCCATGGGCCGTGAAGCCCCAGCGGGCGCGAGCCGCTCCAGCCCAGCGCCGCCCGCAGCGGAAGCCCGCCGCCAGCCAGGGGTCGTGCAGGTGAACGACATGCGCCCGCCACTCCGCGGCAAGGCGCGCCGCCTGCAGGCTGACCTGCAGGCGCTCGACGCCCACCGCCGACACGGCGTCGGCACTGCCGCCCAGCAGGCGACGCAGCAGCGCCTGCGCACGCAGGGTCCAGCGCTGCAGCGCCTGTTCGCGCCCCGGCGACAGGTCTGCCCGCGTCAGCAGTTCGACCTCGTGCCCGCGCTGGCGCAGGGCCACCAGCACCGGCTCCAGGCTGCGCCCGATGCCGTAGCGGCGATCCGCCGTGGTCTCCCGGGTGACATGCAGGATGCGCACGCGCAGGCTCCGCGACGATCAGCGGAAATCGGTGTCGCCGGCCGTCAGGAACCAGCGCCCGCGCTGCGACGTGGGCTGCGGGCCCGGCCCGAGGGCACTGGCCGGTACGTCGATCTGCAGGTCCCGCCACTCGGGTGCCGGTCCCAGGGCCTGCAGCCGCTCGCGCTGGGATTCGCTGACCCAGGCTTCGACCGCCCCGAGGCCTTGCCGCGCCGCCAGGCCGCATGCGGCCTGCAGCAGTGCGGGCCAGGCGTCCCCTGGCGCCACCCAGTCGACCCACTCCAGGTGCCCCGGATGGGCACGCGCCACCAGCACGCCGAGCAGCCTGCCACGCCAGCGCGAGCGCAAGGCCCACAGCTGGTAGGACAGGCGCGGGTGCTCGGCGTAGCGGCGGGCAAGCCAGGCCGCATCCCGCTCGCCATGCAGCAGCGGACGCAGCTCATGCGCCATGGCGGCGCCGAGTCCGTCCACCGCCGCACGCAGCGCCGGGTCGCGAAGCCTGTCGGCGTTCAAGGGCTCCAGCCTCGGGGCGGCCGAACCGGCGGCGGCCGGCCAGCGCGCGGCCCACATGCCGTCGGCGCGCGCGTACAGGCCCAGCCGCTCGGCCACGCGAAAGGCGCGCCGGGTGGGAAAGCCGAAACCGTAGCAGTGCGGCCTGCCCCAGCCGATGCTGGCGTCGAGAAAGCTCGCGGTCAGGTCGTGCAGCGGTCCCCGTCGTGCCAGCGACCGGCGCAGCCGCGGGTCGATCATGACGTCGCAGACCTGCAGCGCCTGCACAGTCCGGCCGCCGTCGCGCACGCTGCGCCGCCAGCCCCCGATGTGCGCGAGCAACTGCCCGTCCTGCTCGATGCCGAAGGCGATGCCTCGACCTTGACCGTACTTCCATTGCCACTCGGCCGCTGACAGCGCCCAGCCGAAGACGTGTTCGAAGCGTTCCCGCATGCGGGCTGCATCGGCTTCGCCCAGTGTCACCAGGCGACGGCAGGGCCGGGCATCGCGCCGCAGCCGCAGCAGGCCATAGCCGCGCAGCCCCCGCTGGCAGGCCCGACGCGCCGACTCGAGTTCCTCGAGCAGGCGGGTCACGATGGGCGGTGACAGGCCGATATCCTGCTGCAGCGGCTCGCGGTGGCGGCAGATTCCCTGCAGCAGGTAGTCCAGCGTCGGCACCACGGCGCTGGAGAAGTCGCGCGCCAGGTCGACTCGCCAGCCGAAGCGGCCCGCCAGCGCGATGAAGTGCTCACGCAGATGCAGCACCGCCGGACTGTCGGCCTCGCGGCCGAGCGCGAACTCGTCCATCACCACGATGCAGGCCTCGCCATCGCCCAGCAGCCGCTCGGCGGCGTCGAACAAGGCCATGGGCTCGATGTACTGTGCGCTCTCCTGCAGCAGCAGGGTCGACCAGCGCCCTGCATCAGCCGGTCGGAAGTCCTCCAGCCGGGACAGGCGCAGGTCCAGGTGGTCACCGTGGCGCCGCCGCGCCAGCGTGATCTGCGCCGTCTCGGGCGTGATGCCGGTCACCTCGCGCCCGGCCGCCGCCAGGCCGGCGATGGTCGTGCCCAGGCCTATGCCCACCTCGAGAATGGCGCCAGCGGCCGGCAAGGCGTCGAGCACGGCCCGGTGGGCTCGCAGGAGCGCCTGGGTGACCGGCTCACCGGGGTGGTCGAACACGCCGAAGTGCAGCCAGTCGGCCCGCCCTTCCTGCAGCTCCTGCAGGCGCGCGAAGACGTTGAGCGGGAACGAGAGGGCCTCGAGCATGTGCCTGTGGCCCTTCAGTGTCCGCCGGTCCGCCAGCGGTGCGGGAGCTCGACGATGCCCATCTGCGGGCCCAGTTGCACGACATCGAAGCGCGCCGCATGCTGGGCCGCCGCCAGCAGGTTGATGGAGCGCTCGCACAGCACATAGACCGACACCGTGTAGCGCCCCTTCAGCAAGGGCAGGCGGGGCACCTCGAGCACCGCCTGCACACGACCGTCGTCGTCGCGTGCCAGGCTCGCGCCGTCGAGCCAGCTGCCCGCGCTGCTGATCAGGCGGCCATCCTCGGTGTGGAAGACGATGCCCAGCGTCGGCACCGGATGGCGCGGGTCGCTGCGCAGGCGCACGCAAAGACACAGGTCGTCTGTCCCGCTGCGGAAGGCCTCGCCTAACGGTGGCGGCTCGACGACCACCTCCTCCAGCGCAGCCGCCTCCGTGGCCAGGCGTTCACTGCCCGCCACGGCACCCTGCGAGGCCTCGGCCCTGGCCGTCCAGGCGTTGTACTCGACCACCGCCTCATGTGCCGGACCGTCGAACATCACCCGGCCTTCGTGCAGCCACAGCGCCCGCGCACACAGCTGCTCGACCTGGAACAGCGAGTGCGAGCAGAACAGCAGCGTCGCGCCGCGCTCCTTGAGCGCCATGATGCGGTCGAAGGACTTGCGCGCGAACATGCCGTCGCCGACCGACAGCGCCTCGTCGATGACCAGGATGTCGGGCTCGACACTGGTGGCCATCGAAAACGCCAGCCGAACGAACATGCCGCTCGAGTAGCTGCGCACGGGCTGGTCGACGAAGTCGCCAATGTCGGCGAACTCGACGATGCCGGGCAGCCGCTGCTCGATCTCGGCCGACGACAGACCCAGCAGCGGCGCGTTCAGGCGCACGTTCTCGCGCCCGGTCAGCTCGGGGTTGAACCCGGCGCCGAGCTCGAGCAGGGCGGCGATGCGCCCTTGCACCTGGCGCGAACCGGCGGTCGGCGCGACCACCCCGCAAAGCAGTTGCAACAGGGTCGACTTGCCCGCCCCGTTGCAGCCGATGATGCCGACCGACTCACCACGCCGGATGTCCAGGTCCAGGGGTGCCAGGGCGCGGTGCACCGCGCCCTGGGGCAGGCGACCGGCCAGCTGCTGCCAAAGGCGCCGCCAGGGCCGCGACTCCAGCGAGTAGTCCTTGCGCACGCCGCGCAGGCGGATGACGGGCTCGTCCATCACAGCAGGTCGGCGAATCCGGGGCGCAGGCGCTCGAACCACCAGCGCGACAGCAGCGCGAAGGCCACCGCCAGCAGCACCGCCCAGCCGACGGCGACGCTGTCCACTGCCGTCCCGAACAGGGCCGCGCGCATGGCCTGCATGGGCATCGTCAGCGGGTTGAGCGCCAGCAACCAGCGCAAGGCCTCGGGCGCACTGTCCACGGCGTAGAAGACCGGCGACAGGAAGATCAGGCCACCGATCAAGGGCGGCAGCAGGTGCTGCAGGTCGCGGACGTAGCAACCGGTGGCGGCCAGCAGCCAGGCCAGGCCCAGCTGCAGCACCAACACCCACAGCCAGATGGCCGGCAACCACCACCAGCCCGCTCGCGCACCTTCGCCCAGGGCGAGCACAAGGGCCATCAGCACCAGCGTCTGCAGCGCCGCATGCACCGCCGACTGCATGACCAGGGCCACCGCCAGCACGTCGAGCGGGAAGACGACGCGCTTGACCAGGTTGGCATGGTCGATCATGAGCCGCACGGCGCGCACCGCCACGTCGGCCGTCGCGGTGAACACCATGAGGCCGGCGAACATGTGCAGGGCGTAGTCCGAGCCGCCCTGCCCGGCACCGGGCCAGCGCGCCTTGAAGACCCCCTGGAAGACCAGCGTGTAGAGCACCAGCATGGCCAGCGGCACCAGCAGCGCCCAGCCCAGGCCCGCCAGGCTGCCACGATAGCGCGCCAGCAGGTCACGCTTGGCCAGCGGCCAGGCCAGGGCCAGGACGTCGGCGGTCGACCTCAAGCGTGTGCTCCCCCGCCCTGGCGGAACTTCACTTCACGCGTGAGACCGCAGTGATCACGATCTCGGTGGCCGGCACGTCGGTGAGCAGGGTCGGAATGTCGACCCGCGTCGCCACCTGGGTCATGGCGTCGACCACCTCGAGGCCTGCGATCACGCGGCCGAAGACCGCGAAACCGGGGTTGGCCTCGTCGACGTAGTCCAGATCCGGGTTGTCGGCCGTATTGACGTGGAACTGCGTGCGCGCGCTGTCCGCGCCCCCGGTGCGGAACATGCCCAGCGTGCCGCGCAGGTTCTTCAAGCCGTTGTTGGACTCCAGCGCAAAGGCGCCGCGGGTCGGATTCTTGACGCGCGGCCCGGTGGTGTAGCCGCCGGCGATGATGCCCTTGCCCGCCAGCACCCGGTGCACCAGCGTGCTGGTGTAGAAGCCGTCGGCCACCACCTGCACGAAGTTCAGCGAGGTCGCCGGTGCGGCCGCCGGGTCCAGCTCGACCGTGAAGCTGCCGCTGGCGGTGGTGAAGCTCACCTGCGGCAGCGGCACATCGACGTCCAGCTGCGCGATGAAGGCCCCGGTGGAGTCGACGACGAAGAAGCGCAGCCGGCCGGTGCCGCGCACGTCGCAGGTGTAGGGCTGGCTGTCGTCGCTGGTGCTGGCCACCTTGCGCAGGTTCTCGCAGGGGCCCTCGACCGCGAGCTCTATGCCTTCACGCAGGTTGCGGCCGTTGACGGTGATGGTGGTGGTCAGGCCATAGCGGGCATTGGCCGCGCCGAGAGACGACACCGAGGGGCCACCGCCGCCACCGCCACCGCAGGAGACGAGCAGGGCCAGCAGCGGCAGCAGGCAACGGCGGGTCAGGAAAGGGTTCGACATGGTGTTCAGCGCACGGGTAGCGCGGTTTCGACGGTCAGCGCACGGTCGACGTCGCTCACGATCTCGACCGCCGGGACGCCGGCCTGGATCATCAGCCGGGCGCGCGCCGCCAGGTGTTCGTAGCGGGCCTGGGCGAGGTCTCGCAGCGTGGTCATGCGCCTGGTGCGCGCCTCGACCACTTCGGTCATGGTGCCCGCGCCGGCGGATTGCGCACGGGTCGCCCCCTCCAGCGTCACCTCGGCGGCCGCCACGGCACGCGCGTAGGCCTGCAGCTTGGGCCCCCCGGTCACGACCAGGTTGTGCAGGCGCTGGATGTCGACCTGCACGGTCTCGCGCTCGTCACGCAACTCCTCCTCGGCGCGTGCGCGGTCGGACACCGCCTGGCGTATCGTCGCATCGACACCGCCGCCGCTGTAGATCGGCAGCACGAACTGCAGGCCGATGGACTTCAGGGTCGAGACCTGGTTCAGGCTGGTCAGCGACTCGTTGCGCGAGCGGCTGAGCGTGGCCACCGCATCCAGCCGCGGCAGGTGTCCTGTCCGTGCACGCTCTATGCCTGCGCTGGCGGCTTCGATGTTCATGCGGCGGATGCGCAGCACCGGGCTTTGCGCCTCGGCCAGCGCCAGCCACTCGTCGAGGCCCGCCGCCGGCAGCGCCGGCAGCCGGTCGGTGCCGGCGAGGTCGTGCACCCGGGTGAGCGGCACCCCGGTCAACCGCCGCATGGCACGTTGCGCCGCGTCCAGCGCGTCGGCAGCTTCCAGCGCGCGCACACGGGCCAGCTCGAGGGCCGACTGCAACTGCGCGACATCGGTGCGCGTGCCTTCGCCGCGCTCGAAACGCTGTTCGGCGCGCGTCCGCTGGACCTGCAGCGACCCGATCTCGGCGGCGGCCAGCTTGGTGTTCTCGTGCGCCAGCAGCACCTGCAGATAGGCGGTGACGGTGCGGTCGACCAGCTCGAGCCCGCGCGAGTCGTACAGCAGCTCGGCACTCTCGCGCTGGGCGTGCGCCAGCCGCAGCCGCGCCAGCAGTTCGGGGGCGAAGATCGCCGTGCGCATCTGCAGCGCGGCCTGCGGCGCCTCGTACTCGACCGGGATGCGCACTTGCTGGTTCAGTGCGTTGGGAAACTCGCGCGATCCGCTCACCAGCGAGCCCGAGGCATTGAAGCTGACCGACGGCATCAGGTTGGAGCGAGCCAGCGGCACCGCCAGGCTGGCCGCATCACGCTCATGGCGGGCGGCCTGGTACTGGGCGTCGAACTGCCGCGCCGCCTGCACCGACTCGGCGAAGCTCATGGCCTGCACCGGGCCGGCCAGCAGCGCCAGCGCCGGCAGCAGCGCAACACAAATCGGCTGGCGCATGCTCACTCCTCGGTCATCGCGGCGGCGATGCGCTTGGTCAGCGGGTGCAGCAGGTAGGCCAGCAGGCTGCGCTCGCCGGTCTTGATCAGCACCTCGGCCGGCATGCCCGGCTGCAGCACCCTGTCCCCCAGCGCCTTCATGCCCTCGGGGGTGATCTCGACGCGGGCCAGGTAGTAGCTGACCATCGCGTTGCCCACCGGTTCGGCCAGCGCGTCGCCGCTGAGCGAGACGACGCGCCCATGCACGACCAGCGTGGGCGTGTTCGCGAACGAGCTGAAACGCACCTCGGTGGCGTCACCCGCCTTGACGCGGTCGATCACGTGAGGCGGCACCTTGGCGTCGAGCAGCAGGGCCTCGCCCTTGGGCGTGATGTCCATCAGCCGCTGGCCCGGCGTGACCACCGCTCCGCCGCGCTGTGCCAGGGCCAGCCCCACCACCTGACCGTCCACGGGGGACTTGATGACCATGCGCCCGAGGTCGTTGCCGATCGCCACCAGCCGCTCCTGGTTGGCCTGCACCTCGCGCCGCACTTCGGCCAGCAGCTGCGAGGCCTCCTTCTGGAACTCCTGCTTGCGCTGGGCAATGCGCAGCTTCACCTCGGCCATCGCGCTGCGCGTGCGGGCCAGGTTGGTGTCGAGTTCCGACAGCGAGCTGCGCAGCTCGGCCTGCTGCTGCTCGAGCGCCAGCGCCTGGTTGCGCGGCGCGAAGCCGTCGTCGGCCAGCGACTTGATGCTGCCCAGCTGGCGGCCCTGCAGCTCGGCCTGCTGGCGGCGCGAGTCGATGACCTGGCGGGTGCCCGACTCCTGCGCCAGGTAGCCGACGATGGCTTGTTCCGCCGCCTGCAGCTCGGCGGCCTGGGCCGCCTGGCGCGCGGCAATGACCTGCTGCTGGACCGCCATCAGCTGCTGCGCGACAGGGTCCTTGGCATCGAGGAGGTCGGGGTGGAACCGGATTGCCGACTGCCCCGTCAGCTCGGCCAGCAGCCGCGCCTCCAGCGCGCGCTGCGACAGGTAGTTCTGGCGTACCGCCTCGAAGGTGGCGCGCACCGCGCCGTCGTCGAGCACGATCAGCGTGTCGCCGGCCTTGACCTCCTGGCTCTCCCTGACCAGGACCTCCTTGACGACGCCACCCTGCAGGTGCTGCACGGTCTTGCGCCGCGCTTCGACGGAAACGGTGGCCGAAGCGGAGACGCCCTCGTCCAGGGGTGCCCAGGCGGCCCAGGCGAGCAGCAGGCCGAAGCCCACGATGAGCACCCAGAAGCCCAGCCGTATCGGCGAGCGGGTGTCGGTCTGCAGTTCGACGGCTTCGACGTCGGTGGCGGGGCTCGCGGCTGCGGCCGGGTTGGAAGGGATCAGCGTGGTGCTCATGGGGTTGCCTCTGGGCCGGAGCCGCGCGGCACCCGCCCCCGGGGGCGGGCCTGCGTCGGTCTCATGCGGGGTTCTCGATCTGCGGTGCGGCCTTCTGCACGACGACGGGGCCGAAGTGCTTGATGCGGCCCTGCTCCAGCAGCAGCACGCGGTCGGCCACCACCAGCAGGTGGGGTTGATGAACGATCATGAAGACCGTGGTGCCTCGCGCCCTGGCGTCGCGCACGGACTTGACCAGCGCGGCCTCGCCGACGTCGTCGAGGTTGGCGTTGGGTTCGTCCAGCACCACGATGCGCGGGTTGCCATAAAGCGCGCGCGCCAGGCCGATGCGCTGGCGCTGGCCGCCCGAGAGCATGCCGCCGGCCTCGCCCATGGGCGTGTCGTAGCCCTTGGGCATGCGCAGGATCATCTCGTGCAGGCCGGTGCGCGTGGCGGCCTCGATGACGGCCTGCGACTCCAGCGGACCGAAGCGCGCGATGTTCTCGGCAATGGTGCCGTCCATCAGCTCGATGTCCTGCGGCAGGTAGCCGACCTGCGGGCCCAGCGAGTCGCGCGACCAGTCCTCGAGGGCGGTGCCGTCGATGAAGACCTGCTGCCGCACGCCGGGCCAGATGCCGACCAGGCAGCGGGCCAGCGTCGACTTTCCAGCGCCCGACGGACCGACGATGGCAACCACTTCGCCGGCCTTGAACTCGGCGCTGATGGACTGCAGGATGGGCTGCGTGCGTCCCGGAGCCTCGGGCATCAGAGCGCGGATGGCGACCTGCCCGGTGAGCGTCGGGGCACTTCGCGAGGCGTCGCGCTCGGGGTGGGCCGCCATCACGGCGTCGAGCCGGCCCCAGGCCTGGCGCGCCTCGATGAACTGCCGCCACGAGCCCACCAGCGCGCCCACCGGCCTGAGGGCCTGGCCCAGCAGGGCGTTGGACGCGATCATGGCGCCGACGCCGATCTCACCCTTGAGCGCCAGCAGCGCGCCGACGCCCAGGATGATGGACTGCTGCGTGTACTGCACGAACTTGGTCAGCGCCTGCAGGCGATGTGCGCGCTCGAACGCTGCGCCTGCACTCGCCAGCTGCTGCCGGTGCAGGTGCAGCCAGAGGCGCCGCAGGTTTCCGAGCATGCCCATGGCCTCGACCGTCTCGGCGTTGCCCGACTTGGCATAGAGGAAGTTGTTGACGTCGATGACGCCGTCGGCCGCCTGCTTGTGGCCGGCCTGCGTGTAGCGGTGGCCGGCAAAGGCCAGCAGGCACAGCAGCACGGCGAACGCGAGCGCGGTCCAACCCAGCACCGGGTGCATCAGGAACAGCACGGCGATGTAGATGCTGATCCACGGCAGGTCGAAGAACGCAAAGGCGCCGTTACCGGTGAGGTACTGGCGGATGGTCGTCAGGTCCGAAAGTGGCTGTGCCGGGGTGGTCGATCGAACCGCGGCCAGCCGCCTTTCATAGGCGGCGTTGAAGACGCGCCGGCTCAGCGCGTCGTCGAAGCGGGCGCTGGCACGCACCAGCAGTCGCGAACGCACCCACTCGGCGAAGGCCATCACGGAGAAGAAGAGCACCATGATCAGGGTCAGCGCGATCAGCGTCAGCTGGCTGCCACTGAGCAGAACGCGGTCGAAGACCTGCAGCATGTAGAGCGTCGGCGTCAGCATCAACGCGTTGGCGAAGAAGCTGAAGATGGCCACCCAGGCGATCTCGGGCTTGAAGCTCATCAGCATGCGGCGCAGCTCGCCGCCGGTCGTCCTGGTCTGTCCCGCACTCATGCGCCGGCCCCCCGGGGTTGCGCGGCCAGGGCCGGCGCCGCCTTGGCGCGGGCCTGGTCGGCGGCCTTCTTCATCGCGCCGAGAACCTCGTCACGCGGCCCGGCCATCGCGACCTGCCCCTCGCGCAGCACGACCATCTTGTCGACCGCAGGCAGCAAGGTGGTGCGGTGCGTGATGACGATGGTGGTTGCGCCGCGCGACTTCAACGCGCCGAGCAGCTGCACGAGCATCCTGTCGCCCGCCTCGTCCAGGCTGGCATTGGGTTCGTCCAGCACGACCAGCTGCGGGTCGCCGTAGAGCGCCCGCGCCAGGGCCAGGCGCTGGCGCTGGCCGCCGGAAAGCACGGCACCTTCGTCGCCTATGCGCGTGTCCAGGCCCTGCGGGAGGGCTAGCAGGGTGTCGGCAAGGCCGACCATGTCGACCGCGCGCTGCACCTTGTCGCGGTCGACGGCGCCGAAGCGGGCCACGTTCTCGGCCACGGTGCCGTCGAACAGTTCGACCGCCTGTGGCAGGTAGCCGACATGAGGACCCAGTTCCGACTTGTGCCAGCCAAACACGTCGACGCCGTCCAGCCGCACCTTGCCCGCGCTGGCCGGCCAGACCCCGACCAGCAGCCGTGCCAGCGTCGTCTTGCCGGAGGCGGAAGGTCCGACCACGGCCACCACCTCACCGGGCAGCGCGGTGAAGCTGGCACCCTTGAGGATGGGCATGCCGCCCGCCGGCGGCGTGGCGACGACCTGCTCGACACTCAACTGGCCCTTGGGGGGTGGCAATGGCATGCCGGGCTCCGGGGGCAGCGGGCTGGCGAACAGCGAGTCGAGCCGCTTCCAGGCATCGCGCACCAGCACCACCTGGCGCCATTGCGAGACCAGCTGCGTCAGTGGCTGCAGGACGCGGGCGCCCAGGATGGAGGCGACGATCATCATCGCGGCGCCGCCCCACAAGTCGTTGGTCAGCACCAGCAATGCGGCCAGGCCGAGCAGGACGGAACCCTGCATCTGCTGCAGCACCTTGGCGATCACCGCGTTGAGCCCGCCAACGTCGGAGGCGCGCGTCTGCAGCGCGAGGAAGTGGCGCTGGCGCTCCGACCAGCGCTTGTGGATGTGGCCCACCATGCCCATGGCCTCGATGACCTGGGCATTGCGCATCGTGCTGCCCGCGTAGGCTTGCGCGCCGATGCTGGCCTTGGTGGCCTCGGTCAGCAAGGGCATGGTGCGCTTTTCGGTGCTCCAGGCCACGGCCATCTGCAGGCCGGCACCGATGAGGGCGGCGACGCCCAGCCAGGGCCCCATCAGAAACAGCAGGCCCAGGCAGATCACGGCGGCGGGCAGGTCCATGGTGGCGGTGACGGGCTGGGACGGGATGAAGTCGCGCAACAGGCGCAGATCGGTGAACACCTGGTGGCTGGACGCCCCCGGCTTGCGCAGGTTGGCCGCAAAGATGAGATCGAAGGCTTGCTCGCGCAGCCGGGCATCGACCCGGTCAGCCGCCTGGCGCAGGATGCGTGAACGCACCAGGTCCAGCAGTTCCATCACCGCATAGGCGGCCAGCACGGCCAGGAACAGCATCCACAGCGTGCGCTCGTTGCGGCTGTTGAGCACGCGGCCGTAGACCTCGAACATGAACCACGATGGCGTCAGCGCCATCAGCCCGGTGACGACGCTGAACGCCGCGGCACGCTGGAACAGTGGCCGCTGCGCATCGAGGGCCTGGCGCAGCGGTCCGGCTTCGCCAGGGCGTGGGGAGAGGGGATTCATGGAGTGGCCTGTCGGGTCGGTGCCTGGGCGGCGGGCAGGGCCGCTGCGGGATGGGGGATGACGGTCAGGTGGGCAGGCACGGCGCCGGCATCGGCCAGCGCAAGCGAACGGTCGGAGGCGGTGGCCACCGTCCCTGTCGCCATGCGCGCGGTCTGGCCGGGCGTCGCACCCGCCGCACCGCGGTCCGCTGTGCGGGTCGTCTTGGCGTCGGTGGCCTTGTCGGTGGCCTTCTCGGTGTCGCCGAACGACAGGGTGAGTGCGAAGCGATTCAGCTCGCGCGTGAGTACGACTTCGAGCAGGCGGCCTTCGTGGAAACGCCGCTCGTCAGCCGCCTCCAGCGCGAGCTGGAACCGCATGCGCCCGTCCAGCGTGTACAGCGAGGCCTCTCCGGCCTTGATGCTGAGCGTGTGCCGGTCGAAGAAGACCGGCGCCATCGGCGAGAACTGCACAAGCGGCAAGGGCCGGTCGCCCAGGCGCTGCAGGTTGAACGGGCTTGCCGGATGCTGGTAGACCTCGCGGCAGGCGCGCGATACCGAGTAGATGACGTTGCAGACCATCTGCGACCCCAGCTGCGGGAACTGCTGCCGCAGCGGCTTGTAGGCCATGTGGTGCAGTGCGACGCGGTTCCAGCAGCGGGTGTCCCGGGCCGTCGGCGCCAACGCGTTGCAGGCCTGTGCGAACACGGCCTGCAAGGCGGCGAGACGCCGTTGCTGGTCGGCATCGGCGTTGAGCAGCAGTCGCACCCGGGAGTTCATATAGGAGGCATTCTAACCTGTCCTATATGAAGTTTGGCAAGCGGTGTGCGGACAAGGCTGGCTTTCGAGCAGCGCGGCGCCTGGCGGTCCCGCCTGGCGAAGTGCGCTGGTGCAGGCTAGTGCAGCTCGGTCGGCCGCGGGCCCGGTGCCCCGGCCTGGTCGAGCGCCTTGATCGGCGGCAGCCCCCATTGGAGCGACGACTCGCGCTTGAACAAGGCGTTGACCAGGGCGTGCATCGTGCGGTCGTTGAGAACCAGGCTGAGGTCGGGCTTGCCCCGCAGCCCGAAGCCGAGCACCCAGCGGCGGTCGCTTCGCCGGCGGCCGCAGCGCATGGACAGCACGAGCTCGTGCGGCATGCCGGCGAGCTTGTCCTTCGGTGGTTCCGACCGCATGGGCACGGTTGCAGCCAGAGCCTGGTGGTGGATGGCCGCCACCGCCTGCCGCTGGGGCGTCGCCAGCCGAGCGGGTGGCTCTGCGGACGCCTCGATCATGGCGCCGAGGTTCTGGCGTGCCTGCAGCCAGACGCGACGCGTCAGCGCCAGCGTGTGACCTTCCGCGCTGGCCGGATCGTCGGTGCGAATCTGCAGCACGAGCCGGTCTTCTTCCGGGTCGTAGCCGATGCGCAGTTGTTCGAGCATGTGGAGAACAGAAGGCCCCGCCAGGGCATCTGGCAGGGCATCTGGCAGGGCCTCCCGGGGTACGGCCTGGGTGCGGGGTGGGGAGGGCATGCGCGACGCAGCGCGCACTGCCCGGCGCCTGCTCAGGCCGCCGGGGATCCCAGGGTGGCGTCAGCCGCCTTGGCCTTTGCCTTGGCCTTGCCCTGGCGGTCGGCGAGTTCCTTGACCACCTTCTGCTGGGCGGCCAGGCCGGCCACGAAGCCCTCGAGCGGCATCACCAGCTGGTGCGTGACGTCACCCTTGAGGGCGGGCTTGTCGTCCTTGGTCTTGGCCGGGCCGGAGACGACAGCCAGGTCGATGCGGACCAGCCCGTTGACGACGGAGATGCCGACGACGCGGTCGGCAAAGACGATTTGCTTGTTGGCCATTGGAGGCGGTCTCTTCTGGGGGTGGTGAAGCAGTGCCGGGCGGGAGGCTGACGGCATCGGCGGATTGTAGGTGCACGGCTGGTCCTTGGGACCCACCGGCGCCCACACCTCGGACCGGCTCAGAGGAGCTCGGTGCATGGTTGCGCGGGCCGCGAGCATCGCGTGGACTCTTCGGCGCCGCGCCACCCAACAGCCCGGCGCCTGCTGAGCCGCGGGGGCTCCCGCTGTTCAGAGGCCGGCTTCCCGCAACCGCCGCAGGAAGTCTTCGTCCCGGCGTTGAGCTTCGGTGCTGTCTGGCGCGTTGCGGGGCGAGGGGGCCAGTGTGAGTCGTTCGACCAAGTCTGCCACCGCATGGGCGGACAGGGTGTCGAGTGGAGTTGCGGTGTGGTCTGACATATTCGGCCCCTGCGCTTGTTCTGGAACGATTGTGCGCAGGGCGTATCGCTGAGGATGTGACCGTCGTCACCGATGCGCGATGTGCTTGTCGGGGCCTGGTGACTGCCGGGCAACGCAGTTCCCTGAATGAAAAAGGGCCACCCCTGCTGGAGTGGCCCTTTGGGCCTGCCCGACTGGCGCAGCGGCGCTGGTCGGGCTGTTCGCGCGCACCCTTCGAGCGAAGGGTGCGGCATGGGTTGGTCAGACGAAGCTGTCCACAACCGGGCCGAAGAAGTCCAGTTCGTCGAGTTCCGTGGCCGAGTTGATCGTGCCGACCAAGGTGACGGTCAAGTCACCGAGACCTGCGGTCGCCCCGTTGTTGACGAAGTAGACGTTCCAGGCTTGCTTGCTCACCAGGTCGGCCACGCCGTCGGTGTCGGCGCTGACGATCATCACCAGCTTCTCGCCATCGGCGATGGTCCACTTGCCCGCCGTACCCGTCGCGGCGAAGTCGGAGGTCGACAGGGTCGCCTTGTTCGACACCGTGGCCACGTCGACGCTGAGGGTGCTGTAGGCAACCGCGGGGTTGTAGACCCCGTAGGGGCCCACGGTCTCCGTGCCGGCCACATGGCCCAGGAAGGCCGTGAAGTCGAGCAGGTCGTCGTCCGCATCGCCAGTGCTGCCGGCCACGAAGTTGTTGATCGTGTCGGCGCCGTTGTTCGCCCCGGTGTCGCTGAACACGAAGGTGTCGTTGCCACCGCTGCCACCGTTGGTGCCGGTCGCCGCATCGGTGCCGGCGTTACCCGCCAGCATCTGCGCGTCGGTGTCGGCGAAGGTGATCACGTCGGCCGTCAGCACGTCGATGCCGGTCGAGAACGTGAAGCTGATCGTGTCGGTGGCCGTGTCGTAGGCCACCGCGGTGATCGCAGCGTCGTCACCGGCCGTGTTCTCGTACAGGTTGGCGATCGCGTTGACTTCGTCGAGGTTGGCGTTGATCAATGCCACCAGCGCGGCACCGACCTGGTCCACCGTCGAACCGGCCGAGATGTCGAGGTTGTCGCCAGTGTCGGCGTCGGTGTCGACAGGCGCGCCAGCCACTTCGTTCAGGGTCAGCGTCAGGCCACCGTTGAACGCGATCGTGATCGCGTCCAGACCGGCATCGAGCGGCAGCGCAAGCTGGAATGTGCGCACTTCGGCAGCGGTGCCACCGTCGAGCGTGTCGCTCCCGCCATTGCCACGCAGCGTATCGCTGCCGGCGCCGCCGGTCAGCGTGTCGTTGCCCGAACCGCCATGCACCGTACCGGCAGAACCACCGGCGATCAGCACACTCACGCCAGAGGTCACGTCAGCCACGGTCGAGGCACGCAGCGAGTTCTCGAGCACCAGGCCACCGAAGCTCAGCACGTCGGCCGAGGTAGTGACCGTCGTGCTGCCCTGCACCAGCGTATTGGCCTGCGGGTTGAACACGAAGTTCGTGCCGGCTCCGACAGACGCCTGGGTCAACACCATCGCTTCGAAGTTGGTGATCGCGGTGACCAGGCCCAGTGCACCCAGCACCACCTCGTCGGTGGTGTCGGTGTCGGCGTTGGCCGGCGCAGCGTCCGTGCCGCCCACCAGCGTCAGGCCGGAGTCCGTCACGCCCGTCACGTCGAGCACGTCGAAGTCGAAGTCGTAGCCCGGCAGCGCGTCGGCGTCGCCGCCGTCGACATTGGAGCTCAGTGCATCGAGGCTGATCTGCAGCGCCACACCGGTGTTGAAGCCGATGGCGTCGTTGCCGACCTTGATCGTGTCGTGGTCAGGGCCAGCATCCTCCAGCGTCAGGCCGAAGGTCAGCGCCAGCGACGCGAAGGTGTAGACATCGTTGGACGTGCCGTCCTGCAGGAACTCGAAGCCGGTCAGGGTCATCGAGTCGAGGCTGCCGATCTTGACCTTCACCACACCCTGCGACTCACCCAGGATGAAGACCTTGCTGGAGGTCGTCGTGAAGCTCACGACGTCTTCCGCGTCCTGCGACGCTTCGATCTTCAGGTTGCCCCCGGCGGTCGAGTTGTCCGAGGTGTGCGACGTGACGGTATGCGTGCCGCCCAGGAAGGTCAGGCTCGGGGTCTGGAAGCCCTGGCCGTCCTGGAAGGTGACCGTCGCGGTGATCTTGCCTTCGGCAGCAGTGGTCGTCGCAGTGTCCTCGGTCACGACGTTGATCGAGACGGAGATGCTGGTTTCCAGCGGCGAGTAACGCACCTCGTTGCTGCCGCCACGCAAGGTCAGCGTGTCGGTCGTGTAACGGTGGTCGATGCCGGCCTGATTGACCAGGTCTTCGCTGCCCTGGTAGATCACCACTTCGGCGGCGTCGCTGCCTTCGATGCGGTTCCAGGTCGCGTCGGCCACGGCCGCCGTCGTCTTGTTGTACGTGTAGCGTTCGATGAAGGCGTTCAGGCCGCTCACCGTGTTGCCATTGCCGTCGGCGATGCGGATCGTCTGCTCGACGGTGCCGTTCTCCGCCGGGTTGGACGACGGCGCCGTGTACTGGAAGGTGATCTGACGCGCGGCGCCGACATCGGTGAAGTCCATCACCGACTCGCCCTTCGCAGCAACGATCTCCTCGACGCTCCACAGCTGGTCGACGCGGCTCTCCTCGTCGGACCAGTTGTTGTCCATGTCACCGTCGACCACCACGTACTGCGGCTTGTTGTCGGCAGCGCCGGGCTGGGTCCAGCGGCCCTGGCCGACCGGCACCACGATGCGGCCGAGCTCGTTCGAGTAGTCGACGCGGTCGGTGTCGGCATCGGTGCCAACCTCGCTCAACGAGAAGACGAACTGGCCCTGGTTGATGACGTTCGTGACCGTGTCGTCGCCGACCTGGGCAGCGAACGACTTGCGGGTCGTCGCGCCGGTGTTCAGGTCGTCGAAGTCGTTGTAGGTCATGAACAGGATGTTGCTGTTCTCGTTGTTGAGAACCGTGTCGCCATCCTCGTCGTTGAACTGGTCGCTGCGCGAGTTGTTGTCCATCACCAGCGCGTCGGCCACGATGACCAGGTCGTTGCCGTCGGCAATGACCTTCTCCATCTCGGTGATGTCCTCGATGGTCAGGTGCAGGGTGCCCGTGCCGGTGTTGCCCGCGGTGATCTGGCCATTGGTGTAGTTCACCGTGGCGCCAGTGGTCATCGCTGTCACATCGATCACGTCGACGCGATCGACGCCGCCAGAGGTCTGGCCTTCGGCAGTGTTGCCACCCAGCGTGATGAACTCGACGGCGTCGAGCGTATCGACTGCAACGGTGGAGCCCACGCGGCCGCCAGTCATCGTGACGGTGTCGGTACCGCCGACGGATGCTGCCACGTTGTCGAGCTTGATCGTGACCTGCGGCTCGGCCTGTCCGTCGATGACGGTCAGGAAGTCGTTCAGGTACTCGATCCGGTCGTCGCCTTCACCCGCGGTGAAGCGGTTGTTCTTGGCGGCTTCCGTCTCATCGATCATCAGCAGGTCGTCACCGCTGATCACGCTGGCGTTGTCGGTGATCACGTTCTCGACGCCATCAACCTTGATGACCAGGGTCTCGAAGTCGGTGTCGACCGGACGGGTTGCCGAGGCATGCGCATCGGCGCTGTACGACACCTTGCCGGCGCCGATCGGGTTCGCTGCGTCGGCACGGTTGGTCAGGTCGTAGGCGACACCACCGGAGTGCGACGACAGTTGCGCCACATCGAGCGTGTCGTCACCCTGACCCATGTTGGCCACCGCCATGCCGGTACCCGACACGACACGGATGTTCTCGTAGTTCGTGAACGAGGTCGTGCCGTCGGTCGTGCCGTCGCCCGCGTCGTCCACCGCCACCGTGCCCGCGCCGCCATTGCGGAACTCGAGCGTAGCCGCCGTGGTGCCGCTGTAGTTGTTCAGCGTGACCGTGAACTTCGTGTTGGCCGAGAAGTCGGCCTGCTCGAACTGCAGGGTGTCGTTGTAGACCTCGGCCAGCCCGGCGCTGACCGGAGTGGCGTTGCCGCTCTCAGAGTCGCCGATGCGGTTGATCGAGGAGATCGTCAACGCGCTCAGCGACGACACCTTGGTCGGGTTGGTCGCTTCCCACTGGTTCAACAGGTAGACACGCGCCTGCGGCTCGCCCAGCACCTGGACGGCGTAGTAGCTCTTGCCGCCGTCGGTGGCATCGGTGCCCAAGCTGCCCTGGACGCGATCGTCACCGGTGCCGGCATCGATCGTGTCGTTGGCGGGACCCCCGACCAGGAAGTCGTCTCCGTGCACGGTGAAGTCAGTGCGCAGGAAGCTGTTTGTCGCGGTGTTGTCGGCGATCGCCGTGGTGGTACCGAAGATCACGCTCTGCAGCGTGTTGGCGCCACCGTCGATGATCATCGCATCGCTGCCCGGCATCACATTGGCCGTTCCCGCCGCGCCCATGCCGGTCTCGAGGATCGAGCGGCTGATCTCCTGGTCGCCCCAGAACAGCACGTTGGTGCGGTTCAGTTCACCACCACGGCCATCGAACTCGAACAGCTCGACTTCATGGTTGGAGACGTTGGACACGGTGACCGTTGCCGGCTGACCATTCGAACCGTTGCCCAGCGTCACCAGCGGCGTGCGCATGAACACGGTTTCTTCGCCGTTGTAGTCGGCCTGGATCAGGCGGATCGTCGTCGCGTTGGCGTCGACCGTATCAGCAAACAGTTCGCCGGACGCGGTGTCATCGTCCATGAACGTGTTGATGAACGTGATCATCCGGGCGAGGAAGTTGGTCTGGATCGCGGCCTGCGAACCAGCCGTACCACCCTGGGTGGTCAATTCCTCGTTGGCGATCTCGTTTCCGTCGAGGTCGACGCCAACCTGCAGCTTGTAGTCGACACCGTTGACGGAGATCGTGACCCAGTCTTCAGTGGTCAGGTTGCTGAAGGTCAGGATGTAGATCTGGTCTTCGGCCAAGCTGGTCGAGATGAGGCCGTTGGCGCCAGCCTTGACATCCATCACCAGGTCTTCGGCGTAGCCGTCGACGCCGAGGGAGATCGAACTGCCGGTGGTCGACTGATCGTCGACGCGCTCGCCGTCGAGGCGGTCCTCGTAGGCGGTGTAGATGATGCGGTCCTGGTCCTGGTCGGTTTGCGGGTCACCGACGATCTGCAGCCAGCTGCTCGTGCCGTCCGGCGGCAGCGAGCCGGTGACGATCCAGCCGCCCGCGTCATTCTTGGCGAAGGTGCCGCCAGCCGGGTCGGTGATGGTGACCGTGTTGTCGGCATTCAGAACGGCGTTCAGGCCAGCCAGCGCGGGCACCGCGTCGAGCGCTACGTTCAGCGCGGTGGTGAAGGCCACATGGTTGTACGAGGCCAGGCTGGTCAGCGTGTAGACCGTGCCGTTGAGCAGGAAGCTGACACCCGCGACGTTTTCCGTGGCGCCGGTCGGCAGGCTCAGGGTCAGCGTCGAGTTCGACGTGATCTGCGGGCCTTCCTCGCCGAAGTCGACACCAAACGTGCCGTCGGTCAGGTTGTCGGCCACGCCGTCGCCGTCGACGTCGAGGTTGGTCTGGCGGTGGATGACGTCCACGCCGTCACCGCTGCCGTCGTTGCTGAAGATGAAGTCGTCGCTGCCGGCGCCGCCCGAGAGCTTGTCGCGGTCATCGGAGATCATCGTGCCGCTGGCATTGAAGGTCGACGTACCACCGGTACGGCCTTCCAGCGTGTCGTCACCGACCGATGCGTACAGCGTATTGACCAGGCCCCAGTTGCCGCGCAGGTCCAGATTGCCGGCAAACCAGTAGTGGTTCTGCTGGTTGCTGAACACGTACTCGGGGTCGTTGGCGCCGGCAGCGAGGTAGTCCACACCACCCAGGCCAGTGGCGATCACGCCCTCGAAGTCCTGGACCTGGGCGCGTGCGTAGCCAGAGTTGTAATTGGTCTGGTCGGACGTGTAGCTGCCCGTCGCCGCAGAGCGGTCGGCGCCGCCATAGCCGGCCGAGTTGGCCGTGCCACCCACCTTGCCGGCGGCGAGGTCGATGCGCACCGTGCCGTCGCTCGCGACGTCCGACACCGAGCGGCTGCCGAAGGTCTGGTCGGTCAGCCACAGCATGTCGTCTTCGCCGTCGTCGACGTTGACGGTCGAGCCGCCTTCGTAGACGCCGCCGTCGGTTTCGAAGACGATGTTGTCCTCACCCGCGCCACCGATCAGCTCGTCACGGCCGTCGTTCCAGATGCCCGCCAGGTTGGGGTTGTTGCGGAAGTGCAGGTTGCCGCCGAACAGCAGGTCATCGCCGCCGTTGCCGCGGATGACGTCGTTGTCGTAGCCGCCGACGATGATGTTCGCGACATCGCTACCGAAGACATCGAGCTGTGCGGAGCTGCCGTAGGCGTAGTTGTACCCAACGTCGCCGTCGCGGTCATCCGCGGCACGGTCACCCAGCTGGGTGTCGAAGTCGTCGAGGAAGCCGTACAGATTGCCCGAGGCGTCGAGGTTCTCGACGTCTTCGAGGTGCATGGCTTCGCCCGTGCGCGCGAAGACCTCGACCGGCGCATCGAATGGGATGCCGCCGTCCTCGCCCAGGAACACCGTCACCGGCTCCTGATCGTCGGTGGCTTCGAGCAGCAGCCAGTCGCTGTCTTGCGAGCTCTCGGAATTGGCCGCGGAATTGTCGTCAGCGGTGTTGCCACCGTCGATGCGCAGGCTGATGCCGCCGTCGCGCAGGTCGATGCCGGCAAACTGGGCAAAGAAGAAGTCGGCGTTGCGGCCGCCATAAAGGGTGTCGAAGCCAGCCCGGCCCTGGGCGATGCCGCCACCGGCCAGGAAGTCGTTGCCGTTGCCACCCAAGGCGGTGTCGGTTCCCAGACCACCCAGGAAGATGTTGCCGTTGGTGCTGACGCCGTCGCCGTCGAAGCCTTCACCGTCGAACCAGATGTCGCCCAGGAAGTTGCCCAGCGTGTCGGTGTGGTCGAGCGGGTTGCGAGCATAGGCGTCGACCGCTTCGAAGTTCGAGTGGTTGGCGCCGACGGTCGGTACGGTTGACTCGAGCACGGATGCCGTGCGCTCGGTGCCATTGAGTTCGATCACGCCGTCCTGGTCGACATCCAGACCGGTAATCTGATGGGCCGGATTGGTGAAGTCGATGCGGACATCGGTGTCACCGAGCAGGCGCATGACGGTCAGACCGGCGGCATCCTGGCTGGCGATCGTGAAGTCGAGCGCGTCTTCGGGCGGGTTGCGCGGGATCGTGAGGGTGTCGTCGAGTTCCGCGTAGTTCACCGCCGCCATCATGTTGGCGTTGAAGGCGATTGCCGCAGCGCCCAGTTCCGGATGGGTGGTTGCATTGGCGAAGATGTTGACCAAGCTGACGATGGTTGCACCTTCGGCGCCGGGTGCAGCGGCCAGGGCGTCAGCGACGATTGTCTCGACGATCGCGACCGTGCCGGCCGAGACGCCGTTGTCGCCGTTGATGCCCAGGTTCGCGACCAGCATGCTGGCCACGGCAGCGGTGGACATGCCGGCGAAGTCGGCGTCGTAGACGGACTGCACGAGCCCATTGATGCCGGTGCCGAAGTTGGCTTGCTCCAGCGCCCAATCCATCGTCTCGTTGCCCAGCCAGACGTCGTAAAGACCGGCGGCTACGCGAGCGAGGATGAAGCTGTTTGTCGAAAGCATTGTGGAAGGCTCCTGGTTGGGTCTAGGAAGTAGATTTCTTTGCAAAGAAATCGAGGGCGAGTGAACAGGCTGTCACCCACACTCGGCTCAACGCCCTGGTGCCCGCGGGCCCAAGGCGCTCAGCCGAACTGGGTGGAGTTCTGGTCATGGGAGGGAAGTCTGTCCCGGACGGGGGGGCTCACATGTGACGGCGATCACATGGAAACCTGCTCGATCGACAGGACGGGAGTCGAGTTGCGAAAAGCAGACACCGCTGGGCGGGCGCCCGGGTCTCCTCTCGGCCTGCTTGTCATTCGGGGAAATCATCAAAAGGGGCGGATGCTATCACGCACGCGCAGGGCCACCCTGAGCGAGCACCCGGCAGGTTAGCGGGTGTCGCGGCCCGGTTGAAGAGGGGGAAGCGAGAGCGCGCGCCGGTTGTTGCCTGTTTGCGACACTTCGGGTCTGCAGTGCGGGTTCACCACCGGTTTCGCACCCCCATGAAGACCCCGTAGCTGCGGTAGACGAAGACTGGCAGGTTGCTGGACTGGTGGGTGGCCTGCAGCTGCGCGATCAGTTCGCTGCCGTTCCATCCGTTCCAGCCCAGCCATGCCGCTGGTACCGTGGCCTCCAGGCCCAGCAGCGCCGGCTTCAGCCACCTTCGGGCGTTGTTTCCAAGCAACGGGCTGTACCCGTCGGCGTCGAGGCTGCGTGCCACCCTTGCCGTCGCCTCCCAGCGGCCGAAGCGGCCCAGCGGGGCTCCGATTCGCAGGCCCACGCTGGCTTGCCGTTGGACGCCCCCGGCACGCTCGGGGTCGGCAGGCTGGTCGGTCAGGGCCCGCAGGGCAACGCCTGCCACCCAGCCGGGCATGAAAGGCAGCGGGCATTGCGTGTACCAGGTCCCCCCCAGCGTCCTGCTGTTGGCAAGGATCGACACCGCCTGCCGGCGCTGCTCGGCGTCGGCGGCCAGGCGGTGCTGGCAGCCCATGGCCTGGGTGTCGACCGAAAGGCCAAGGCGCGTGAGCCGGTAGGCTTCGTTGAGTTGCCCGCCGATCTCCGTCACGCTGGCCATTGCCTCGGTGCGCCAGCGGCCCCAGCGCCGGGATACGCTGGCGGCCGCCTGCACGCTGTGCCAGTCGGTCGAGGGATGTTCTGGTGACGCACGTCCGTTGAGCTGTACACCTCCACGCAGGAGCGTCAGACCGTCCGATTGATAGGCGGCTTGCCATGAAGCGTCGTAGGACAGAGCGGTGCCCGGCCGGGGGCGCAGGGGCTTGTCCAGCGGCAGCGAGACGGGGCCATCGGGGGGCGTGATGGTCAGCTCGTCCAGCTTGGGCGAGCGATCGAGGTTGGATTCGTATCCTAGGTAGAGGCCAAGCTCCGACAAGCGCAGCCAGCGGCCGCCCGCCTCGGCGTCGGGCCGTGACGCAGGCTGTCGGTTGGCGGCTGTCAGTCGCGCCGCCTGGTCGAGTCTCTGTCGAAGCAGGTCGGGCAAGTCGGTGCGCGCGGCCCACTCCTTGCGCAGGTCTTCGAGGGCTGCGGGTTCCCCGGCTGCCGCCAGCGCCAGGGCATGGTCGGCGCGTGCGCCCCGGTGCTCCGGCGCCAACAGCAGCGCACGCTCCAGCCACAGCAAGGCCTGGACGACATCCCCTTCCTCGAGCCACAGGCCACCCAGGGCGGCCAGAAAGTCCGGCTGGTCCAGGCAGGCTTGGCGCGTCGAGTCCAGCCGCACCAGCAAAGCTCGCCGCTCGCTGGTGCTGGCCGGCCAGCCGATGCGCGAGAGTTGGGCGCAGGTCTGCAGTCGCCGTTGTTCCTGCACCACGGCTGCGTCCGGGGAAGGGACGCCTTCCGTCTGCGACCAGCCGCTGCCCGCCGCGCCCCACAGGCTGGCCAGCAACGTGGCGCGGCCGCCTCCGGCACGGAGGTGGCCCCAACGGCCCGCGGGCTTCACGCGCCGGGGGTCAGGTTCGTCCTGAAGGAGTACTGGGCGCCCCCTGGCGCGCCGCCCGAGGCACCGACCACCCAGCGCGGGCTCGGCAAAGGCTCGGCGTCAAGATCGGGACCTGGCTCACACCATTGCGGTGCCGCAGGAAGGAGACTGGCCCAGTCCGCCGGCGCAGACAAAGCATACTGGCGACTCATGCCTTCGAGCAGGTAGTCGCCCAGCCCCTCGAGAGAAGCCTGGGGCAGGCCGGCTGCCAGTTGGGGCCCGATCAGGATGGGCATGGAAAGGTCCTGGGTCATCTGTTGCAGGCGCGATGCTACGCTGACCGGTTCACCCAGAGCCGCATGCGCCCGCCGGCGTGCCGGCCCGAAAGAGCCGACGACGGCCCGACCGGACTCGAGGCCCACCCCCAGCGCCAGGGGCTGCACCGGAGACGCCGGATCCACTTCAGGCTGGCCGGCAAACAGCGGGCAAGTCGCCCGGGTCAGCTCACGCGCCGCCGCCAGGGCACGCGCACCGTGATCCTGACACGCCGAGTAGGCGTTCCAGATGCCCATCACCGAGTCGCCGACGATGTTCTCGACCACGCCGCCATGCTGCTCGATGACGTCGACGGCAATGCAGTAGAAGGCATGCAGCAGGGCGGCGGTCTGCTCGGGTGGCCTGTGGCTGGCAAACGCGGAGAAGTTGCGCATGTCGGCCACCAGCACAGTCACCTGGCGGGGCTCTGCCTGCACCGTCCCAGAAGGCTCGCTGGTCATGAGCCGCTGTGCCACTGGCGCGGGCAGATAGGAGCCGAGGTGAGCCGAAAGGCGGGCCCGCTGCGCCCGTGTGAGCGCATGTTCGGCAGTGGCCAGCGAGGTCGCCGCCAGCAGCGCGAACATGGCTGCGCTGAACCAGGGCAGCCACAGGTCGTGCGCCAGCAAGGCCCACAGGGAAGCGCCCACCACCAGGCTGGCCATGGCCACTCCGGCCAGCGGCAGGCGCCTGGCCGGTGCCCCCCAGGCCGACACCGTCAAGCCGAACAGCACCAGGGACACCGCCAGCAGGGTCAACGCCAGCAAGGCCCCAGGTGAAGCCGGCGAGTGAGGCACACGATGATCCAGCAGGCCGGCGATCACCTGGGCATGCACTTCGACGCCCGAGGCTACCGATGCCAGCGGCGTCGAGGTCACGTCGCCGATGCCGAACGCGGTGGCACCGACCAGGGCAATCGTGCCCCTGAGCACCGAAAGGTCGACGCTGCCGTCGAGCACCCTGGCCGCCGGGATGGACATCATCGAGGCGCGCCCAAGGCGGTAGGGGACGCGCAGGTCCCCTTGCGAGTCCACGGGCACCCTGACGCCCGGCAGCATGGCGCTGACCCAGACATGCGCGGGCGCCAGCGCGCTGGCGAGGCCTTCGCCGCTTCCGCCTTGCACCTGCCAGTCCGCAGCTGCCTGACCTTGGCCTGCGGGTCGCGCCAGCCGCCACAAGGCGGCCAGCGGAAGGCTGGGGTAGGCCCGGCCCTCATGGCAGATGACCGCCGGCACCTTGCGTATGACCCCGTCGAACGACACGCGGGGCGTCAGGTGGCCGACCGCGAGCCCCGGCGAGACGATGGACGGGCTGTTCGCCACATGCCCCTGGCTGAGCGGCGCAAAAGACGGGCAGCCTGCGGCCGCCATTGCGCCGCCCACTTCACCGACCCTGGGTGCGGCCGCGGTGTCCAGCGAGAAGATCTGCCCCGCCACCACGGGCCACTGCTGCCACATCTGTCGCAGTTCATCGTCTCCCGGACGCGCCGCGTCGAGCACGAGGTCGTACACCTGCACCGAGGCCCCCGCTTCGTGCAGGCGTGCGCCGAGTCGAGCCAGCGTCTCGCGCGGCCAGGGCCAGGCGCCGACCTGGTCGAGGCTGGCTTCGTCAATGTCGACCACGACGACGCGGCGCTCCACGTCGTCGCTGGTGCCCAGTCGCCAGGCCCAGTCGCCGACGGATTGCTCGACCGCTTCGGCGATCACCGGCAGCCGCCATTGCAGCAGCAGCACCGCCAGCGCCGCCGCCAGCAGCACGGCCAGGCGCAGCCGCCAGGGGTGATCGCGCCAGAACGAGGCCATGCCAGTGGTCACGAGGCCCCGGGCTCAGCGGCCCCAGAGGGTCTTGCCCTTGAAGAGGCCGCCATTGGCGTTGCGTTCGAACAGGTAGCCGGCTTCGCTGCCGTCCAGCGCCAGCGCTCCGGTCACCTTCTGTTCGGCGTCCTTGGCGCCGAACTTGCCGTCGGACAGCACGGTGCCGGCGACCCGCAACTCGGCCTGACCACCGCTCGTGGAAGACAGGGCCAGCGCCGTCGCGAAAGTACGGCGGGCAAAGTCCACGTTGAGCGTGCCCCCGTTGACCGACGCGGCCTCGGACTTGCCACCGGCCTCGTAGGTGGCCTGCGCCCGCGTCAGGCGGAAGTCGACGCTGGCTTCGTTGCTCTGCAGAAGGCTCTCGGCGGCGCCGGCGTCGGTCCGGCGCCACAGGGTGAAGTCGCCGTCGCCGGTGGTGTATTCGCGCCCGACGCGGGCCAGGGCGTAGGGCATGCTGATGGCGTCATTGGTCGGTGCGCCGACCGAGTAGCGCCCCCACGCCAATTGGGCATTTGGATCCGAGGGCCGGTTCAGATCCGGCACGGACGCCTGCGCGATCACCAGCAGGTCGGCAGCCGCACGGTCATTCTTGCTGGCGTAGGTGAGCTCTGCCGCCTGCTGCCCGCCGGCGCGGGCCGCTTCCGCGCCGCGCTGGGCGCCCAGTCGCTCGTCACTGGCGGCGCCGGCGGCCAGCAGCGCGTTTCCGGCCTGCGGCACCAGGCGGGCCATGTCGTCGCCCCGCCGGACTTCAACCATCAGGCGCCCCATGTCGGCCGACAGCTCACGAGCCGCCGCGCCGGTGCAGGGGCCCAGGCCAGCCGCACTGCAGGCGCCACCCAAGGCACCGACGACGATGGCGCCATCCGCCACCGTGGCGCGCACGCCCTGATCGGTGGTCTGCACGATGAAGTCGGTGCCGCGCACCCCGATGGCAGCCAGCGGCGTGTTCAGGCGAAAGCGGTTCTTGTCGACTTCGGTCGCCTGGCCGGAGATCGACCGGCTGGTGCCCTGCTCCACACTCAGGCGAACCTCGTTGCCCTGCGGGTTGCCGGCGTCGTAGCGGTAGGCTTGTACGACCAGCACGCTGTCGGGACGCACGCTGACCGAAGCGTTGTCGACGAAACGAACGTGGACATGCCCGTTGGCGGCCGTCTCGATGCGATCGCCGACCCGCACCGCAGCGCCGCGTCGCAGGTCCTGGGCGGCGCCGCCCCGATGACTGACCCGCGCGCTGCCAATCAGCAAACTGACTTCGCCGACCGCAGCCTCGGACGCCAGCGCGGCCGGCGCCAGGACCATCGCGCCCACCAGTGCGCTCGCCAGGACACCGGCAGAGGCGCCCGAGACCACGCCCGCAGCGGCCGCCGTCGAGCACCTGAGCAGGGCCCGGCACGCCAGAAAGCGTCTCTTGTCGTCCACAGTGAACTCCATCGCCACCCGGGCAGGGAGGCGGAAACTGGATACTGCACCCGCTGCACGGTGCCGGTTGTGTTGTGCATCACATGCCAGCCGGCTTTGTGCAGTGCACATTTCGAGCCCCGATGCCGATCCTGATCCCGATCCTGCAGGGCCTGCGCCTGTTCGACAGCCTGCCACAGTCAAAGCTGTCCGAGTTGTCGCAGGTCTTGAGCGAGCGGCGGGTCGAGCGCCGCGAGGTCGTCGTCAAGCGCGGGGACGCCAGTGCCGGACTGGGCTTCCTCATCGAAGGCCGCCTGCAGACCGTCGATTTCACGCTAGATGGCAAAGAAGTGGGCATAGACTTCATTGCCGAGGGAGACTTCTTCGGTGAACTGGCCGTGATCGACGGGCAGCCAGCGCCGGAGTATGTGATTGCGGTCGCGCCGTCGCGCGTGGTCCTGCTCGACCGGGACCGCGCCCGCGAGTTGATGTTCTCGTCGTCAGCGACCAGCGCCTCGGTGGCTGCCCGCCTGGCCGAGCGCCTGCGGCGTGCGGCCCGCCAGCGCGCCTTGCTGGCCCTGCCGAGCTCTTTCCAGCGCGTCTGTGCCCAGCTCGCGCTGCTGGCGCAACGCGACAAGGCCGGCAGGGTGGTGATCCTGCTCCCGCCCACGCATCAGGAGATTGCCATCATGGTGAACACCAGCCGCGAGACGGTGACCCGCACCATGCAGTTCCTCCAGGGCATGAAGGTGGTGGCCCGCGCCGGCAACGAGTTGGTGGTCAGCGCGCCCGGCACCCTTCAGGACGCTGCCGACGGCAAGGTGGCCCCCGGCAAGGAGTGACGCGGCATCTCCTGACCGGTCACTGCGGGCAGCCTGCACAGGCGCCGTGGCCACCGCAGCGGGACCGCGCTTCGCTGAGTCAATGACGCTGGCGCGTCACTGCCTGACGCAGAGCCAGCGTGGTGCCCTGAACCTGACGATCCGCCAGTAAACAGTTACATATACCGCACCGAAGCACAGCAAGCCGAGCGCCAACCAGCTGGAGTCCTGCCAGCCAAGTACCGCCAGGCCGACCGACAAGGCACACAGCGCCCACAGGTAGGGCGCCGTCATCGAGTTGCGCGCCGCCTGGGTCTCGACCGCATCGACAGGCAGCACCTGATGAACCAGGCGCCTGTAGACGAGGCTGTGCAGGTGGACACCGTCGGGCCGGCCGATCGGCAAGCCCTTGAGGATTCGCCGACGGTACATGGAGAACAAGGTCTCGAACACCGGGTAGGCCACCAGCAGCAGCGGGAACAGCGGCGACACCTGCGGGTTGCGGACGATCAGCAGGAGCCCGACTTCAGCGACGTAGTAGCCAGCGAAGTAAGCACCCCCATCGCCCAGGAAGATCCGCCCCGAGGGGTAGTTCCAGAGGAAGAAGCCGAGCATCGAACCCATCCCGGCCAGGGCGAGCGTCACCACCACCGGGTCCCCGACCTGTTGCGCCACGACCAGGAGCCCGGCCAGCATCAGGGTCACGCACATCGAGGCCAGGCCGTTGAAGCCGTCGATCAGGTTGATCGCGTTGGCAACGCCGGACACGGCCAGCAGGGTGAGCGCGATCGCGCCCGCAGCTGACCCGACAAGTGTGTCCAGCCCGGGGATGTCGGTGCGTGTGATCACGATGCCACCGGCCAGTGCCGCCAGCAGCGCGGACAGTGCCGTCAGCACCAGGCGGCGGCGCGGGCTGATGCGCTTGGTGAGGTCTTCGGCGATGCCACCCAGGAAGGCCGGCAGCCCGGCAAGCACCAGCAAGGCTGCCCAGCGGGCCGCTTCGTCGGCTTGTGCCGCCAGCCACAGGGCAGCGGCCACCAGCCCCCCGAAGACGCCGACGCCGCCGACCCGGGGCACCGGGATCCGATGGACCTTCTGCGGGCCGGTCGTGTCGTGGTCGCCCAGCCAGTCGAGGTGGCGCCGCGACAAGAGGACCAGCGCGCGCGTCAGCGCAAAGGAGACCAACCATGCGACCCACCCGGCGCCCATGGCGGTCATTCTAGGTTCGGCCCCGTCGGCCCCGCCTCCCCGGGCAAGCCCTGAGCCCGCGCCGCCCGCGTGAACGCCCCGGCAGGGAGCGCTCCGATAGAATCCGCGCCCGCTCCGCCGCAGGCTGCATGGTGTCCTGGCATCGGTGGCGGCGACGCCAGCCGCGCAGGCGGAATCACCCGAGACCTGAACCCCGAGCCCTACGCCGGTGCCGCATGCGCGGCGGGACTGCAACGCCCCCGACACCCGACCATGCGATTCGCAAGACCCCTGCCCGGCCGACTCCGACACGCCCTGCAGGCCATGCTGGCGACCTGGCTGTCGCTGTCGTCCGCGCTGGCACAGGTGCCTGACGCTGCACTGGGCGGACCGGTCCGCCTGCGGCCCCCGGTGCAGGCGACGCCGGCCCCACCGGTGCCGCCCGGCCCGACAGCGCCGCGTGTGGTCGAAGCCGGCGCCGGCGAGTTCGAGCGCTATGTCCAGCGACTTGCAGAGTCGATCGCGCTGCAGGACCAGAGCCTGGCGGAGTCGGCGCGCAGCACCGACGCTGCCCGCTCCGCCGCCGACCGCGGGCGAACGATCGAGGTCGCGCGCATCCGACGCTTCGGCAGCGAGATCGCAGGGCGGGCCGAGGACCAGGTCGACACGCATCCGCTGGTGCCGCCGGACTACCTGGTCAAGCCGGGCGACGAACTGGTCGTCACGCTTTGGGGTTCGGTCGATGCCGACGTGCGTGCAGTGGTCGACCGCAGCGGCCGCATCGTGATCCCGCGCGTCGGCCCGGTGTTCGTGTCCGGCGTGCGCTACGCCGACCTGGCCGACACCGTCGGACGGCGGGTCGGCCAGGTGTTCCGCAACTTCGAGATCACCGTCACCCTGGGCCAGCTTCGCGCCATGCGCGTCTACGTGACCGGTTATGTTGCGCGGCCCGGCGCCCACCTGGTGAGCAGCCTGTCGACGCTGGCGTCGGTACTGCTGCGCGCCGGCGGGCCCCTGCCCTCGGGCAGCCTGCGCGACATCCGGCTGCGCCGCAGCGGCCAGGACGTCGCCAGGCTGGACCTCTATGCCCTGCTGCTGCAAGGCGAGCGCGGTGCCGACGCCCTGCTGCAACCCGACGATGTCATCGTGGTCGGGCCGGTCGGGCCGCAGGCGGCGCTGATCGGCAGCATCAACCAGCCGGCGATCTTCGAGCTGGCGGCGGGCGAGACCGTCGCCGACCTGCTGCGCATGAGCGGCGGATTCTCCCCGCTGGCCGACCGCAGCCGCCTGTCGCTGGAGCGCCTGGACGACCGTGCCTCGGTGCGCGTGCGCGAGTTGTCGCTGCCGGCCGACCTGGCACAGCCGCTGGCGCATGGCGACGTGCTGCGCGCCTTCAGTGCCGTCGATGCAGTGCTGCCGGCCGAACGGCAGAACAAACGCGTGCGCGTCGAAGGCGAGGTCCAGCGGCCCGGCGACTACGTCCTGCCCGCCCGCAGCACGATCGCCGACGCCCTGCGCGCCGCCGGCGGCACGACCGCGGCCGCCTGGATCTACGGCACCGAGTTCAGCCGCGAAACCGTGCGCGCCCGGCAGCAGGAGAACTATGACCGCGCCTTGCGCGACCTCGAGACCGAGCTGACCCGGGCCACCAACACCCAGCGCACGGCCAATGCCGAAGAGGCCGGCGCCGTGGTCGCGCGAAGCAACGCCACCGCGCGGTTGCTGGAGCGCATGCGCGCCATCCGCCCCAATGGACGCGTGGTGCTGCAGATGCCCCCGGGCCAGCCCGAGCTGCCCGACCTCGCGCTCGAGGACGGCGACCGGCTCTTCATCCCCTCCCGCTACACGACGGTCGGCGTGTTCGGCAGCGTCTTCAACAGCGGTAGCTACCTGTACGGCGAGGGTCGCATGCTGGGTGACTACCTGCGCCTGGCCGGCGGGCCGACGCGCGGCGCCGATGCAGACAGCATCTTCGTGATCCGCGCCAACGGCGCCGTCATCAGCGGCCGGCAGACCAGCACCTGGTGGGGCAGCGAGACCTTCGCCGGCGTGCCGGCGCTGCCGGGCGATACCCTGTTCGTGCCCGAAGAGGTCAACAAGACCACCTTCCTGCAGCTGGCCAAGGACTGGACGCAGATCCTCTACCAGCTGGGCCTGGGCGTCGCCGGCATCCGGGCCTTCGCCAACTGAGCCGCGCCGTGAACGCTCCCGCAATGCCGGAACCGGCTGCCCGCCCGCCGTCCCCGGACGAGGCACAGGAGCAGAACCTGCGCCTGGTCGAAGTCGGCATCGCCCTGGCCGAGAACCTGCGCCTGCTCGTCGCCGGCCCGCTGGCCGCCGGCTTGCTGGCGCTGGCACTGACCTACGCCTTCAAGCCCACCTACACGGCGCGCACCAGCCTGCTGCCACCGCAGCAGCAGAACCAGAACGCGGCGGCCAGCGCGCTGGCCTCACTGGGCGCATTGGGCAACGCCGCCGGGGCGGCCGCCACGCTGCGCACCCCGGGGGACCAGTACCTGGCGCTGCTGCAGAGCACCACCATCGCCGACCGCCTGATCTCCGAGTTCAAGCTGATGGAGGTCTACGACGAGGACAACCTGGTCGACACGCGGCGCAAGCTTGACCGCAGGGTCGACATGTCGGTGGGCAAGAAGGACGGCTTGATCACGATCGAAGTCGACGACAAGGACCCGACGCGGGCGGCGGCGATGGCGCGTCGTTACGTCGACGAACTGCGGCGGCTGACCTCGCGCCTGGCCTTGACCGAAGCGCAGCAGCGTCGGGTCTTCTTCGAGGCTCAGCTCGCCGAAGCACGCGATCGCCTCACCCAGGCCCAGCTGATCCTGCAAGGCAGCGGCTTCGGAGCCGGCGCGCTGCGCGCGGAGCCGCGCGCAGCGGCCGAGGCCTACGCCCGTGTGAAGGCCGAGGTGACCGCCACCGAGATCCGCTTGCAGGTGCTGCGCCGCAGCCTGGCCGACCACACGCCCGAGGTGCAGCAGCAACTCTCCGTGCTGGCCGCCCTGCGCAGCCAGCTGGCCCGGCTGGAGACGGTGCCCGAGGCGCCGAAGGACCCGGACTACGTCGGCCGCTTTCGCGAATTCAAGTACCAGGAAGCCCTGTTCGAGACGCTGGCCCGCCAGTACGAGAGCGCGCGCCTGGACGAAGCGCGCGAGGGCGCGCTGATCCAGGTCGTCGACGAGGCCCAGGTCCCCGACAAGAAGAGCTGGCCCAAGCGCGGGCTGACCGCGGCGGGGGTCACGCTGGCGAGCTTCGTGGCGCTGCTGTGGTTCGTGCTGCGGCGCCAGCGCTGGCAGCAGACGCAGGGCGACCCCGAAGTCGACCTGCGCGTGCGCCGCCTGCGCTCGGCCCTGGGGCGCCGCTGAAGCCCTCGCCGCCTGCCCGTCGCTCGAGCCCGTCGATGTCGCTCGGCCGCCGCTCGCTCGCGAACCTGCTCGGCGCCGTGCTCCCGGTGGCGGTGCAGGTTCCGGTGGTCGGCCTGCTGGCCCGCTGGCTGGACGCCGAGTCCTTCTCGCTGGTGCTGCTGGGCTGGGCCCTGCTGGCCCTGGCCGCCCTGCTGGACGCCGGCACCACGCGCGCGCTGGTCCGTCAGTCCAGCCTGCCGCAGGCCGACCCACGGCTGCTGCCGACCGCGCTGAGCTTCACCGCGTGCAGCGGACTGCTCGGCGCCATGCTGCTGTGGCTGGCCGCTCCGGTGGCAGTGGCTGCGCTGGCAGTCGACCCGCGTGCGAGCGATGATGCCGTCCAGGGCTTGCGGCTGGCGGCGCTGGCGCTGCCGCTGCTGCTGCCGACGCTGGTCCTGCAGGCGCACTGGGACGCGCGCGAGGACTTCGCCGAGTCCAACCTGCAGCGGGTCGTCGCCGGCTGCCTGCTGCCGCTGGGCACCCTGCTCGGCGCCGGGTGGGGAGGCAGCGTCTCGTCGGCGATGGCCGGCATGCTGGCCTCGCGGGCGCTGGCGCTGGCGCTGGCGCTGCAGAGGCGCTCGCTGTGGCGGCTGGCCAGCCCGCGCGCCGCCCGTCTCGGCTGCCTGCGCCGGCTGCTGGCCGAAGGCGGCTGGGTCACCGTGTCCGCCCTGGCCAGCGCGCTGATGAACACGCTGGACCGCTACCTGCTGGGCTGGGTGCGCGGCGCCGCCGGCGTGGCGGCCTACGCCGCGCCGTCCGATGCGGCCAACAAGCTGCTGACGCTGCCGGTGGCAGTCACGCGTGGACTGTTCCCGGCACTGGCGCGGCGGCCAGAGGGCAGCGAAGCCGAGGCCTGGCGCCGTCAGGCCTGGCGCTGGGTGGCACTGGTCAGCCTGCCGCCGGCGTTGCTGGCCGGCCTGGCGGCCGGGCCATTGCTCGCGCTGTGGCTGGGCGAACGCTGGGCTGCACCGGCGACCCCGGTGCTGCAATGCCTGATGCTGGGCTTCGTGTGCGGCGCCTTTGCCCAGTTGCCGTTCACCGAGGTGCAGGCACGCGGCCGCGCCGATGCCAGTGCCCGGCTGCACTTGCTGGAACTCGGCCCCTTCCTGCTGCTGGCCTGGGCCCTGTGCCAGCAGTTGGGGGCGCTCGGTGCCGCCTGGGCCTGGACGCTGCGCAATGCCGCGGACCTGCTGCTGCACCTGGCGCTTGCCGCGCGGCTGCGCCGACAGGAGGGCGGCGCATGACGCCGGCAGCGCCGCCGCGCCCGACCTGCGTCGCCTACTACCTGGGGCAGTTCCAGCCGACGCCCGAGAACGACGCCTTCTGGGGCGCCGGCTTCAGCGAGTGGCACAACGTGGCGCGCGCAAGGCCGCTCTTCCCGGGTCATCGCCAGCCCCAGCTGCCTGGGCGGCTGGGCTTCTACGACCTGCGCTGCGGCGACACGCTGGCCGCCCAGCTCGAACAGGCCTGGTCGGCCGGCGTCGACGCCTTCTGCCACTGGCACTACTGGTTTGCCGGCCGCCGGCTGCTGCATGCGCCGCTGGACGCCATGCTTCGCGAGCACCCGGGACCGCTGCGCTTCATGCTCGGCTGGGCCAACGAGAGCTGGACCGGCACCTGGCACGGGCTCGGTCAGAAAGTGCTGGTCGAGCAGACCTACAGCGAGGCCGAACTCGACGCCCATGCGCAGCTGATCGCCCGCTACATCGACAGCGGGCGCTGGCTGTGCCTCGGTGGCGCCGGCCGCGCACGCTACCCGTTCCTGATCTACAAGCCGCGTGCCCTGCCGGATGCCCGGCGTTACCTCGGGCGCTTGCGCGACCGTGTGCGCGCCGCCAACGGCGCCGAACTCTACCTGGTGGGCAACTGGTCGCCCGGGCTGAGTTCCACATTCGATCGCCCGGACGACCTCGGGCTGGACGCCGCCGTCGTGACCCCGGTGGCAGCCCTGTTCGCCCGCCGCTGGCAGCAGGCCCTGCATGGTGCGGCCTGGCGTGCGCTGCGAAGCCTGGGCCTGGGGCCCGAGGTCGGCGCCTATCGCCGCGTCGAGGCCACCCTGTCGCGCGCGGTGGCCAGCGTCGACGGGCCGGCGCACGCCAGCATCGTCAGCGGCTGGGACAACTCGCCCCGCTCGGGGCGACGCGCACTGGTGCTCGGCGGCTACCACGAGGCCAGCTTCCGCCGCGCCGCCGCAGCGGCGATCGCGCTCGAGCAGCGCCAGCGCTTGCCGCTGCTGTTCGTGAAGTCCTGGAACGAGTGGGCCGAGGGCAACGTGATGGAGGACCGCTTCGGTCAGGACTGGAGCGCCTGCCAGGTGCTGCGCGAACTGCTCGGGCCGCGCGCCGCCGAGGCTCCAGGATCATGACGCTGCTGCTGGCCGAGGCGCTGGTGCTGGCCTGGCTTGGTGCGCTGGCCGCCACCGCCTTGCTGCAGCAGGCCGCCGGCACGCGCATCGCGCCGGCGGCGCGCGACGAGTGGGTGACGCGCCGGCTGGCGCAGGCCGGCATCGTGGTCTTCCTCGCCGCAATGGCCGCTCGCAGCCTGGACTTCGGCGTCGACACGGCGGTCTACGCCGGTTTCTTCGCCGAGCACTGCCAGTACGGCCCGCATCGCGGCATCGAGCTGAGCTACTCGCTGTCGGCCGCCTGGCTGGACGCCGGCATGCTGGGGGCCTGCAGCGTGCCGCTGCTGCCGGCCACCTGGGCCGGGCTGATCGTGCTGGCGCTGCTGCTGGTGCAACCGGCGCTGGCCGATGCCACCGAGCGCGCCCGGCTGCGGCTGCGGCTGGCCGCGCTGCTGCTGTTCTCGATGGTGGGCATCGAACTGGCCACGAACGCGTTGCGCCAGGGTCTGTCGGCAGCGACGCTCTTGCTGGCGGTGTCGCTGTGGCCGCGCCGGGCCTGGCTGGCCCTGCCGCTGGCAGCGCTGGCGGCGGGCTTTCATTCGAGCGCGGTGCTGGTCATCGGCGCGCTTGTGCTCGCCCGCCTGGGCTGGCCCGCCTTCCTGGCCACCTACGGGCTGTTGCTGGCGCTGGTCTGGCGGGCCATGCACGCACGGGTCGAGCCGCCCTGGCTGGAGCCGCTGCTGTTCGAGCTGCAGAAGTACCTGGCGCATGCGGACGACGAGCTCTGGGTGCGCGTGCTGTCGGCCGCCGCCCTGTTCGGCACGCTGCTGGCGGCGGCCTGGGCGGCCAGCCCCGCACAGCGCCGCAGTCTTCGCCGGGAGGCGGCGCATGGCATGGCCTGGCGGCTGGCCTTCACCTGCCTGCCGCTGCTGGCGGTGCCGTACTTCGGCTACCGCTACGTCTATGGCCTGTACCCTGTGGTGCTGCTGTTCGTGCTGCTGGCGGCGGCGCGCTGCGGGGTCGATCCGGCGCGGCTGTTCTGGCGCATCGCGGCGGTCAATTCGGCGGTGCTGGCGGCCTGGTCGCTGGGCTCGGTCAGCATGCTGGAGGTTCCCTTCCTTGGCTGAGCTCCGGCATGCCCGCCCGACAGGCATCTCGGTGGTCATCCCGCACCACGACAGGCCCGGCCTGCTGCAGCGCGCGGTCGACTCGGTGTGCGCCGGGGCCGCGGAGCGTGCCGAGATCATCGTCGTCGACGATGCCTCGCCCGCCGACCCCTGCACCGAGCTGCCCGCCCGAAACGCCGCCGGCATCCCGGTGCGGTGCGTGCGCCAGGCGCGCAACCGAGGGCCGCAGGCGGCGCGCAACCTGGGCATCCGGCGCGCGCGGTTCAGCCATGTCGCCTTGCTCGACAGCGACGACGAGTTCCTGCCCGCCAAGCTCGATCACCTGCTCGCCCTGGTCGACCGCGAGGACCCGGACTTCGTGTTCCACGCGGTCCTCGGCATGGAGCGTTATGCCCGCATCGCCAACATCTGGTGGCGGCAGGGGCGCCCCTGGCTCGGCCTGCCCTGGTTGCTGGCCCTGCTGAACCCGGCGCCGACCCCGGGCGTGCTGCTGCGGCGCGGCCTGGGCCTCGGCCCGCCCGGGCTTCGCCATGCCGAGGACTGGGCCTTCCTGCTGCATGTGGTCGGACCCGGGACCCGGGTGCGCTGGCTGGCCGAGCCGCTGGCCCGCGTGCATCGCGCGCCGGGCAGCCTGGGCGGCCTGTCGGCGGCGCGGGCGGCCATGCGGCGCGGCGAGTTCCAGGCACGCCGCCTGCTGTGCAGGCAGTCTGGTCCCGGCCCGCGCGTGCGCTGGCTTCTGGGTACGCTGGCCGGGCTCGCGCGCATGGCGGCCGACCGGCTGCGAGGACGGTGGAGCAATTGAAGTGAACCTGCACGCTCGCTTCGTTCGCTGCCCCCCGCGCGGGCGCTCAGTACCTTCGGAACGGCCGGGCGGTAGTGAAATGAAACCCCCACGCTCACTCCGTTCGCTGCCCCCCGCGGGGGCGCTCAGTACCTTCGGAACGGCCGGGCGGTACTGAGATGAAGCCCCCACGCTCACTCCGTTCGCTGCCCCCCGCGGGGGCGCTCAGTACCTTCGGAACGGCCGGGCGGTACTGAGATGAAGCCCCCACGCTCACTTCGTTCGCTGCCCCCCGCGGGGGCGCTCAGTACCTTCGGAACGGCCGGGCGGTACTGAGATGTCCCGTGTGGCCTTGCTCGGTGTGCGCGGCGTGCCAAACCGGTACGGCGGATTCGAGCGCCTGGTGGAGGTCCTGGCGCCCCACCTCGCCCGGCTCGGGCACGAGGTCACGGTCTATTGCGAGGGTGGCCGCCAACCGCCCGCCGACGACCTGTGGCAGGGCGTTCGCCGCCGCTTCATCCGGGTCGGCGCCGCCGGTCCGCGGGGCACCCTGGCCTACGACGCACGCGCCTTTGCCGATGTCGGGCCGGACAGCGTCGCCCTCGTCTTCGGCTACGGCTCGGCGGTCTACCAGGCCCTGTTGCGCCGCCGCGGCGTGCCGCACGCGGTCAACATGGACGGCCTGGAATGGCAGCGCGAGAAGTGGGGCCTGGCGGCGCGCAGCTGGTTGCGCCTGAACGAGCGCGTGGCCGCGCGCCTTGCCGACCGCCTGGTGGCCGACCACCCGGTGATACAACAAGACCTCGCACAGCGGCTGGGCGCACGCTCGACGATGATCGCCTATGGGGTGGACCCGGTGCCGCCGCCGGACGGCGAGCCACCGCTGCCCGGGCTCGTGCCCCAGGGCTACCTGCTGGCGATCGCCAGGCCGGAGCCGGAAAACCAGCTGCACCTGTTGCTGCAGGCTCATGAGATCGCCGGCGGGCCGCCGCTGGTCGTGGTCGGCGACTTCGGGTCCAACGACTACGGCCGCCAGCTGGTCGCCCGCCACCCCGGCGCCCGCTTCGTCGGGCCGCTCTACGACAAGCCCCTGCTCGACCGCCTGCGGGGCCACTGCCGGCTGTACCTGCATGGTCACCGCGTCGGTGGCACCAATCCCTCGCTGATCGAGGCCATGGCTGCGGGGGCGGCGGTGCTGGCGCACGACAACCCGTTCAACCGCTGGGTGCTGGGGGACGGCGGCGGCTGGACGTTCCGGGGCCTGGATGACCTGGTCGGCCGGCTGCGCGAGCCGCCGTCGCCCGACGCGTGCGAAGCCGCCGGCCGCCACGCCCGGGCACGTTGCCTGGCCCAGTTCCGCTGGGCCGACATCCTCGGCGCCTACGCCCGCCTGGTCGACGAGCTTCAGTCGTGCATCAGCGTCAGGGTGCGCTCGTAGAGCAGGGCTTCGCGCTGTTCCTGATTGACCGCCGTGGCGGCGTGGCGCTCGGCCCAGCGCTCCATCTGTTCGCTGGCAGCGGCCGCGCCGCGTGTGTCGCCATGCCGGGCCAGCCTGAGCGCACGATCGCGATAGAGCCGCGCCACCTCGAGCAGGCCGCGCACACGGTCGCAGGCGTGCAGG
>Ga0209573_1001174_pt1 | contig 42854 bp, 47 predicted proteins | sample TNRBio252014_DNA_FD_185870 | JGI IMG/M metagenome (GOLD analysis project Ga0209573, IMG submission 185870) | Wastewater treatment Type I Accumulibacter community from EBPR Bioreactor in Madison, WI, USA - TNR Reactor_6/25/2014_ DNA (SPAdes)... | ecosystem: Engineered > Bioreactor > EBPR >...
ACGATGAATTGCGCCAGACCTTCATCGACCGTACGGTGCAACAGGCGGAAGTGATCGGCCTTACGATCCCCGACCCCGAACTGAAGTGGAACGAGGCCACACAGCACTACGACTGGGGCACCATCGATTGGACCGAGTTCAACAACGTGGTTGCAGGCAATGGCCCTTGCAACAAGGAACGACTCGCCGCCCGGAACAAGGCCCATGACGAAGGGGCCTGGGTGCGTGAGGCTGCCATTGCCTACGCCGCAAAAAAAGCCAAGAAGAAACAAGCAGCATGAACCGGAGTGGCGCGTAGTGCGTAGCGCGTGGAGGCACGGCCGCCTCCGCTCGCTACGCACTACGTGCTCCTCGCTACTCACCGGAAATGAGCAACAACCCGAACAACTGGCCCCTCTGGGAGGTCTTCATTCAAAGCAAACGCGGACTGGACCATAAGCACGTGGGCAGCCTGCACGCTGCCGATGCGCAGATGGCCATCGAGAACGCCCGCGATGTCTACACCCGCCGGCAGGAAGGGCAGAGCATCTGGGTGGTCCCGGCCGGGGCCATCAGTGCAAGCCAGCCCGAGGATGCCGCCATGCTCTTCGACCCGGCGGACGATAAGACCTATCGGCACCCGACCTTCTACGTGATGCCGGAAGGCGCGAAATACATCTAAGTGAATGGTGGATGGGCGTTGGTGAATAGCAGCCCTGCGTTCGCCAACACCCTTTCGCCAACACCTGATCACCATGAGCTCCCAAGAAGCCCTCTTCACCTACACCCTACGGCTCGCGGACGACCTCCTGATCCTGAGCCACCGCCTAAGCGAATGGTGTGGCCACGGCCCCATCCTCGAGGAGGACATCGCGCTCACCAACCGGGCGCTGGACCACATCGGCGAGGCAAGGAACCTTTATACCCATGCCGGGCAGGTGGAGGGCAAAGGCCGCACCGAGGACGATCTGGCCTACCTGCGCGCCGAGCGCCAGTTCGTGAACACCAAGTTGGTGGAACAACCCAACGGCGACTACGCCCACACCATCGTGCGCAGCTTCCTCTTCGACGCCTACCACCTACCCTTGGCCGAGGCCCTGACCAAGAGCAGCGATGCACAGATCGCGGCCATCGCCGCCAAAGCCGTCAAGGAAGCACAATACCACCTGAGGCACAGCAGCGACTGGCTGATCCGCTTCGGCGATGGCACTGCGGAGAGCCAACGTCGCGCACAGGAGGCATTGGAGGCCCTTTGGACCTTCACCGGTGATCTGTTCGCCGATGATGACGTACAGGCGGCCATGGTCAAAGCAGGCATCGCGCCCGACCTCTCCAAGGTCAAGGCTGCATTCGATGTCACGGTGGACAAGGTGCTGGCCGAAGCCACGCTGAAACGCCCGGCCGACGGCTTCATGGCCACCGGTGGCCGTCAAGGGAAGCACAGCGAACACCTGGGCTTCGTCCTCGCGGAAATGCAGTACCTACAGCGGGCCTATCCCGGTGCGGAGTGGTGATGGTCCACGACAAGGTCGAGAATGGGGCAACGCGGACACAGCGTAATTCCATCGTAGCGGTGCCGTTGCGTTCGTGGCGGGGCTGTGGTGGATGAAATGAACACCATGCACACCCAGGACCAGGTCCTCTCCCTCCTTCAGCACGTGAAGGACCCGGAGATCCCGGCCATCAGCGTGGTGGAACTGGGCGTGGTGCGCAACGTGGAAGTGGATGGTGCAGGCAAGGCCCTCATCACCATCACCCCCACCTACACGGGTTGCCCGGCGATGGACGTGATGGCGGCCGACATCCGAAAGGAACTGTTGAACGCCGGTGTGCCCGAAGTGACGGTGAAGCTCACCCTCGCCCCGGCCTGGACCACGGACTGGATCACCGAGGAGGGCAAGCGCAAGTTGAAGGAATACGGGATCGCGCCGCCGGAGAAGACCGCAGACATCCGCGCATTAAAAGGTGATCAGCCCGTGGTGCCCTGCCCGCAATGCGGCTCCACGAACACGGTGATGCTCTCGAACTTCGGGAGCACGGCCTGCAAGGCCCTGTGGAAATGCAAGGACTGTCTGGAGCCCTTCGATCAGTTCAAGTGCTTGTAGTGAAGCCCAGGAGGCACCGATCCGTTCCACACATCTGCTGATCTTTACCCCCATGTCCTACACCAAGATCCTCTTTTCCGTCTCGGACGGTGTCGCCACCATCGCCCTCAACCGCCCGGACAAGCTCAACAGCTTTGATCGGGAAATGGCATTGGAGGTGATCCAGGCCCTGGACCACTGTGCAACGGACAAGTCCGTTCGCGCCGTCCTGCTTACCGGGGAAGGCCGTGCCTTTTGTGCGGGGCAGGACCTGGCCGAGGCCATCGCACCTGGCACCAGGATCGAGGATATCCTCACCACCCAGTACAACCCCATCGTACGCCGCATCCGTGCCTTGCCGAAACCCGTGGTGGCGGCGGTGAACGGGGTGGCTGCAGGAGCCGGTGCCAACATCGCCTTTGCCTGTGACCTGACCCTGGCCGCGGAGAATGCCAACTTCATCCAGAGCTTCATCAACATCGGCCTCATCCCCGACAGTGGAGGCACGTTCACCCTACCCCGACTGGTGGGACTGCAACAGGCCTTCGGGCAGATGATCCTCGCACCGAAGGTGAACGCCAAGGAGGCCGAGGCCAAAGGGATGATCTGGAAGGCCGTGCCTGACAGCGAACTGTTGAACGAGTCCACCAATCTCGCCGTACGTCTGTCCCAGATGCCCACCAAGGCCATCGCCCTCACCAAGGAAGCGCTGAACCGCAGCCAGAACAACGACCTCGATGGCCAGTTGGATGTGGAGAACGAACTCCAAAGCATTGCGGGCCGCAGTCACGACTACAACGAGGGCGTGAAGGCGTTCCTGGAGAAGCGAAAGCCGGTGTACAAGGGCGAATAGGCATCTTCGCCGCATGGATCGTTCAATGCACATCGCCGTGATCGGCGCGGGCACCATGGGCAGCGGGATCGCCCAGGTCGCTGCGCAAGCCGGACATACCACCTATTTGTACGACACCCGGAAAGAGGCCGTGGACCAGGCCCTCGCCGGGCTGGGCAAGACCTTCGATACGTTGGTGGAGAAGGGGAAGTTCACTGTTGAAAAGGCGATCGAGATCCGGTCCCGCATCAAACCAGCGACGGACCTGAAGAACCTTGCCGGGTGCGGCCTGGTGATCGAGGCCATCATCGAACATCTCGACATCAAGAAGAAACTCTTCGCCGAACTGGAGGCCTTGCTCGATGCGGATGCCGTGCTGGCCACGAATACCTCAAGTCTATCGGTCACCGCCATCGCCTCGGCTTGTACCGGACCAGAGCGCGTGATCGGCCTGCATTTCTTCAACCCAGCACCCCTGCTTCCCCTGGTGGAAGTGGTGCCGGGGCTGGCCACGGATGCCGCCTTGCCATCCCGGATGGTCGCGTTGATGCAGGAGTGGGGCAAGACGCCCGTGATCTGCAAGGACACCCCCGGCTTCATCGTGAACCGCGTAGCCCGTCCGTTCTATGGCGAGGCCATCCGCATATTCGAAGAAGGCATTGCCGACATGCCCACCATCGATGCGGCCATGCGGTCCGCTGGCTTCCGAATGGGACCCTTCGAGCTGATGGACCTGATCGGCAATGATATCAATTTCACGGTGACCAGGACCGTGTGGGGGGCCTTCTTCTACGATCCGCGCTATAGGCCCAGCTTCACCCAGCAACGCCAGGTGGAGAGCGGGCGACTGGGACGAAAGACCGGGCAGGGGTACTACCACTACGCGGGGGGTGCTGTGCCCACCCTCCCTGCGGTGGAGCCCGCAGTGGCCTCCCCCATCGTGGAGCGCATCCTGGCCATGCTCATCAACGAAGCGGCCGACGCGTTGTTCTGGCAGGTGGCCACGGCGGCCGATATCGACCTGGCCATGACCAAGGGCGTGAACTACCCGAAGGGCCTGCTCGCATGGGCCGATGAAAAAGGTGCGCCGCACTGGCTCGGGATTCTCGAGGACCTTCAGGTCCGCTACCAAGAGGACCGGTACCGCCCCTCTCCGCTCCTGCGGAAGGCAGCCGACCGAAATGATCCATTGCTCGATTAGGCGCTTTCGTCGAAATGTCCCGGATATTCTCCATGGGATACATTTTCTACTTTCCTTTGCGGCCCCAAAACAACCCACAACCCAAAATGAAATCCCCTGTACTGTCCGTTGTCGCCTTGGCTGCCGTAGCTCTTGTTGCCTGCGGTCCGAGCGAAGCTGAGATCGCTGCTGCCAAGGAGAAACAGACGGCCGATAGCCTTGCCGCCATCGCTGCGATGGAGCACACCTATGCGGTGGATGCCGCCACCAGCAAGATCGGCTGGACCGGCACCATGCTGGGTGTAAAGAGTCACAATGGCACCATCAACATGACCGAGGGCAAGTTCACCGTGAAAGGTGGCCAACTCACTGGTGGCGCCTTCGCTGTGGATATGAAGAGCATCACCGCGTTGGACACGAACTATGCAAAGGACGGCGCAAAGCAGGGCACCCGCGCCATGTTGCTGGGCCACCTGGCCAGCCCCGACTTCTTCGCCGTGGATAGCTTCCCGACCGCCACCTTCGAGATCAGCGGCGTGGAGGGCAACACCGCCACCGGCAAGTTCACCGTGCGCGGCAAGTCCAACGAGGAGAAAGTGACCGACATCACGGTGACCGAGGAGAATGGCGTGGCCAAGGCCAGCGGCAAGCTCACCTTCGACCGCCAGAAGTATGGTGTGAAGTGGGCCGCTCCGATGAAGGACGTGGTGCTGAATGATGCGATCGAACTGACCGTGGAACTTACCGGCAACGCCCAGTAGGATCCCCTTCGGTGAAAGTCGAGGAGCGCTCGCCGAAAGGCGGGCGTTCTTTCGTTCGTACCTACCTCATGGCAGTGGCCAACCACGTGTTGAAGGGCCGCATGGCAAGGTAGTGATCCATCAACCGGTCCATCAATCCGGGGTCGGTGACCAGTCCGGCCGGGTATTCGGCACCCACGTAGAACTGCTTGTTGGCGATCAATGGCTCCCGCTTCGCCGCTTCCTTGAATGCTGCCGGTAGCACCTTATTGGCATCACCGAGCACACCCTTGAACATGGTGGTGAACGGCTTCTGCGTGATCGTTCGACGGAAGCCCTTCGGGTCGCGCATGATCGCCGTCCGGATCCTTTCCAGGCGCTCCTTCTCCGGTTGGTAGGCCCCGCCATAGAACTTCACGCTCTCCGGGCCGAATTCGAAGTAGATGCCTGGTGTCTCATGGTCCTTGCGCCCGGCGGGCGAAACAATGGCCGAGGCATTGAGCTTGTACGGGGTCTTGTCCTTGCTGAACCGGATGTCCCGGTTGATGCGGAAGATCGCCTCCTTCGGTTCGATGCGCACATGCTTATCGTGCTTCGCCACCTGGTCGATCACCTCGGCCACGAAGGCATGGAATGGCTCCTTCACACTGGTCGTGTACCGCTTCCGGTTCGCATCGAACCATTCCTTGTTGTTGTTCTTCGCGAGGTCCTTGAAAAAGGCATTGAGGTCGTTCGTGAACCAGGCCATCGGTGGTAATTTGCCCGAAGTTACCGGCAAGCCGATGCCCAGCCGACCGAAGACCACTGAACCTGAACTGTTCGCCCCATTGCATGTAGTGGTGGTGGGGTCCCCGATCGGCAAATTGTGGGTGGAGAGCGATGGGGAGTTGATCACGCGGCTCTCGTTCGAGGGGATGTACGTCCGACAGGCCCGGATCCCCGCGGTACTGGTGGAGACACAACGGCAATTGGACGCCTACTTCAAGGGGAACCTGCGGGCCTTTGACCTCCCGGTGCAGCGGATGGGAACCCGATCGCAGAAGGTGGTTCAGGACCTGCTGGTCCGGATCCCGTTCGGCAGCACCATCAGTTATCAGGCACTGGCAGAACGGGTCGGGGGCAGGGCGATCGCCCGTTCCGTGGGCAGCGCCTGTGGGCGAAATCCGGTACCGATCATCGTGCCCTGCCATCGGGTATGCTCTTCCGAAGGACTGCTGACCGGGTATGTAGGTGGACTTTGGCGGAAGAAATGGTTGCTGGAGCATGAAGGAGCGTTGCCCAAGGGTTTGTTCGAGCACGCTTAGGGGTACTTTAGCCGACCAATGGGATCACAAGAGCTGGCCGAACGCGTGGTCGCCCGCATGTATGGCAATGATCCCTTCAGCATCTGGCTGGGGATCGAACGGGTCAAGGTCGCACCGGGGTCCTGTATCCTCCGGCTCACCCTTCGAGAGGAGATGTTGAACGGCTTCGCGATCGCACACGGGGGCATCAGCTATTCCCTCGCCGATAGCTGCCTGGCCTTCGCCTCGAACTCCCACGGGATACAGGCCGTATCCGTGGAGACCTCCATCAGCCATACCAAACCGGTGAAGCACGCGGATGTGCTTACGGCAAGCGCACAGGAATTGAGCCTGAGCAAGCGCTTCGGCATCTACCACATCACGGTGACCAACCAGCGCAACGAGGTCGTTGCCCTCTTCAAGGGGACGGTATTTCGCACCGGCAAGGCCTGGTTCCCGGACGAACAACCCCACGCATGAAAGCTGCCTACATCGTCGACGGTATCCGTACGCCCATCGGGGGTTTCACCGGTAGCCTGGCATCCGTTCGGGCCGATGACCTTGCGGCCCATGCGATACGCGGCCTGTTGGAGCGGCACCCCGCGCTGGACCCTGCGGCAGTGGATGACCTGATCCTTGGATGCGCCAACCAGGCCGGTGAGGACAACCGCAATGTGGCACGCATGGCCGGGCTGCTTGCTGGGCTACCCGTAACGGTTCCCGGCGAAACGGTGAACCGGCTGTGTGCCTCGGGCATGAGCGCGGTGGTACAAGCCGGCCGGGCGATCGCGGCGGAGAACGGGGACCTTTTCATCGCAGGCGGTGTGGAGCACATGACCAGGGGGCCGTGGGTGATGAGCAAGACCAGCACACCATACGGCCGCGATGCCCAACTCTTCGACAGCAGCTTCGGATGGCGCTTCGTCAACCCGCTGATGAAGGAGAAGTACGGCGTGGACGCCATGGGTGAGACCGCCGAGAACCTGTTGGATGCCAACCCCATCAGTCGGGAGGACCAGGACCGGTTCGCGCTTTGGAGCCAGCAAAAGGCGGCCGCGGCCCAGGCGAACGGTCGGCTGGCCCAGGAGATCGCGCCGGTGAGCATCCCGCAGCGCAAGGGCGATCCCATACGTGTTGCAGTGGACGAGTTCGTAAAACCGAAGACCACCCTGGAAGGGCTTGCCGGTCTTAGACCCGCGTTCAGGAAGAATGGTACGGTCACGGCTGGCAATGCCAGTGGCTTGAACGATGGCGCCGCTGCGGTGCTCGTGGCCAGCGAAGCGGGCTTGGAACGCCATGGACTGAAGCCACTGGCCCGGATCGTGAGCAGTGGTGTGGTGGGTGTGGAACCGCGGATCATGGGCATAGGCCCGGTGAAGGCCAGCCAACTGGCCTTGCAACGCGCGGGCCTCACCTTGGACCGGATCGACGTGATCGAATTGAACGAAGCCTTTGCTGCCCAGGCACTTAGCTGTACGCGAAGCTTGGGCCTCGCCGACAATGACCCACGTATCAACCCGAATGGAGGGGCGATCGCCCTGGGCCATCCGCTGGGGATGAGCGGGGCACGTTTGGTGCAGACCGCAGCCTTGGAATTACAGGCCCGAAAGCAGCGTTATGCCCTTTGTACCATGTGCATCGGTGTGGGCCAAGGCTACGCCGTGATCATCGAAGCTTGTTAAGAACCGGGCACACCTTGGCGTGATCCGTGGGCAGGTCGGTATTAGTTTGGTCCCCGGAACCAACTCTCCAGACCATGCATCCGCAGGAACAGATCAACGCGTTCATTGCTGAACAGTCGGATTGGCAACGTCGGCTACTGGTGCGGCTGCGTCAACTGATCCGTGCCGCGGACCCTGAGGTGGAGGAGACCTGGCGGTCCAATGCCCCGGCCTTCGACCATGAGGGCATCCTGGTGAGCCTGCACTGCTTCAAGACCTGTGTGAGCGTGTGGTTCCACAAGGGCGCCCTGCTCAAGGATCCGCACGGTCTGTTCAAGCTCACCGAAAAGGATGAGGAACGCGCCATGCGTAAGTACAAGGTGAGTGACGGCGAGGCGATCAATGAAAAGGCGTTCACGGACCTGGTGAAGCAAGCGGTAAGGCTGAATCATTCGAGTACGCGACCGACCGAAGCGAAGGGTTCAAAGAAGACCTTGGCGGTCCCTCCGGAGTTGGAGAACTGCTTGAAGAAGGACGAAGAAGCGTGGGAACATTGGGAGCACTTCCCGCACAGCCACAAGAAGGAGTACGTGGAGTGGATCGAGGATGCCAAGCAGGATGAGACCCGTAAACGGAGGATCGCGCAAGCCCTTGAAATGATCCGCGAGGGAGTGGGCCGGGAGGACAAGCACCGCGTGTGATCCGATCCCAGTTCAGCGCAAGCGGTGGACTTTCTTCATGACGGCGCTGACCCAGAGGGGCACAACGACGGCCAGCGCGGATCATTATTCACTTCTGATCGATACGCATAAGTACCTATACATCAGATTCATATCATACTTCACTTGCGAAGGTCTCTAAACCGCCTTCTTGAACGAAGTTCGGTCACCGAACCAATCGCTACCTGCTGCATCCCTTCCTCATGGGGTCGTCCCCATATCACTTCGAACAGCCCCGGCTGCCCACGCTGACCACCGCCCATGCGTATTCATTTGGTCATGCCGCGTCCAAAGCCATGAAAAAGAAAAGCCCCGGAGGCGATCCTCCGGGGCTTCCGATAGCGTTCAAGGATCACTTCTTCGCGTGGCGCGCGAACCGTTTGTTGAACTTGTCCACACGGCCGGCGGTATCCACCAGCATCATCTTGCCCGTATAGAACGGGTGCGAGGTGTGGCTGATATCCAGTTTCACCAGCGGGTACTCATTGCCATCCTCCCACTTCACGGTGTCCTTGGTGTTGGCGCAGCTTTTCCCCAGGAACATGTACTCGTTGGACATGTCCTTGAAGACCACCATACGGTAGTTCGAGGGATGGATCTCGGGCTTCATGACGATTCTTCGTTTTCGGGCCGCAAATATAGGAAATGTTCCGGTGCCACACCGATCATGCTAATGCTGTGGAATGTGCCTTCGGGGCACAATGATCGCGCCACTTCCACGTAGTACTACCCGATCCGCCATCTTTACGCGCTTTGCGGCTCCTTCCCCTCCTTCTGCTATCCGCCCTGCTCCTGGCAGCCTTACCGGGCTGCCGGAAGGAAGCCACGTTCACCGACGAGCAGGGTATCGAACTGGACTTCAGCCGGGACACGGTGATGTTCGACACCATCTTCACCACGATCGGGTCGGTGACAAAGCGTTTTGTGGCCCGTAACCCGAACGCCAATGCCGTTCGAGTCGATATCGCACTGGTCGGGGGAACCCCCTCCCCGTTCCGGATCAATGTGGACGGGGCTTCCGGCACCAATTTCGAGGCGGTGGAGATCCTCGGCGGCGACAGCATCTTCATCTTCGTGGAGGCCACCTTGGACCATCAGAACCAGAGCAACCCCTTCGTGTTCGAGGACCATATCCGGTTCCGGACCAATGGCACGGCCCAGGAAGTGCTGCTGGTGGCTTGGGGGCGGGATGCGCACTTCATCCGCCCGGATCCGGGCCTGGCCATCCAAGGCCTCCCTCCGTTCAGCTACATCGCAGGGGGGTATGACGCGAATGGGAACCAGATCTGCGAGACCGTGACCTGGTCCGACGACCTGCCCTATGTGGTGTATGGTTACGGGGTGGTGGATTCATGCTGCACCTTGATCATCGAGCCGGGAGTGGACGTACACTTCCACAACGGCGGTGGGCTTTGGGTATATCACTACGGGCAGATCAAGGCCCTCGGGGCGCCGGGCGATCCGATCACCTTCCAGGGCGACCGGTTGGAGCCTTATTACGCGGAGACCCCAGGGCAGTGGGACCGGATCTGGCTGAACGAGGGTTCTTCCGATCTATCCAACGTATTCAGCCATGTGGTGATCAAGAACGCGCTGGTGGGGATCCAATGTGAGAATGTACCCTGGATCCCGGATGCGGCCACCAGCGAGGAGAAGCTGATCCTTGAGAATGTGCGGATCCGCAATTGCAGTGCGGCTGGCATCCTCAGTCGCAATTACGCGATCGATGCCACCAACCTGCTCGTGGGCGATTGTGGCCAGTACGGCGTGGCCCTGACCGGGGGCGGCAGGTATCGCATGGAGCACTTCACCATCGCCAATTATTGGAACTACGGTGTGCGACAGACCCCGGCCTTCCTCATCAACAATGTGTACGCCGACGCGAATAACACCCTGCAGGTGCGCGAGGTGAGCGGTGCGTTCCAGAATGGGGTCATCTACGGAACGAACGAGAACGAATTCCAACGCGAGTTCAACGAGCTGTTCCTCCCCACGGACCTGCGCTTCACGCACACGCTGTTGCGTACGACACAGAGCACCAGTGATCCCGGACTCTTCGATGCCGCCACCATCTTCAGGAACCAAATCCCCGGATTCACGGATGTCTCCGCACGCGACTTCCGGCTTACGGCCGGGGCCTTTGCTCGGGGTCGGGCGAACCCGACCGTCTTCTTCCCCCTGGTCTCGACCATCGACCTGAATGGCACGGAACGCGGTGCGGACGGGTCCTACGACCTGGGCTGTTTCGAGTACACGCCGTAGCCTCCGACCTTCGGTACCGGCCTACCGCCGACCCTGTTAATGGTCCACGTCATCGTGGTTGCATGCGCAAGGGTCCCAGTGCGCATGTGTGCGAGAGGCCTACTCCTTCCCCCTATTTCGTCCATCGGTTCTCCAAAACCGGGGGTGCCAGCACATCATCACCGTCTCAGCCAACCGCTGTCAACAGGAAACGTAGGGTATCCACCCCATCGGCATACTCCGCAAGGCCAGGCTGCTGCGTGCTCCCAAATGGCAATTGCCCGTGGCCCACGATGCATTGGATCCGCTCGGCTTCATTCGCCAGCAACCCTTCCACCTGCTCCCGATCCGTGTAGCGGGTATAATGCAGGGCCCCCACTGGACTGGCCAGGGATCGGTCCTCGCGCAGCAGGATGAAGCCATTCTCCACGAAGACCACCCCATCCAGGAGCCATAACGCCCGGGTGTAGTCGTAGTTGTTGCCATATTTGTTGTGCTGCACGATCGGGTGCCACGGGTATATGGCCGTGAACAGCCGATCCAGGTCGAAATCCTGCGGCACATGGATCCGTGACACGTTCCGGCATCCCAGGCCGAAGTACCGGAAGATATCCTCCCCCAGCGCGGCCAGTTCCGCAGGTGTTTCATGCCCATCGAGCACCGCCACGCTCATTCGGCCCTTGCGCACGATGCGTGGCAGGTGGCCGAAGTAGTGCTCGAAATACCGGGCGGAGTTGTTACTGCCCGTGGCGATGACAGCATCCACTGCACCCATTTCCCCGGTAAGGAAGGTGATCTGCTCCGACACGCCGGGACAGAACCGGTCCAGCACACCGAACAACGCTGGCAAGAGCGCGGGGTCCTGCGAGGAGCATTTCACCCTGGCACGATGGCCGCTCAGCCACACGCAAAGCAGATCGTGCAAGCCGACCAGCGGGATGTTGCCCGCAAGGATCAGCCCAACCGTGCGCACCTCGCGCCGATCCTCCAACTCCGGATATCCATCGGTCCAGGCCCGCAAGGCTCCCGTGGTCAATTGCCCACCCCAGGAAGCAAAGGCGTGCCGAACGTTCTCCTCCGTGAACCAGCCGTTCATCAGATGTGCCCGCACCACGGTGGCGTCCAGTTGTACGTACTCCTCCTCGGCCAACCCGCACGAATGCCCTGGCCAGGCCGCACCTTGGCCGATCAGCGCCATGACCCGCCCCAACTGGGATAGCGCTCCGATCCGTTGGGCGAGTGAGGGCGGAGACATCACGTCCTTCATGCAAGGGTGTGGCCGTTATCTTTGCGGTCGCTCGTCCGCGGGCTTTCCGCCACACGGGCACAAAAGTAGATAGCACCACCATGGCGATCATGATCACCGACGAATGCATCAACTGCGGTGCATGCGAACCCGAATGCCCCAACAACGCCATCTATGAAGGCGGGGCGGAGTGGCGCCTGGCCGATGGCACCACCCTGAGCGGGAACCAGACCACGCCCATGGGGAATACCTATGATGCCGATGCTGCGATGCCGCCCAAGGCCATGGACATCTACTACATCGTGACCGACAAGTGCACGGAATGCACCGGGTTCCATGACGAACCACAATGTGCCGCCGTTTGCCCCGTGGATTGCTGCGTGGATGACCCGGACCATCGGGAATCGAAGGAGGAACTGATGGCCAAGAAGGAGTTCCTCCATCTCTGAGCCGATCGCCATACGGAGCGGGGCTTCCCGATCGTTGCATAGCCGTATGGTCCGTTCACCGCTGCTCCTGCTCCTGATCCTCGCGGCTCCTGCCGCGCTGGCACAGCAAGACCTGAAGGCCCGGATCGCGGCGGACCTGGCACGCATGGCGAAGGCCACGGATCGCGAACAGGACAGCCTCAATGCCGCCATCAAGACCGACCTGCGGGGGCTATTGAACCAGGCCGATGCCTTCACGGTGGGCTATGCGGACCTGCCCATGACCCATGTGGCCGCTCCGGACGGTGCATTCCACCTCTTCACCTGGAACCTGCCCCGGAGCGACGGCCATCACGATTTCGAAGGCTTCCTCCTCGCCCGCACCCCGAACGGGCGGGTGCTTTACGAACTACAGGACAAGACCGCCAAACTGCCCGCACCGGAAGTACCCGAACTGGGCCCGGACCGATGGTACGGCGCGCTGTACTACGAGGTGATCCCGGTGAAGAAAGGAGGACGCACGTACTACACCCTGCTCGGATGGAAAGGGTTCAGTGGTGTGGAGACCCGGAAAGTGATCGAGGTCCTCAGCTTCCGCAGCGGAAAACCCCGGTTCGGGGCACCGCTCTTCGGCAATGGCCGACCACGTCCCATGCGGCGCGTGTTCGGATATGCCCAACACGTGACCATGACCTTGAGGTACGACCCGGCACTGGAGGCCATCGTGATGGACCACCTCTCCCCCCTGCGCCCGGACCTGAAGGGCCAATGGGCGTTCTACGGCCCCGACATGACCCATGATGGCTATTTCTGGCACCGGGGGGAATGGTGGTTCGGCCCGGAGATGGACCTGCGCGCACCTGGGACGAAGCCGAAGCGGGACAAGTCCGGGAAGGATGCCCAGTGACCGTTCCGAAAGCCCGCGATGGGGGCCAACGTGCCCACCTCGCACACACGGGTTACTTTTGCCGCGCCGAAAAAACAATCCGGTGGTCGATCCGTCATGAGCATCGCATCGAAGGTGAAGGTCCACAACTACAGCGCCGGCCCCTGCATCCTGCCGCAGGAGGTCTTTGAGCAAGCTTCGCAGGCCGTGCTCGATTTCGAAGGCAGTGGGCTCAGCATCCTGGAGATCAGCCACCGCAGCAAGCCCTTCGAGGCCGTTATGGCAAAGGCCCAGGGCCTGGTGAAGGAACTGCTTGGCGCACCGGACAATTACCAGGTGGTCTTCCTGGGCGGTGGTGCCAGCATGGGCTTCCACATGGTGCCCCTCAACTACATGAGGCTCGGAGGGAAGAGCGCCTACGTGAACACCGGCGAATGGGCCACGCGTGCCATCAAGGAGAGCAAGCTCGTGGGCGACACGCTGGTGCTGGCCAGCAGCGAGGACAAGAACTTCAGCTACATCCCCAAGGACTTCGAGGTACCAGCCGATGTGGACTACTTCCACTTCACCAGCAATAACACCATCTTCGGCACCCAGTTCAAGCAGTTCCCCAAGAGCCCGGTGCCCGTCGTTTGCGACATGAGCAGCGACATCTTCAGTCGGCCCGTGAACGTGGCGGATTTCGCACTCATCTACGGGGGCGCCCAAAAGAACATGGGGCCTGCCGGTGCCACGGTGTACCTCTTCGATCCGGAACGCACCGGGAACACGGGACGCAAGCTCAGCCCCATGCTGGACCTGAAGAACCACGGGGCCAAGCAGAGCATGTACAACACGCCGCCGGTGTTCTCCGTGTACGTGAGCATGCTCACCCTGGAGTGGATGAAGAAAATGGGCGGTGTAACGGAGATGGAGAAGCGCAACGCTGCCAAGGCGAAGTTGCTCTATGATGCCATCGACCGCCTTGCGCCGGTGTTCAAGGGCACTACGGCGGTGGAGGACCGCAGCGTGATGAACCCCACCTTCGTGCTGGGCGATGCCGCGTTGGAACCGGCCTTCGATGCCCTGTGGAAAGAGGCCCACATCAGCGGCATCCGCGGCCACCGCAGCGTGGGTGGCTACCGTGCCAGCATGTACAACGCCCTGCCCATCGAGAGCGTGCAAGCCCTGGTGGCGGTGATGGAGGAATTCGCCAAGAAGAACGGTTGAACAATGCGCGTACACGCCAACGACGGGATCTCCGTACAAGCCGAGAAGAGCCTGACCGAGGAAGGGTTCGAAGTAACGACCGACCATGTGCCCCAGGACAAGTTGGTCGCCCACATCAACAAGGAGGGGATCGAGGTGCTCCTGGTGCGCAGTGCCACCAAGGTGCGCCGCGAATTGATCGATGCCTGCCCGACATTGAAGTTGATCGGCCGCGGCGGGGTGGGGCTGGACAACATCGACGTGGCCTACGCCAAGGAAAAGGGCATACCGGTGATCAATACCCCGGCATCCTCCAGCATCAGCGTGGCCGAACTGGTGATGGCCCACCTTTTCGGCATGATGCGCAACCTGCACCTTTCCAACCGGACCATGCCGATGGAAGGTGGGAGTCGTTTCAAGGAGCTGAAGAAGGAGTACGAAAAGGGATCCGAACTGCGCGGAAAGACGCTTGGTGTGATCGGCTTCGGCCGGATCGGGCAATGGACCGCCCGGTATGCCTTGGGCTGTGGTATGCGGGTGATCTACGCCGACAACCATGCCACCACCGAGGCCCTGGAACTGGAGATCGGGGGCCACATGGTGCGCGTACCGGTGAAGATGGTGAGCCTGACCGAACTTTTGCAGACCTCTGATGCGATCTCGCTTCATGTTCCGTCTCAAAAGGATGGCCGACCGATCCTTGGCCCGGCCGAATTCGCCGCCATGAAGCCCGGCATGGTGATCGTGAACACGGCTCGGGGAGGCAGCCTGGATGAGGACGCCCTGCTGAAAGCCATCAAGGAGGATCGGGTCCGTTGTGCCGCACTCGATGTGTTCGTGGGCGAACCGGCACCGCGTCAGGACCTGTTGACCGAGGCCAAATTGAGCCTGACCCCGCATATCGGTGCGGCCACTGCCGAAGCACAGGGTCGTGTGGGGGATGAGCTCGCCGATCGGATCATCTCCTGGCGTGCCACCGTGGACGTGGGTTGAATGATCAGCATACGCCCCTTCCGCGCCTGGCGCCCCACGGTGGACAAGGCCCACTTGGTCGGTTCCCGCTCGTACGTTTCCTATACCGACGAACAGTTGCGCGAGCGGCTGGTCGGCAATCCCTTCAGCTTCCTGCATGTGATCCATCCGGACCATGGGAACGATGGGCACCTGAGCCGCCAGGAGCGCTTCGCCAACGTGCGCCGGAAATGGCACGAATTCATCGGCGAAGGCTGGTACATCCGGGAAACTCGGCCGTGCATCTACCTCTATGAGCAGAGCCGAAAGGGGCTGCTCTCACGTGGCCTCATCGCCACGGTGGCCGTGGGCGATTATCGGGATGGCAAGGTGAAGGTGCATGAGCACACCTTGCGATCGCGGGAGGAACTGTTCAAGGAATACCTGGACGTGACCGGTATCCATGCGGAGCCGGTGCTACTGGCGGCACCAGCCGGTCATGGGATCGAAGCTGCAGCCGGACCGATCTGGAACGAGCCCCCCACCTACGACTTCAGCACCACCGACCGGGTGCGGCACCGGTTCTGGGCCGTGCACGACCCGGCCAGGATCGAGGCCCTCTGCGGACGATCCGCCGGTATCGATGCGCTGTACATCGCCGACGGTCATCATCGACTGGCCAGTAGTGCAAGGCTCGCAGAAAGCACGGGAGCCTTCGCCGAGGCGCCCAAGGCATGGTGTCTTGCTTTCATCGTTCCACAAGAACACCTGCATATCCACAACTTCGATCGAGCCATCTCCAGCCTGAACGGCATGGAGACGGACGAATTCCTTAGTGCATTGCGCGGAGTGGGTGAACTTGTAGGTCCCACTCCCCGCCCATCCAGCCCGCCGGCGCATGGTCATGTGAACGTGTGTACCAGGCAGGGCTGGTTCACCCTTGTTCTGCCCGCGCCCAACGCCGATGCATCCACGGCTGATCGCCTTGATGCCTCCGTGCTGAGCAATGCCGTGCTCGACCCGGTGCTCGGGATCCATGACCTACGCACCGATCCACATGTGCGGTTCGTACCCGGGACCGCCGGCCCGGAGGAATTGGAAAGGTTGGTGAAGAATGGCGACGCCGCCGTGGCCTTCAACCTGCGGCCTGTGAGCTTCGAGGAACTGCGCGCTGTGGCCGACCAAGGAGAACGCATGCCACCGAAGAGCACTTATATTGAACCAAAGCTGCGCAGCGGGCTCACCGTGTACAGCCTGGAGGATGAATGAGCATGACCAACGTGGAACACACGGCGTTGGCCGCACGCTACAAGGCGGTGCAGCAGGCGATACCGGCCCATGTTGCCTTGGTGGCGGTGAGCAAGACACGCTCCGTGGAGGAGATCCGTGCATTGTATGACCTTGGGCATCGGGCTTTCGGTGAGAACTACATCCAGGAACTGGTGGAGAAGCAGGCCCAACTGCCGATGGATATCGAGTGGCACCACATCGGGCACCTCCAGACCAACAAGGTGAAGCTGATCGTGCCCTTCGTACACTTGGTACAAGGCGTGGATAGCGTGAAACTGTTGGATGAACTGGACCGAAGGGCGGGTCGCGCCGGGCGCACCGTCCAAGTGCTGCTTCAGGTCCACATCGCTCAGGAGGAGACCAAACATGGCTTCAGTGGGGAGGAACTGACCGCGTTGCTCGATGCCCCCTGGCGCTGGCCGAACCTGGTGCCGCGCGGCCTCATGGGCATGGCCACCAACACCGCGGAAACCAAGGTGGTGGCCACGGAGTTCGCCCATCTGTCGGCCTTGTTCAATTGGGCAAAGGCAAATGCCGCGAACACGTTCGATACGTTGAGCATGGGTATGAGCGCCGATGCCCCCCTGGCCATCGCAGCGGGCAGCAACCTCGTCCGCATCGGGACCGCCATTTTCGGTGACCGATCGGCCCGGTGAGCGATCGGTCGTTCGGGCAACCTTATTCCCATCCGCACGTCTGTTCTTCATAGTTCAGTGGTCGCTCACCATGCGTCGACCAGGTCTCCTTTTCCTCACGCTTCTTCTGGCAGGGGCTGCTTTCGCACAGCGCAACCTGGAGATCGGCCTGACCACAGGGGTAACGCACTACTATGGCGACCTCGGGAACATCGATGGCCCGGTGCAGTGGAACAGTGCCCGTCCGGGCATGCAGGTCACCATCCGTGATTTCCTGAACAACAAGAAGCGGTATGTGACCCGGTCGCTCACCACGGAAGTGCGGTTGAGCTGGTTCCGGATCGGGTATGATGAGACCGCCCCCATGCGCAATGTACCCACCACGGAACTGAAGAACTTCCGCCGGGGACTGAGCTTCCGCACCGACCTTTTGGGCGCATCGGGGCACCTTGTGCTGAACGCCTATCGCGAGCCCTACACACCGCTTTTCCAGCAACGCTTCTTCATGTACTTCCACATCGGAATGGGGGTTTACCACGGGCGGCCGAAAGCCGACCTCTTCCGCGGTGGTGTGGACCCGGACAACCGCTACTATTTCTGGTCGGACGGTACGGTCCGCGATGCACCACGGGGTACGCCCAATGCCACTGTGATCGAACGGGATGGACGGTACGAGACCGACCTGGGTAGCTGGCTCACGGAAACCAGCCGCACCGATACGGACCTGGGTAAGGCCCGCCAGTACAAGGCATGGCACATCGGGATCCCCATGGGGTTGGGCCTCCGATACATGCTTACCCGGCGGTTGAGCGTGGGCATGGAGTATTGCTACTACATGTTCATGACCGATGAATTGGATGACGTGAGCGACCTCTACGCGACCTATGAGCAGATCGATGCGTTGTACGAGAGTCCGCGCGACCGCACGCTGGCCCGGTACATCAGCGATCCAACGGGCTGGGGAACGGTGGGCGACAATGACGATATCAAGACCAGCAAGCGCGGGAATCCGGGATTGCTCGATTCGTTCAGCTACTTCAGTCTCGAGGTCTCGTACAAATTCAAACGCCGCCCGGGGAGGCGCACATACATGCGGCTTTGACCGCATCGGCCCGCCACGCTATCTTCGTGGTATCAATGGCCGCAAGAACGACCGCCGAAAAGGGCAAACGCATGGACCTGGCGTTCGCCTCGTTGCTCAGCAAGGACGATGAAGAGGTACTGGCGGCGATCACACGGATCGGGAACGAGGGCGATGCGCGGGCCATACGGCCGCTGCTCACGGCATTAACACGGAACACCTCGGCCACGGTGCAGCAGCGGATCACCCAACTGCTGTTCCAAGTGAAGGCCAGTGGTGCCGATGAAGCCCTGTTCACGGCCTTGGAGGACCCGGACCTGGCCGCCGTGCGCACCACCATCCTGAGTACTTTCTGGAATGCGGGGATCGATGTACGCGGACGACTGGAGGTCTTCGTGGCGATCGCATTGCAAGGGACCGCAGCGGAGTGTTTTGAATGCCTTACGGTGATCGAGAACCAGGAAGTCTGGTCGGAACGGGAGGTGCGCACCGCACTGCGCCAGGTGGAACAAGCCATTCCGGCGGAAAAGGACCCGTATAAGGCAGCAATGCTCGCCGACCTGTTACAGGTGCTCCAATACCGACTTGGAGTGGGTGAAGCGGCCGAATGATACACCGGCAACACGTGCGGAGGACGTGCCGTATGATCGGCCTTCCCGTGGCGGCGCCATGCTCCTCTCGCTCTGTTCATGAACGCCCGGCTCAGCGATAAGATCCGGGTGGTCTCCCTGTTGACGATGGTGTTACTCACCTTCGTTCACGCCTTCACCTTTCCGTCCAATGTGTTCCAAGGCGATCCCTGGTCGTTGGATGGGATCAACTTCACGATCCAGTACTTCATCAGCAACGGGCTCGCCCGGTTCCGAGTGCCGATGTTCTTCATCATCTCGGGCTACTTCTTCGTGCGTGCGATCCATCGTCCGCACGATGGCTTTGCGAACCAGTTCACCAAGCGCCTTCGCACCATCGCCGTGCCCTACCTGGCCTGGTCCATCCTGGGCTTGCTCCTTTACGCGATCATGCAATGGCCGCAAGCAACCCGCGGCCTGTTCCCGAACAACCCGGTTTGGGGCCTTCGTGCGGTGGATGTGCTACGCAAGATCCTGCTGGATCCCATTCCCTACCAACTCTGGTTCCTGCGCGACCTGATGGTGCTCTTCGCCCTGAGCCCCTTGTTCCTGATCCTTATCCGGTGGTTCGGGGCCTGGGTGCTCCTTCCAGCTGCGGTCTGCTGGTGGTGGGACATCGACCCGGTGATCGTACGAACGGGGTCGATCACCTTCTACTTGGCCGGGATCTGGCTGTTCTTGCGTGGCCCGGACAGCCCACCCGTGATCACCAACCCCGGGCGACGCGCCATAGTGGCCACCTGGCTCGTGGTGCTCGTAGCAAAGACGGCCGTGGTGGTGACCAATACCGGGGACGCCGATGCGATCCGCATTCTCCACAAGGGATCCACATTCCTCGGCCTTGCTGCGGTCTGGGTGTGGTACGACCTGATCGTGGGGGACCGGGACATCCGGAAGTCCTGGCTCTACCCGCTCACGGCCCATTCGTTCTTCCTGTATGTCGCACATGAACCGCTCCTGAGCGTCGTGAAGCAGACGCTCTTCCTGCTGCTCGGTCACCATCCCGCCATGGCTTTCGTGGTCTACGTGATCGCACCCTGCCTGGTCATGGTGATCTGTTTTGGTACGGCACGGGTGCTCGCGCGCCATGTTCCGGGGTTGTATGGCTTCTTCACCGGTGGGCGTGGGGTGCCGAAAGTGGACCCACAAGCCAAGGAGGTGGCCCTGGCCTCCAGCTGATCAACCCGCCAGGTAGGTCAGCAGGGCCTGCCGCACCCGCGCATTCATATCGGCGGTGGAAGCGGGTAGGAATCGTGTGCCGGTGATGCGCTCGAACAATTCGGTGTACCGGTCGGTCACGCTGTGAACGAAGGCATCATCCATCAAAGGCATCACCTGACCCTCGCGACCCATGAAGCCATGTGCGATGAGCCATTCGCGTACGAACTCCTTGCTCAGCTGCTTCTGCGGGTCGCCGCGCTGCTGGCGCTCGGCATAACCATCGGCATGGAAGTAGCGCGAACTGTCCGGTGTGTGGATCTCGTCGATCAGCAGGATACGGCCATCGTTGGTTCGGCCGAACTCGTATTTGGTGTCGACCAGGATAAGGCCCCGTGCCCGAGCCAATCTGGACCCCTCGGTGAAGAGCGCCATGGCCGTGCGGCAGAGCATGGCCCATTCGTCGGGCGTGCAGATCCCGTTGGCAAGGATGCCTTCCGGTGTGATGTCCTCATCATGACCTTCGGCGGCCTTGGTACTGGGCGTGATGATCGGTGTGGGGAAGGGATCATTCTCGCGCAAGCCATCGGGCATGCGGGCCCCACATAGCGATCGCTCTCCCGCCTTGTACTGTCGCCAGGCATGACCAGCGAGGTAGCCCCGCACGACCATCTCCACCGGAATGGTCTTCGCCGTGTACCCGATCACCACGTTCGGATCAGGTAGGGCGATGGCCCAGTTCGGTGCCACATGGGCCGTGGCCTTGAGCATGTGCCAGCTGAGTTGGGTGAGCACCTGCCCTTTGTGCGGAATACCGCGTGGCAGGATCACATCGAAGGCACTGATCCGGTCCGTGGCCACCAGAATGGTGCGCCCATCGGCCAAGTGGTACACATCGCGCACCTTGCCCCGGTGGATGGACCGCACCCCAGGCAGATCCATCTCGGTGCGCATTAAGGTTGCCTCGGTCGATGTCATGGTTTCTGTCCATTTCCGGCCTCCAACTCGCGGAAGGCCTTGAGCACCTTGGTCACCAGTTCATGCCGGATCACATCCTTCTCGTCCAGTTCCACCACGGTCACTCCCTCCACATCACGGAGCATGTTCACCGTGGGCAGCAGTCCGCTGGGTTGCCGATCGGGCAGGTCCACCTGGGTGGCATCGCCGGTGATGACGAACTTGGCATTCCGGCCCATGCGGGTAAGGAACATCTTGAGCTGGGTGAGCGTGGCGTTCTGCGCTTCGTCCAGGATCACGAAGGCATGATCCAGTGTGCGACCGCGCATGAAGGCGAGCGGTGCGATCTGGATCACCCCTTCATCGAGGTGATCGGCCAGCTTGGAGGCCGGTATCATCTCGCGCAACGCGTCGTAGAGCGGTTGTAGGTAGGGGTCGAGCTTCTCGCGCAGGTCTCCCGGCAGGAAACCGAGGTTCTCCCCTGCCTCCACCGCTGGCCGGGTGAGCACGATGCGGCGCACCTTCCGCTCCTTGAGCGCCTTCACTGCCAGGGCAACGGCGGTATAGGTCTTCCCCGTGCCCGCAGGACCGATCGCGAAGACCATGTCGCTCGCACCCACCGCCTCGACCAGCCGTTCCTGGTTGCGGGTACGTGCTTTCACACGCAGCCCGGCGTTACCGTAAACGAGCACGTCCGCCTCCTCGGGGTTCTCCCGCTCACCCGCGCTCACGCTCGTGCCCATGAGGTCATCCAGCACCTTGCGCGGCAGTTCATTGTAGCGGGCCACATGGTCCACGAGCTGCTTGAAACGCTCCTCGAACGCGGTGATGTCCGTGTCGGTCCCGCTCAGCTTCAGCGTGTCTCCCCTCGCTATGATGCTGAGCTTCGGGAAGTGGCCGCGGATGATCCGCAAGTTGGCGTCGTTCGCGCCCAGGACCTCCACGGGGTCCACCCCGGTCATGGTGATCAGCTTCTCTATCAAAGTAACTTTCGATCGTTGATTTCTTCCACACGACCCCCTTTCCAGGCGGGGATAGTTTTGGACGCCGAAGGTAGATGTTGCCTTCGCTCCACGGCACCATGTCCATCATCACCCTCACCACCGACATGGGCCTGCGGGACCATTACGTGGCCACGGTGAAGGGTGCGATCTGGACCCAGTATCCCGAAGCGCGGATCGTGGACATCAGCCACGGGATCAAGCCTTTCGACAGTGGCCAGGCTGCTTTCGTACTGCGGCAGGCCTATCCCGAATTCCCGCGCGGCACGATCCACATCATCGGGGTGAATCCGGAAGCCGACGGCCACACCCCGCATCTGGTGGTGCGACACGATGGACATTATTTCATCGGGGCTGATAATGGGATCTTCTCGTTGCTCTTCGACGGCATGCCGCACGAGGCATTCGAGCTCACCATGAAACTGGACCATGATCACGTGGCTTTCCCGGCTCGCAGTGTGTTCGCCAAGGCGGCCTGTCACCTGGCACGCGGCGGCACCGTGGATGTGATCGGCCGGAAGGTGACCCAGGTGAAGGAGTTGATCGGCTTCCTTCCAGCTGCGGACACGATGAGCATCCGTGGTCGGGTGATCTACATCGACAGCTACGGGAACCTGATGACGAATGTGCGCAAGAAGTTGTTCGACGAGGTGGGTCGGGGCCGCGGCTTCCGGATCAGTTTCGGGCATCGCGAGGACGATATCGTCAAGATCCACGGAACGTACGGGGATGTGGTGCAGGGCGAGCGGCTTGCCTTCTTCAATGCGACCGGGTTACTGGAGATCGCCGTGAACAAGGCGGTGGAAGGCTCCGGCGGCGGTGCGGCACGGCTCTTCGGTGTGAAGCTGGACGATACCGTACGCATCGATTTCCAGGAACGCGGCCGCAACTGAGTGCTGGCAAGTACAACACGGTCCGGGGGCGATCCCTACTATTGCCTTGGGCGGAACAGCCAACCTATCGACCATGTTGATACGGATCGTGAAAATGACCTTCAGACCCGAGGAGACCGGGCACTTCCAGGAACTCTTCGAGGGGTGGAAACCGCGGATACGCCACTTTCCCGGTTGCAGGCACCTGGAATTGTTGCACGACCTGGACGACCGGCGGGTCTTTTTCACGTACAGCCATTGGGATGGACCGGCCGACTTGGAGAATTACCGCGTTTCGGCCGTTTTCGCCGATGTGTGGCCTGTGGTGAAGGCCCTCTTCGCCGCGCCAGCCGAGGCTTGGAGCGTGGAACGGGAGCATCATCTGCCGTGAGCCTTGGACCACCACTTTGATCCGGTCGGGAAACAAGATGACCAGGTCGGAAGTGCGATCGGTCCGGTCTTTGTCCGATATTCGGGCCATGTTCCGCTCGATCGCGACCTGTGCCGTCCTTCTACCCTTGCTTGCCCTGGCCCAGGGCAATGCGGATGACCACTTGAAAAGTGCACAGGCCGCCTACAAAGCGAACGACCTGGAGGTAGCCCTGGCGCATGCCGACAGTGCCCTCCTGCTGGAACCCACGATCCCGGGCGGTTACAAGTTGCGTGGCGACATCAGACAACGGGGCCATGACCTGCACGGCGCACTGATGGATTATGTGAAGGCGGAGAAACTGGAACCGGACAATGCCCGCCTGTACGTGAGCCGTTCCGCGGTACACATCACCGAGCAGCGTGTGAAAGAGGCCATGCGCGACATCGAACGGGCTTTGGAACTCGATGACACGGACCCCGATGCCTGGTACAACCGGGCTTGTGCCAATTACGTGGGGAGGAACAACGAAGGGGCCTTGCGCGATCTGGAACGGTCCCTCTCCCTTCGACCGGCAAGTGCCGATGCCCTCTTCCTGCGCGGGGTGGTGCTGGGCGAACTGTTCAAGGAGGAGGCAGGGATAAAGGACCTTGAGGCCGCATTGGCCCTGAACCCCACCATTGCCGATGGCTTGATGAGCCTGGCCGTGCTGCAGTACGAAGCAAAGCAGTACGAGGTGGCCATAGCCACCTTCACGAAGGTGATCGATGCGGAGGACGCGTCGTTGAAGGATGCGCTCTATTACCGGGCCGACTGCTACTATGCCATGAAGAACAAGGAGCTGGCCTGCGAAAGCTGGCGGGAGGCCGCACGGCTCGGCGAGGCCGATTCCAAGTTCATCGTGCGCAACTATTGCAATACCACCGAGGAGAAGATCCCCAAGAAGCCGGTACGTGGTCGTCGTAAGTCGGTGATCGAATTCTGAGCAACAGGCCCAATACCGTTCGGATGGGTCCTTGGTGCCCGCAGCCATATTGTGCATCCCTGAACCGTATTGGAGCGTGGGCCGCAAACAGGACCGTTCGTGCGCCCTGGGTCATGCGTAGCGAGGTCGTGGAATTTGGCGTCCTTCGCGTGGTCAAACCTATGGTTGGCCGCACCCGATGAAGCATTTGGACCGGATCGATGTGTTGCGAGCAGTAGCAATATTGCTCGTATTTCTGCACCATGCGCAGATCTGCCTCTTCCCGAACTACCGGATCTCCACCTTCAATGCGGACGGCCTTTTAGCATTGCGGAGCATCAAGGATGCACTCCTCAACCTCTCCCCTGCGGCGTTCGGCTGGACCGGTGTGCAGCTATTCCTCCTGATCAGTGGCTTTCTGATCCACCTCGGGTTCCTGAAAGGCGAAGCCCAAGGGTCGCCCTTGAATATTCGCACCTTCTTGAGCAAACGATTTTGGAGGATCTATCCACCCTATCTGCTCACCGTGCTGTTCTTCTGTTTCGCGGTGAACGGAGGTCGTTATTTGACCCAGCCGGACAAGGTGGCGGATCTGGTCTCACACCTGCTCATGGTGCACAACCTTTCCCAAGACACCTTCTGGTCCATCAATCCTTCTTTCTGGAGCATCGCTCTGGAGATCCAACTGTACCTGATCTATCCACTATTGCTCTTCCTCAGGAAAAAGTCGGGTATGCACCGTACCTTCCTTTTCACGCTGTTGTTGGCCGGGGCCATCATCCTGCTGAATCACCTGGGTTTGCCTGGGAATTTCGAGTTAGCGTACAAGACCAATGTCTTCGCGTTCTGGTACATCTGGTGCGCTGGTGCGTACCTCGCCGAACGGTTCCATGCCGGACAACCGGTTTTCCCCAAAGGGCACCGTTCACTACTATTCTCCCTGGCCCTGTTCGCTGCCATGTGCACGGCAAGTTGTGTTGAGGTGATCCACGTATTGGTGGTGCCCTTGGCCGTATTCGCCTGGATGGTCTTCTTTGAATGGTTCCTGCGCACGCCCATTCCGGCCAGTTGGGAGGCTGCTTGGCCATACCGTGGGCTGGTCACCGTCGGTTTGTGCAGCTACAGCATCTACCTGATCCACCAACCCTACCTGCGCACCTTGTTGCGGTACTTCGGGGAGTATGGCAACCAACCGTTCGCTTTGGCGGTGAAGGTGAGTGTGGTCTTCGGTATCCTGTTCTTGATCTCCTACGCGCTCTACCAGCTCGTTGAGTTGCCATCCATCGCCCATGGTGCGCGGCTGCGTGCACGACGGAAGGCTGCGGCGAATTGAGCCGGTCGGGCCAGTAGGCATGCCCCCCAACGAGAACCGGTACGGTAGCGCCCGCATACGGCCACTATCTTGGCGCCCGCTTAGGCCATGCGTGTCCTGATCGTAAAGGAAGTGAGGGGATTCCTGGGCTCGTTAATCGGCCAGGTGGTGGTGGTGGTATTCCTGCTGCTCACCGGCCTGTTCCTGTGGGTTTTCCCGAACAATATCCTGGATACCGGCTACGCCGACCTGGCCCCCTTGTTCTTCATCGCCCCGTGGGTCTTCCTCTTCCTGGTTCCGGCGGTCACCATGCGCAGCTTCAGCGAGGAACGGCGTACGGGGACCATCGAACTGCTACTGACCAAACCGCTCACCGAGCTTCAGCTCGTACTGGCCAAGTACATCGCAGCGGTGATCCTGATCGTGGTGGCCCTACTGCCCACACTGGTCTATTGGTACAGCCTGCATGAACTGGCCATGCCCAAGGGCAACCTGGACACGGGAGGCATCATCGGTTCGTACATCGGCCTGTTGTTGCTGGCCTGTTGTTTCGGTGCGATCGGTGTGTTCGCCTCGGCGATCACCGAGAACCAGGTGGTGGCCTTCATGATCGCCGTCTTCCTGTGCTTCTTCCTGTACCTGGGCTTCGACCTGATCGCCAATTTCGATGCCTTCGGCGCCATGGAAGGGCCGATCAAGCGCATCGGCATCCAGGAGCACTATGCCAGCCTGAGCCGCGGGGTGGTGGACCTGCGGGACGTGCTGTACTTCCTGGGCACCATCACCGTGTTCCTCCTGCTCACGCGCACCGCGCTCCAAAGCCACCGTTGGTAGGATGAAGCGCAGCCCACGCACCACCGACCTGCTGGAACTGCTGCTGAGCCTGGCCATCGTGGGCCTGGTGCTCTTCATCGGCTCCTTCCTGCGTCTGCGCGCCGACCTCACCAACGAGCAGCGGTACACCCTGACCCCGGCCACCAAGCAGATGCTGGAGGAGCTACCGGACGTGGTATACGTGAAGGTGTACCTCACGGGCGAACTGCCCGCCGACCTCGAACGCTTCTCCCGCTCCATCCGCGAGCTGCTCGACGAAATGCGCGTGGTGAACCCGGAAAAGGTGCAGTACAGTTTCATCGACCCCAGCGCCAGTGCCGACGAGAAGACCCGCAAGGAGACGTATGACCAACTGCAGAAGGAAGGACTGCAGTACAGCAGTATCCGGATCCGCGACAAGGAATCGTTCAGCGAACGCATCGTGTTCCCCGGCGCACTGATCACTTTCCGCGACAGGACGGTGCCCGTGCAATTGCTGAAAACACAATTGCGCACACCGGATGCGGACATCGTGAACCGCTCGATCAACAACCTGGAATATGAACTGGCGAGCGCCTTCCGCCAGAGCACCCAACGGGAAAAGGCACGGATCGCCTTCATTGAAGGCCATGGGGAACTGCGGGACATGGAGGTGGCCGACATCACCAATGCCCTGGGGGAGTTGTATGAGGTGAAGCGCGTGAAGGTGGACGAGCAGCTCGATGCACTGAGCCACACCGTGCCGAACATGCGGTACCGGTTGAACGACTACGACGCCATCATCGTGGCGAAACCCGACAGTGCCTTCTCCCCGCGCTGCGCTTACATCCTTGACCAGTTCATCATGAACGGCGGGAAGGCCCTCTGGCTCATCGACCCGATGAACGCCAACCTGGACAGCCTGCGCAAGAACCAGTTCTCCATGGCGGTGGCGAAGGAGATCGGGCTGGACGACCTCTTCTTCAACTACGGGGTGCGTTTCAACAAGGACCTGGTGCTGGACCGCAGTTGCGCACCGATCGAACTGTACACCCAGCCCTATGGCAACCAGCGCAAGTTGGAGCGTTTCCCGTGGTACTTCGAACCGGTACTGATCCCGCAGAGCACCCACCCGATCGTGAGCAACATCGACCCGGTACACCTGCGCTTCGCCAGCAGCCTGGACACGGTGGGCACCGACAGCGTGCGCAAGACAATCCTGCTCACCAGTTCGCCGGCATCGCTGGCCCAACGCAATCCCGTTCGCGTGAGCCTGAACATCGTGGAGGTACCTCCCCCCTTCGAGCGGCAGAGCACACCGCACATGCCCATGGCCGTGCTGGTGGAGGGCCGTTTCCGATCGGCCTTCAGCGACCGCCTGCCCACCGAATTCATCAACGACCCCAGTGTGGGCTTCCGCGAGAAGGGCGCCCCCACCGCCCAGATCATGGTGGGCGACGGGGATGTGATCGGCAACCGGGTGGACCAGGCCAAAGGCATGTACTTCACCCTCGGCTTCGATCGGTATGCCAACTCCAAGATCTACGGCAATCGGGAGTTCATCATCAATGCCATGAACTACCTGCTCGATGACCGGAGCCTGATCAGCATACGTTCCCGGACGATCACCCTGCGCCAGTTGGATCCCGACCGCATCGTGGTGGACCGCGGGCGCTGGCAACTGTTCAACACCGCTCTGCCGGTGATCATCGCCGTGCTCCTTGGCCTGGCGTTCCAAGCCTGGCGCCGCCGGCAAGTGACCCGTAATACATGAACCGTCGACTGCTCCTCCTTCTTGTGGCATTGGCCTTGGGCGGCCTGGCCTGGTGGCTCATGCGCAACGATGCACCCACCACCCTCGACAGGCCCTTGAGCGACTTCGCCGTGCCCGATACTTCGGGGGTCACCCGGATCTTCATCTCCGACACCAAGGGTGGCGCCAGCGTGGACCTGCGGCGTACCCCGACCGGATGGACACTGAACGACCTGTACAGGGCCAAACAACATGAGGTGGACCTGCTGCTGAAGACCTTCATACGGGTGGAGGTGAAAAGCCCGGTGCCCAGTGCGTTACAACCCAAGACACTGCGCGTGATGGCCTCCACGGCCAAGCGGGTGGAGATCTACGAAGGAGGCGACCGCCCATCGAAGATCTGGATCGTGGGCCACGGCACCAAGGACCACTTCGGCACCTTCATGCTCCTGGAAAAACCTGGACTGGGCCGAAGCAATGCGCCTTTCATCATGGGCATGGGTGGGTTCACCGGCATTCTTTCCACGCGTTTCCATACCGACCTGGACCACTTCCGCAGTGCCGACTTCTTCAAGGTGGCGGACATGCGTGACATCGCCACGGTGCAGGTGGAAACGCCGGCTGCTCCCGCGAACGGTTACCGGATCGAACAAAGCGCGGAAGGCCGGTTCTCCCTGAAGGACAAGGATGGACGTGCCGTACCCTTCGATACCACCCTGGTGCATGGGGCCATACTCCCGTTGAAACAGACTTATTACGAGAAGATCGAACGGTGGGCCCCGGCCAAACGGGATTCCTTGTTGCGCACCACACCCAACCTGGTGCTCACGATCACCACCCGCGATGGCACCTCCACCCGCGGCAAGTTCTGGTTCCGTGCCTACAAAGGAGAGGAACCGCCGTTCGGTGTGCCCCGCCCCTTGTACGACCCCACATACATGGATGCCCTGGTCCAGGACAGCCTGCATGTGCAGATGCAACGACCAGCCTTTGAACGCCTCTTTCAACCCATCAACGCCTTCCGGCCATAATGGCCAAGCGGGCTGTGGATAACCCGGCCCGGCTGTTGATAAGTGTGCCTGTGGCTGGAAATGGCCCCGGCTACCTTTGACCAATTCCAAAAACGCCCTTCGCCACCGATGAAATTCATCGTTTCCAGCACTGCCCTGCTCAAGCAACTACAGCTTCTTCAAGGGGTGCTCGCCAGCAGCAATACCCTCCCGATCCTGGACAATTTCCTCTTCGAGATCGACGGAAAACAATTGACGGTGACCGCCAGTGACCTGGAGACCACGATCACAGCGACGTTGGCCGTGGAGGCCAAGGAAAAAGGCACGGTGGCCATCCCGGCCCGGCTGTTGTTGGATACGTTGAAAGCCTTCCCTGAGCAACCGCTCACCTTCAGTATCGATGCCAAGCATTTCGGGGTGGAGATCAACAGCGACCAGGGCAAGTACAAGATGACCGGCTTCAACGGGGCCGAGTTCCCGCGCAGCCCGCAGCTGGAGGAAGCCGTGCAGATGAACCTGCCAGCAGGCACCCTGGCCACCGCCATCAACAAGACCATCTTCGCCACCGGCAACGACGACCTGCGCCCGGTGATGAGCGGGATCCTCTTCGAGATGACCGAAGAGGATATTCGCTTCGTGGCGACCGATGCACACAAGCTGGTCCGTTACAAGCGCACCGATCTGCAAGCGCCGAAGGCCGCCTCTTTCATCGTGCCCAAGAAACCGTTGAACCTTCTGAAGAACACCCTGGCGGGCACCAATGCGGAGGTGACCATCGAATTCAACGAGAACAACGCCGCCTTCCGCTTCGACAACACGGTGCTCGTTTGCCGCCTGATCGACGGCCGATACCCGAACTACGAGGCGGTGATCCCGAAGGCGAACCCGAACAAACTCACCATCGACCGCGCCGCCTTCCTGAGCTCGATCCGACGGGTGTCCATCTTCGCGAACAAGACCACCCACCAGGTGCGCCTGCACATCAATGGCAGTCAACTCGCGGTGAGTGCCGAGGACCTGGATTTCGCCAACGAGGCCAATGAGAAGCTCACTTGCGCCTACGAGGGCGACGAGATGGCCATCGGCTTCAACTCCCGTTTCCTGATGGACATGCTGAACAACATCGGCACCGAACATGTCGTGCTGGAGATGAGCGCCCCGAACCGGGCCGGCATTCTGCTTCCGGGCGAACCGGGCGAGGCCGGCGAGGATGTGTTGATGCTGGTGATGCCCGTGATGTTGAACAATTGACCCGATCCGGCACGGGATCCGCAACTCCTTTCCCGCAACACGCCCGACCATGAAACAGATCTCCATTGCGCTGGTGCTCTTCCTGACGATGAGCGCACACACCTGCAACAAGAAGACCGCCGAAGCCGCCGGGAATGGTGATGCTGGTGCCGGTATGGCCAACCTGGCCACCATGACGGATACCAAGTGGGTATTGCAGACCTTGAAGGGCAACCACTTCACCATGCCCGAAGGGGTGGAAGCGCCCTGGCTGCGTTTGGTGAAGGCCGAGAACCGGATCGAGGGTTTCACCGGTTGCAACCACCTGCTGGGCCAGTTCTCCCTGGCCGGTGATCAGGTCTCCTTCCCCGGCATGGGCTCCACGAAGAAGTATTGCGAGCCCACCCAGGCCATTGAGAACTCCTATGTGGGCGCCCTGAACAAGGTCCAGCAGTTCAAGGTGGTCGACGGTGTGCTGCACCTGATGGGTGAGACCGGCGCCGACCTGGCGACCTTCACGAAGGAGTAGGGTCCGACCCGCTCTTTTCCTGCGGTCGTTGGTCCCAAGTGGTCGTGGTGCGCCAGGTAGGCGGTTCGGGATCTGCGCCCTCGCTTGAAGGAACAGCTTCCTCCTTCTCGTCCTCTTCCCATACAACCTCCCGTGGGTCGTGGACCGGTGTGGGTTCCCTGCGGTGGAAATAGGCCATCGCTACCCCTACGGCCGCACCCCAGAAGTGGCTTTCCCAACTGATGCGCGGGAAGATCGGTACGATGCCCCAGAGCAGGCCGCCGTACAGGAAGACCACCAGCAACGAGAGGCCCATGAGCATCCGTTGTCGGCGTAGAACACCACTCATGAACAGGAAGGCGGCGAGGCCGTACACCATGCCGCTCGCGCCGATGTGAAAGCTGGCCCTTGCTGTGAGCCAGACCCCCACCCCGCTCCCCACCCAGGAGGCGAGCACCACACGCCCGGCGAGTTGCGGGAAGAAGTACATCAAGGCGGTGCCAAGCACAAGGACCGGGATGGAGTTGTTCAACACGTGCTCCATGTCCCCATGTATGAATGGAGAGGCCACGATCCCTACGAGGCCGTGCCCGCTTCGCGGGTATACCCCGAAGCGGTACAGGTCCAGATGTAGGCCCTGGTCCAGCCAGTAAGCGCACCAGAGCAACACAGCGAGGATGGCCGGAAGCACCGCCGCCGTGCCCAGCTTGCGCTCCAACGGTGCAGGCGTCACATCAAGGTCCTCAATCTGGTGCATGGGGTGTATGGTTCAAAGATCGGACCCCTTCCTGGCCCGGTCAATGTGGCAGGCGAACCGATCATTCCGGTCGTTCCAAGCGTTACTTTGCAGGTATGCGAACCATGAGGTCCTTGATCCTGATCACGGTGGTGATCCTTGTAGGCTGCATGGCCCATAAGGAGGTGCCGCCAGCCGAACCAAGCCAAAGTGCGATCCCGGAGCTGACACCACCCAGCGAGTTGGCGCTATTGATGCGCCAGATGGCGATCCACGCGGACAGTGTGAAGGCGACCGTGAGCCGTGGCGCGGAACTTCCTGCATTCCCCAAAGCGTTCAAGGACTTGATGAAAGCGGAACCCACGGTGGGTATGCACATCGACCCCATCACCTTTCCCACGTTCGCGAAGGACTACCTGAACAAACTGGACCGGCTATATGATGCGGATGGCGCCGACCGCCAACGCGCCTATAACGCGCTTGTCCAAGGTTGTGCGAATTGCCACACCACCCACTGTCCGGGACCTCTGATGCGCATCAAGAAGATGTACATCGCCAGTGATGAGTGAACCACGCGACGAATTGTTCGGCCTGTACCACGCGATCGATCCATACCGTTCACCATGACCGGCACTCCGTTGGACCACTGGATCCGGTCGGTGCCAAAGGAGAATGGGGTGCATGTGGCCGCACCGAAGTCACTCTTTGCCACCTTGCGCGACGAGGTACGTGTGGCGGAGAACAAGGTGCTGACGGATGAGCAAGTGGCCAACCTGCCTGATGGTGAGGACCTATGGAACGCGGAGGAATGGAGGAACCGTGCCCGGAGCGCCCGGAGGCTGGTGCATGCCTTGGAGGCAATGGGTGGCCCCTTGGTGATCCTCGATGTGTATTGCGGCAATGGATGGCTTGCGAACCTTCTTTACCAACAAGGTCATGAGGTGTTGGGCATCGATGAGAGCACACTGGTGCTCGATCAAGCGGTGCGCACATTCCCTGGTCCCTATTTCCTTCGCGCGGATCCGCTCCACAGCGACCTGCCCAAGGGCATGTTCGACGTGATCGTGCTCGCTGGTCGCCTCCAGTACTTCGAGAACGCCACCGCCACCTTGCGACACTGCTTCAACCTGCTGAAAACCGATGGCGCCATCCATATCATGGACACGGTGCTCCATCACAGTCGGACAGAAGCGGACGCGGCCAAGGCACGGTGTATCGCTCATCATTCAGCACTTGGTTTCCCGGAAATGGCGAGCTTCTGCCACGCCCACCGCCTCGCCGATGTGCAAGCCGCAGGAAAATGCCGTGTGCTTTCCACCCCGGGCGGCGAAGACCACCAGCTGGCTCGTTTTGGCCGTCCTGCCTCGCCCCACACACACCTCGTGCTGTACCCTCAGTGAGCCGTGGCTTCCGATCGCTTGCCACCCGGAGTGCGGTGACCGCCGGGATAGAAGGCCCCCATCTTCACCTTGTTATCACGGAGGAATTGCGGCAGATCGAGGACGGGCCGCTGATCCACGGCGCGAAGGACGAGTTCGGCCGTGGCCTCCGCATCATTACCCGCCCGGTGATGTTGGAGCCGGATACCATGCAGGTCGCACATGGGGCGCAAGCCATACGAGGGATGGCCGGGCCACACCTTGCGGCACAGACTGACGCTACAGAAGTACTGGAAGGTGGGGTGTGGGAGGCCGTGGCTTGCGAGTGTGGCGCGTAACACCGCCATATCGAAGGCTGCATTGTGGGCCACCACTGTTCCCTGGTGCAGGATCGCGGCCACCTCCTCCCAGATCCCCTCCCACCGCGGGGCATCGGCCACGTGCTCCGGTCGGATCCCATGCACGGCGATGTTCCACGGACTGAAGTACGGCCATTCGCGTGGCTTGATCAGCCAGTTGCGCACTTCGCGCACCACGCCGCCACGCACCACCGCGATGCCCAGTTCGCACGGACTATCGGCCTGCGGGGTCGCGGTCTCAAAGTCGAGGGCGAGGAAGTCCATGTGGTGCGGTGAAGATAGAGCGGCCACCGATATGCCTGGGCCGATGTCCGGTGGCACGTGGGTGCGTGGCATGCTCACGCATCCGGGAACGGGCATCACCCCATTCGCCAAGGACCTACATGCCGTGCCGCTGAGTGCGCTATGGGAGTGGTAAGTGGCCGGAAATTCGCCACGGTGTGGCGAATTTCCGGCCACTTGATTACCTTGGGCCCGATGGAATTGAAGCGAAATATGAGGTATGCCGTGGATATCGCCTTGAAGGACACCCCTGTGGTGCTTGTGCACGGAGCACGCCAAACTGGTAAGACGACCTTGGTCAAGGCCATTGCCAAGGAGCGCGGGGCAGCTTACGTCACCTTGGACGAGCATCCCGTTCTGGAGGCCGCACTCAACGATCCTCCCGCATTCATACAAGGTTTGGGAAAGATGGCAGTCATCGACGAAGTGCAGAACGCGCCGAACATCTTTCGTGCCATCAAAGCATCCGTGGACCGCGATCGCACACCAGGTCGCTTCCTGCTCACCGGCAGCGCCAATGTGCTTGTCCTGCCCAAATTGGGCGATTCGCTCGCCGGGCGCATGGAGATCATCGCACTGCATCCATTCGCGCAGGACGAACTGGCCGGTAGGAAAAGCGGTTTCATCGACCAGGTTTTCGCACCGAAACCGCTCACGATCACATCCACCATTCTGGAACGAAAGCAGGTAGCGGCACTGGTGACCACCGGTGGCTATCCCGAAGCGATGAAACGTAGGGATCTTGCTCGTCGCCGTGCTTGGTTCGGGGCATACGTCACCAGCATCCTACAACGGGATGTACGCGACATCAGCAACATCGCAGGCCTATCCGATCTGCCCAGGCTGTTACAAGCGCTGGCGGGTCGCAGCAGTGGCCTACTGAACCTCGCAGACCTTTCCCGTACGCTGGACATCCCGCACAGTACGCTTCGCCGGTACATGGCCTTGCTCGAAGCCACTTTCTTGAGTACCCCACTGAACGCGTGGAGTGCGAACCGGAACAAGCGGCTGGTGAAAGCTCCCAAGCTGCACCTGGCCGATAGTGGTTTCGCCGCCAATCTCTGCGGATCGGACACGCCGAGCGAGGTGATGAACTCGTCGGCGTTCGGGCCGCTCTTGGAAACATTTGTGGTGAACGAATTGCGAAAGATCGCCGGATGGAACAAGACCTCTGTGAAGCTGTATCACTACCGCACGGAAGGTGGCCGCGAGGTGGACATCGTCCTTGAAGATGTACGCGGTCGCATCGTGGGCATCGAGGTGAAGGCGGGAATGGCCATCGGTTCCAGCGATATGGCCGGGTTGAAGGATCTGCGTGAAACGGCCCGTGACAAATGGGTGCGTGGCATTCTCCTGCATCCGGGAACGGGCATCACCCCATTCGCCAAGGACCTACATGCCGTGCCGCTGAGTGCGCTATGGGAGTGGTAACTGGCCTGAAATTCGCCACGGTGTGGCGAATTTCAGGCCACCTGCCACTCATAGCTTCACCACTTCCGCATCGGCCAGCGCATGGTAGAGCTTCTTCTCCAAGCCTTCGCTGATGTTGACCAGGGGCAGACGCATGTGGTCGCCGCAGATGCCCAGGGCCTTGAGCACGTACTTGATGCCGCCCGGATTGCCTTCGGCGAAGAGCAGGTTGATGATGTCCAGCAAGCGCAGGTGCTCCTTACGTGCCGTGGCCAGGTCGCCCTTCATGGCGGCATGCACCAGGTCGCTTGTTTCCTTCGGTAGCGCGTTGCCCACCACACTGATCACACCCACCCCACCGATCGCGATCGCGGGCAAGGTGAGCGTGTCGTCGCCACTGATGAGCATGAAGTCCTTCGGCTTGTGTTTGAGGATCATGCCCATTTGATCCAAGTTGCCACTTGCTTCCTTGATGGCCACCACGTTGCTGAAGTCCTTGGCGAGCCGAACCGTGGTCTCGGCGCTCATGTTGCTGCCGGTGCGGCCGGGTACGTTGTACAGGATGATGGGCCGCATGCTGGCCTGGGCAACCGCCTTGAAGTGCTGATAGATCCCCTCCTGCGTAGGCTTGTTGTAGTACGGGCTTACGCTCAGGATGCCGTCCACCCCGTCCATCTCGAAGCCGTGGAGCTTCTCGATCACCTCCGCCGTATTGTTGCCACCCACGCCCAACACCACCGGCACACGGTTCCGCACCAGCTCCACGGTGGTGGCCAGTAGCTGCTTCTTCTCTGCGGTGGTGAGCGTGACGCTTTCGCCGGTGGTGCCCATGCTCACCACATAATCCACACCGCCGGTGATCTGGTGGTCGATGAGTTTCTCCAGCCCGGCGTAATCGATGCCGCCATTGGGGCGGAAGGGGGTCACCAATGCGACCCCGAGGCCTCGGAAAGGTTCGTTCATGTTGTTTGGCGCACCAGCGCCTAATTGAGTGACGGTTCAGGTTTGGAGTTCACCATAAGGAGGTAGTGATGGACCTGCTGGATGAGTTGCGGCAGACTACGCGAGCCGGCCATGTCGATCATCATGTCCAGGATCTTCCTGTTGCTCTCGCTCCAGCGGCCCACCTTGAAGCGGCTGCGGCTCTTGGCAAGAATGTACTGGGTGGGCAGGCGATCCTCCATGGTGAGGTCGATGATGACCTCGTATTCCTCGGCCATGAAGTTCTGCACCGTATTCCCTTGCGGGATCCGGTACCAGTTGAGGTCCTTCAGGCAGATGGCATCGAAGTTGAGCTTGGCATGCAGGTAGTGCGGCAACACCTTCTGGTCGCAATAGCCCAGCGCCATGATGTGGCTGATGCCCAGTTCCTCCTTGAGGCGCTTCACATAGTTGCGCACTTGGTTGTGGGCGGCCTCATCCTCCACCACGTACACGATGGCCACTTTGCGGGCCAAGGCCAGGTTGCGTGCGATGGGCTTGCGGTCCACCGGCGTTTCGCGCAACAAACGGCGGATCCCCATCCATTCCTTCAGCCTATCGAACAGTTTCATCCTTCGATCATCCGGTTGAATGCTTCCTCATCGATCACGGGCACCTTCAGTTCCTCCGCCTTCACGCGCTTGGCTGGGCCCATATCGGCGCCGGCAAGCACATAGCTGGTCTTGCTGCTGATGGATCCGGACACCTTCCCCCCGTTGCGTTCAATGACCTCCTTCACTCCTTCCCGGCTGTAGTGTTTGAACACGCCGGACACCACGAAGGTCTTTCCTTTCAGCTTATCCCCGACAGGGGCCACCTGATCGGCCTCCAATTCCATGCGTAGTCCTTTCGTCCGCAACCGCTCCACCAGCTTCCGGTTCCCATCGATCCGGAAGAAGTCCAGGATGCTATCGGCGATCACGCCACCTACTTCATCGATCGTTAAAAGGGCCTCACGATCCATGCCCATGAGCCTGTCCATACTGCCCACCGACCGGGCAATGCGCTTGGCGATGGTCTCGCCCACGTGGCGTATCCCGATGGCGAACAGGACCTGCTCGAAGGGGATGCTCCTGCTGGCGTTGATGCCCGCGATCACCTGCTCGGCACTCTTGGCGCCCCAGCCCTTGCCCAGGCCCAGGAGCTGTTCGGTGGTAAGGTCGTACAGGTCGGCCACGTCGTGGATCAATCCGACCTGGACCAGTTCGGCCACGGTCTCGCCGCCCAGGCCATCGATCGCCATCATCCGCCGGCCCACGAAGTGCTCGATGCGGCCAGTGATCTGCGGGGGGCAGGCATGTTCGTTGGGGCAGTAGTGCTGGGCCTCCCCCTCGTACCGGACCAGTGCGGTCCCGCATTCCGGGCAGCTATGCGGAAACCCGACCGCCGGTGCATCCGGCTCGCGGCTTTCCACCCCCACGATCTTCGGTATGATCTCGCCGCCCTTCTCCACCTGCACCCGGTCCCCGATATGCAGATCCAAACGGGCGATCTGGTCGGCGTTGTGCAGGGAGGCACGCTTCACGGTAGTGCCCGCCAGGAGTACCGGTTCCAGGTTCGCCACTGGGGTGATGGCACCCGTACGGCCCACCTGGTAGGTGACCTCGTTGAGCCGGGTGATCGCCTGCTCCGCCTGGAACTTGTAGGCAATGGCCCAACGCGGGCTCTTCGCGGTCATGCCCAGTTCCTCCTGTATCCGCAGGTCATCCACCTTCACCACGATACCATCGATGTCCATCTCCAGCTCGTGGCGGGCCTTGTCCCAATGGGCGATGAAGGCCATGATCCCTTCTGTATGGTCGGTCCTTTCGATGAAGCGGCGGGAAGGGTCCGGCGTTCGGAATCCCCAACGGTGTGCCGCCATGATGTTCTCGTAGTGACTGGTGGAGGGCAGCTTCGGACCTTGTAACGTGTACACGAAATTGTCGAGGCCCCGTGCGGCCACATCCTTCGGGTCCTGCTGTTTCAAGGATCCGGCGGCGGTGTTCCGCGGGTTGGCATACAACTCCTCCCCTTTCCTTGCCCGCTCCGCATTGAGCTGTTCGAATCGGGCACGCATGAAGAGGATCTCACCCCGTGCTTCAACCTCGGACGGGAAATCGCCGCGAAGCCGCAACGGGATGCTGCGCACGGTGCGCACGTTGTTGGTGATGTCGTCGCCCTTCTCCCCATCACCACGTGTCACCCCACGGACCAGTTCGCCATCCACATAACTCAAACTGATCGCGACACCGTCGTATTTCAATTCCATCACGTAGGTGGTGCGGCCTACCTCCTTCTCCACCCGCGCCACGAAGGCGGCCACCTCCTCCGCACTGTACGAGTTGCTCAACGAGAGCATGGGGTAGCGGTGTGCCACCACTGGGAAATCCTTGGTGATGTCGCCCCCGACCCGCTGGGTGGGGCTATTGGGTGTGGCGAATTCCGGCCATGCCCGTTCCAGCGCCTCCAATTCCTTCAGCAGCAGATCGAACTCCCGATCGGGGATGGTCGGCTGGGCAAGCACATAGTACCGATGGTTGTGTTCCTCGAGCTCATGCGCCAAGGTCGCGATGCGCTGGCGGGCCTCTTCTCGTTCAAACATCGTCCCGTAGTCGTTTGCGAACCCGTTTCACCACTTCCCCGAATCGCAGGCCCACCTTGAAGTAATAGGTATAGTCGCTGAGGATGTGCGCGGTGGCCGGATCGGCCGCCAGCACATACCGGTACCCGGCACCGGCACCGACGAAGACGAACCAGAACACGTTGTAGTCGGCGTGCAGTGTGGCCTCGATGGGTACGAGTTCATTCACCCCGTAGGCGATCTCCTTGCCATTGGTGGTATCGCGGTAGCTCGTTCGGTAGTTGCCCAGGCCGAATGAAATGGGCACCCCTGCCTGCCAACGTTCGGTGGAGATCAGCAGCCGTTCGTAGGTGAGCCCAGCGTAGCTGAAGCGCGTGTAGAATTCGCGGTGGCCCAGTTCCCCAAGATCGACCGATGGCTGGATGTACGGATCTCCCAGGCCATAGAGCCCCAGAGCGATCAGATCGCGGCCGCGTTGCGCTCCCAGGCGAAGGCCATTGAAACGGACCGAGGCGTTGTTGACCCACGTGCGGCGTGCATCGAAATTGAGCACCACCTTGAAGGCCGCTTTCCGTCGCGTTGAGTCGGTTTGTGCACGTAGGCCAACACCCAAGGTCAGAAGCAATAGCAGGAGAAGTGTTCTTTTCATCTCCTGCATCGGATGAACCTTGCCGACCCACTCAGATCCTGCAGAACGGCCACGTCGTGAAAGCCCATGGCGATGAGCAGTTCCCCCACGTCCACCGCATGGTGGTGATGGGTCTCGAACCAGAGCGCTCCACCTTCGACCAGCGCTTCCTTCGCACGTTGGCCGATGACGCGGTAGAACAGCAGCGGGTCCGCATCGCCGACGAACAAGGCCAGGTGGGGTTCGTACTGGCGCACATGCGCATCGAGGCTATCGTGCTCAGAAAAGGGAATGTAAGGCGGGTTGCTCACCACCAGGTCCAAATGCTGCGGCCAGGTTCCGCCCGGATCGAAAACGTCCTGTTCGATCCATTGGACCGACAAGCCCAGTGTTCCACCATTGTCCCTTGCGATCGCCAATGCCTCGTCGGACACATCGATACCCACGACCAAAGCGTTCGGAAGTCGCTTCTTCAAGGCCAATGCGATGCATCCGCTACCCGTGCCTACGTCGAGGATCCTGTGGAATTCCCTGTTGGTGCTCACGATGTGGTCCACCATCTCCTCTGTTTCGGGACGTGGGATCAACACGCCCGGTACCACCCGCAAGCGCAACCCCATGAACCAACAGTGCCCGAGAACATATTGTAGCGGCTCTCCGTTGCGCAATCGGGCGAGCGGTGCGATCACCTTCAGCACCTCCGACCCGCTCAACTGTTCGCTGCGTCGCGCTTCCAATTCGGCAAGGTCCCAACCAAGGACCGAATTGAATACGATGCGTGCCATGGCCCGTGCCTCCGAAGCGCCGTGGATCGGCGATAGTTCGGCGCGGTACCGATCATAGACGGAACCTACGGTATCGGCAGCAACACACATCCTACGCAAGACCCCAAAAGTAGGCCGCGAGCCTGTGCGGATGATGCAACTTTGTGCCCCAACGCATGGCCACCGACCGATCAATTCCCAACGAAATGTGGATGCGGCGCTGCCTGCAACTTGCCCGGCTTGGCGCTTCCACCACCGCTCCCAACCCGATGGTGGGCGCTGTGCTCGTGCAAGGCGACCGGATCCTGGCCGAAGGTTGGCATGTTCGGACGGGCGAAGCCCATGCCGAGGTGCGTTGCTTGGATGCATTCGGCGATGGGCCGGTTCCGCACGATGCGGTCCTGCATGTGAACCTGGAGCCCTGTGCGCATCACGGCCGCACACCGCCCTGCGCCGATCTGTTGATCGCGCGTGGCGTGAAACGCGTGGTCATCGGCTTGCGCGATCCGTTCCCTGCTGTGGCGAGCCGTGGTATCCAAAGGCTCCGCGAGGCGGGGGTCGAGGTGACCGAAGGGGTGCTCCCGGAGGAATGCCGGTGGGCTCAACGACGATTCTTGACCTCGGTGGAGAATGGCCGACCATACATCGTTCTCAAATGGGCGGCTTCGGCGGATGGTTTCCTGGACCGCTTGCCACGAACAGCAAGGAAGGTGCAACGGATCAGCACCCCCACCACCGATGTGCTCGTGCATCGCTGGCGCACGGAGGAGGAAGCCATCCTGGTGGGAAGCAACACCGTGTTGCACGATGATCCCGCGCTGACGGTGCGACACATTGTAGGTCGCCAACCCCTTCGTGTGGTGCTGGACCGCCAAGGCCGCACGCCAATGGCAAGCAAGGTGTACGACACGGGGACCGACACCCTGCTATTCACCACAACGCCACGACCAACGCTGCCGGTGGAGCAGGTGATCATGGCCCAGGAGAACGCGCTTGACCGGATCCTTGCTGAACTGCACGGTCGGCGGGTACGGTCGCTCCTGGTCGAAGGAGGGGCGGAACTGCTTGGCCATTTCATCGCACGCGGACTGTGGGATGAAGCGCGGGTGATCCACGGGCAGGTGGTCTTCGGGAATGGAACGCACGCGCCGCTGCTCTCCGGAGCGGCACAAGTCGAACGTGTCTTCAGCGGTGATCGTATCGTCCTCCATCGTCGGGAACCCGGCTTCATCGCATGGGACTGGTAGCCCTGGCCGCTTTGTGCGTGGCCGGTTTCGCCTTGCTGTTCCGGTTCTTCGAGCGGTTCCATGTACCGTTGTTGCCGGCCATCACGATCAATTATGCGGTGGCCTTCGCCTGTGGATCGATCATCGCCCCAGCGCGAATGGCCTCCACAGCCCATCCGTTGCTCATCGGGGCCTCCTGCCTTGGCACCCTGTTCGTGCTGATCTTCTTCGTGACGGGACTTTCCGCACAGCAGGCGGGCGCCGTGCGTACGACCATCGCGGGCCGCATGAGCCTGGTGCTCACCATCACCGGAGCTGTCCTTCTGTTCGATGAGCGCTTGGATCTTTTGAGGTCGATCGGCATCGTGGTGGCCTTGGTCGGCCTCCTGCTCACCGCCACTGGCCCTACGGAACGTGGGTCCACGCGATCCGCCTGGGGCTTGCCGCTCCTGCTCTTCGTATGCAGCGGCGTGGCGGATATCAGTGTGACCTACGTGCAACGTACTTACACCACACCACGGACCGTGGACGGATTCCCGACCTTGTGCTTCGCGGTGTCCACGGTGGTGAGCGCGGTATTGCTGGTTATCCGTGATGGTCCGCGGGCACTCTTCCAACCCCGTAGCTGGATCGGCGGGATCACCTTGGGCGTGGTGAACTACGCCTCGCTGTTGTTCCTTGTGCGCGCGCTCAACATCGACGGCATCCAGGCATCGCTCGTTTTCCCGCTGATGAACATCCTCGCGATCCTCTTCGCTACCATCGCAGGCCTCGTTGTTCTCCGCGAGCGTCTTTCGGCGGTCCAGTGGTGTGGCATCGGCTGCTGCATCGGTGCCATGATGGTCTTCCTTGTTGCCACGCCATGATCCGTGATCGATACCGGACCATCAGCACGCCGGGCGAAGGTTCGTACCGTGAACTGGCGAGCAAGTTCATCGCGCGAGCCTTTCCCATCGCCGGTGAGGCGGAGTTCAAGTCGATCACTGCGGCATTCGGCAATGAGCATCCTGCGTCCCGGCACATCTGCTACGCCTGGGTGCTCGATGTTGACGGCGATCGTCACCGAGCGAATGACGATGGTGAACCCAGTGGCACGGCCGGGCTTCCGATCCTACGGCGCATTCGTTCGCTGGACCTGACGTATTGTGGCGTGGCCGTGGCGCGCTACTTCGGTGGTACCCTCCTGGGCAAACCCGGCCTGATCCATGCGTATGGCGAAGCCGCACGCCTCGCACTGCAAGCCGCGGTGCTGGTGGAGCGGGTGGTGATGGAACGTTGGACCGTGCGCTGCGGTTACGATCGTTTCGATGGGATGAAGGCCGATGTGCTCGCGAACGGAGGACGCGTCATCGACCCGGACTTCACCACGGTGTGCAAAGCCACGATCGAGATCCCCCTCGGGCAAGGAGTCCTGCTGCGACCCAAATGGGCCTTGCTCGGCGTGGTCGCAGAGCCTGATCAGGCCGGGTAGAAGGAACGCAGCGCCGCAAGCAGTTCCTCCGGCGCGCGTCGTGGCCGCTTCGTTCCTCCATCGACGAAGATCAAG
>Ga0209573_1001175_pt1 | contig 42851 bp, 35 predicted proteins | sample TNRBio252014_DNA_FD_185870 | JGI IMG/M metagenome (GOLD analysis project Ga0209573, IMG submission 185870) | Wastewater treatment Type I Accumulibacter community from EBPR Bioreactor in Madison, WI, USA - TNR Reactor_6/25/2014_ DNA (SPAdes)... | ecosystem: Engineered > Bioreactor > EBPR >...
ACTACTACCTTGACTTTTCCTATTTTTGTTGCCATGAGCGGGGACGGTTTGTTTCGTTTTGCAATTACAAAGCTAACCTATCCGCTCATTTCTTCCCTCAACACCGGACTCTTTACACAACCCCCTACGTGATCGCAATACATGGAGACGCAAAATTTTGCGTCTCTACGTAATATTGGTACGGATACGCATATTTTTGTGTTTTTACCATTTATGCGTAAGCCATGATAAAAAACCTATTCGCCCAGATTTTATTCTTTAGTTTATTCTGTTTTCCTGTCATCGCGCCGGGCCAGGCGCATCAGGAATATTACCCCGATCCCGACCCTGTCATACAGCAACGCCTGGAGGAGTGGAAAGACCTCAAATTCGGGCTGCTGATGCATTGGGGGGCATACAGCCAGTGGGGCATCGTAGAAAGCTGGAGCATCAATCCCGAGGATCTTTCGTGGGCAACCGGCGCACGAAAACAAGGGGTGGCCGATAATTATTTCGACTACCTGAAGGCTTATGAAAACCTCCAAACTACCTTTAACCCTGTGCGTTTCAACCCGGAAAAATGGGCTTCGGCGGCGAAGGATGCCGGTATGAAATACATGGTATTCACGACCAAGCATCACGACGGATTTTGCATGTTCGACTCGAAATTTACCGACTATAAAATTACGGATAAAGACTGCCCATTCTCGTCAAATCCCCGCAGCAATGTGACCAAAGAAATATTCGACGCGTTTCGCGGGGAAGGTTTGTGGGTAGGGGCGTATTTTTCGAAGCCGGACTGGCACAGCGACTATTACTGGTGGAAAAAATTCCCGCCGGCCGACCGCCACTGCAACTATTCTATTGAAAAATACCCCGAGCAGTGGAAAAAATTTACCGATTTCACACACAACCAGATTAACGAACTGGTAAGCGACTACGGCAAGGTAGATATCCTTTGGCTCGACGGCGGATGGGTGCGAAAGTTGACAGAGGAAGAAGTCTTCGCAGGCTTAAAAGAAAAATACGAAGGCGTTCGATTTGCCAGAAACACGCAAAGCCAGGATATCGACATGCCCCGCCTGGTCAGGGAAGTGCGGGCAAAACAACCCAAGCTGATCGTGGTAGACCGCGCAGTGCCCGGCGAGCAACAAAACTACCTCACTCCTGAACAACACATCCCGGAAAACGGGCTTCCCTATCCCTGGGAAACCTGTATGACAATGGCTTCGAGTTGGAGTTATGTGCCCAATGATGTGTACAAACCTACAAACGAGTTAGTAGAAAAACTGGTAGATATCGTCAGCAAGGGCGGCAACTACCTGCTCAATATCGGCCCCTCTCCCCAAGGGGAGTACAGTGACACGGCTTACGTTCGCCTTCGCGAAATCGGCGAATGGATGAAGGTCAACAGCGAGGCTATATACGGTACCCGGATGTATGCCGTTTTCGGCGAAGGAAATAATATCAGGTATACCCAGTCGAAAGACGGCAAAACCCAATACGTATTCCTGTTTGAGTTTCCGGCATCACCGGTGGTGCTGACCAAAATGACCTTGGATAAAGGTCAGAAAGTCAGCCTGTTGGGCTCGGGCAAATCCTTGAAATGGAAACAAAGCGAACGGGGATTGGAGATCACCGTGCCAAAGGAACTGAAAAAAAACACCAATCACGTTTGGGTAATGAAGATTGAAGGGTAGGGCGGTTGTCGCTCACAACCCACAACCCACAACAGAGATCACCCCCCACGCCGCTCCTGAGACGCCGCCACCGGCAAATACACCAGCACGCACATGGCCAGTGCGAGAGCCTCCACGACAAGCAGATACCAGGGCCAGGGGCCCAAAAAATCGAGGGGAGAAGCCGTGGGCGGTTTGCCCAGCAGATACATATAATTTGCGCCAAGCAACAGATTCATCACCAGCACAAAAGCGGCGTAGACCTGTAAATAACCGAAAGCGCGCCAGATGCTGCGCCGGGTGGGATACAGGCGAAAGACGGAAGTGACGTACACGGCATAAATCACCAATCCGCCGTGGACGAACCAATATTTAAAAAAAGTAAAATTGGGAAAACCCTCGTATAAATGGGGAGTGAGAATAGCCTGGATAGTGCCTGCCAGTATCCAGAAATAAAAAATCTCGTGGGCCCTGTAGGAAGGTCGCCACATCAGGAAGGGCAGCACCAGCGACATCATATTGCAGAGGTCGAAAGGGAGATCGGTGGCGGGGTTGAAATACCCCTGGGCGATACGCGCGGCTATCCAGAATAACACCCAAAACGCCAGTACCAGCTTAATGCCGCGGGCTAAGCCGAGTTGCTGCTGTTCGCTGAGGTATCGCTTGCTCGCGTAGGGCAGTGAAATGCAGCACAACAGGATAAGCCCCATCATCACCAGGTGCTGTTGGCCGAAGAGCGTAAAGTCTTCATTATGGCGAAAAAAAGCCGTCTCCATAGGTTTTGCGCTAGTGAGCGGAAAAGATACGCAGCTTTTATTAACACAAGTTGAAGTATAACACAACTTTCCGGTTGGCCGCATAGTTTTTTCAGTATACTTTTGCACTTCAATTTAAGTCGCCAAACAATGAGCGAAGCTATAAAGCACGAGTGCGGTATCGCTTTGATACGGTTACTCAAACCATTGTCGTACTATGAAGAAAAATACGGCACCTCGCTATACGCTATCAACAAGCTGAGGCTGTTGATGCAGAAGCAGCGCAACCGAGGGCAGGACGGCGCCGGCATGGCCACCATCAAACTCGACCCCGCGCCCGGCACCAAGTATATCAGCCGCAAGCGCAGCAATGCCTCCAACTACCTGCACGACCTTTTTAGCCAGATATACTGGCATTTCAAAGATGTACCCTATGAACAGTTGCACGACCCCGAGTGGCTAAAAAACAACAAACCTTATGTGGGAGAGGTAATGATGGGCCACCTGCGCTACGGCACCCATGGCGACAACAGCATCGAGACCTGCCACCCTTTTTTGCGCCAGAACAACTGGATTACCCGCAATCTCATCCTGGCCGGCAATTTTAACCTCACCAATGTCGACGAGCTTTTCCAGGAATTGGTCGCACTGGGGCAATACCCCAAAGAAAAAGCCGATACCGTGACCGTCATGGAAAAAATTGGCCACTTCCTCGACGACGAGGTGCAGCGCCTGCACACCTGGTTTAAGCCCGACGGTTATAGCAATGAGCAAATCAACAGCCTCATTTTTGACCACCTCGACATACAGCGCCTGCTGAGGCGCGCCAGTAAGAAATTCGACGGCGGTTATGTGATGGTGGGCATGATCGGCCACGGCGACGCCTTCGTAATGCGCGACCCTTCCGGCATTCGCCCCGCTTTTTATTATTGCGACGACGAAATAGCCGTAGCCGCTTCCGAGCGCCCCGCGATACAGACTACTTTTAATGTACACATTAGCAAAGTGCGAGAACTCAAGCCGGGGCATGCGCTGATTATCAAAAAAAACGGCCTAATCTCCGAAAAACCTTTTGTAGAGCCCGCACCGCGTGCCTCCTGTTCGTTCGAACGCATCTATTTTTCGAGGGGCACCGACCGCGATATTTACCTCGAACGCAAAAAGCTGGGCGAATTACTCGCCGACGCCGTACTCAAAGCCGTCGATTACGATTTTAAACACACGGTTTTTTCTTTTATCCCCAATACTGCCGAAACCGCGTTTTACGGCCTCGTTGAAGGCGTAGAAATCCGCCTCAATGAAATAAAACGCGATAAAATCGTGAAGATGGGCAGCGATATCAAACCCGCCAAACTGGAAAAAATACTGGCGATGCGCGCCCGAGTGGAGAAAATCGTGGTGAAAGACGAAAAGCAACGCACGTTTATCGCCGATTCCTCTTCGCGCGAAGAAATGATGTCGCACGTATACGATGTATCATACGGCATAGTTGATAATGAAAAAGATACGCTCGTTTTGCTCGATGATTCTATCGTGCGCGGCACTACGCTTCGCGACAGCATCATCAAAATCGTATCGCGACTACGCCCCAAAAAGATCGTCATCGTGTCTTCGGCCCCCCAGATCAGGTATCCCGACTGCTACGGCATCGATATGTCAAAAATGAAAGAATTTGTGGCCTTCCAGGCTATGGTGGCCTTGCTCAAAGAATCGGGCCGCGAACACCTGATGCAGGAAACCTACGAGCGTTGCAAAGCACAGGAAAACGAGCCTAAAGAGCAAATTATAAACGAGGTATCCACCCTCTACGATTTGTTTACCGATGAGGAGATTTCACAAAAAATTGCAGAAATTATCACCCCGCCGAATATCAAACCAAAGGTGGAAGTCATTTACCAAAAGGTAGAAGATTTGCAAAAAGCTTGCGCCGATAACAACGGAGATTGGTATTTTTCGGGCAAATACCCTACACCCGGAGGCAATCGGGTGGTCAACAGGGCTTTTATCAATTATATGGAAAACAAAGACGAACGAGCATACTGATCCGCGGGCCAATGGTTAAAAAAATGATAATTTAGGGTTTTTGCTATCTCTGTTTTAACACTTTACGCGTTTTTGCATCATTGACCCAATAATTGTAAAATATGAAAAAAGCAATCTGGCTGGCCGTCGCCCTACTGACCGGTACGCAAGTTTGGTCGCAGGATCAGGACTTCCGAAATTATGTCGAGAAATACAAAGATATCGCCGTTCGCGAGATGGAACGCGCCGGTATTCCCGCCAGTATCAAGTTGGCGCAGGGTTTGCTGGAATCAAATGCAGGAAAAAGCCCGCTGGCCCGCCATGCCAACAACCATTTTGGTATTAAATGCGGCAACGATTGGAAGGGCAAAACGTATAGCCAGGAAGACGACGAATACGATGCCAACGGCAAACTCGTCAAATCCTGCTTCCGCGTCTATAAGTCGGATGAGGCCAGTTTTGTGGCGCATTCCGAGTTTTTGCGAGACCCCCTGAAGACCAACCGCTATGGTTTTCTTTTCCTGATAGACCCCACCGACTATAAGCGCTGGGCTCAAGGGCTCAAACGTGCAGGGTACGCAACAAGCGCTACCTACCCCGAAAAGCTGATAAGCCTGATCGAACGCTACGAACTACATAAATACGACCGGGTGTCGACTATCGACTTCGAAACGCCGGCTGAAGAAGTGATGGTGGGTATCCTGAGTGTGAATGACGTGAAGTACGTGATATCCGACTCCAGCGAAACGCTCGCCGATATCGCCCGCCGTTCCGATGTGAGCCTGCGCAGCCTGCTCCACTACAACGAACATATCGTTGATGAAGGCAAGGCAATCCCCTCGGGTACCAAGGTCTTCCTGCAACCCAAACGCAATTCGTACCGCGGCCGCCAAACCTGGCATTATGTGAAAGCAGGCGAAAATATGCGCGATATTTCTATGAATTACGCGCTCAATCTGGTGAAACTCTATAAGCGCAATAGAATGACGCTCGGCACGGAACCCGCCGTAAACGAGCGAATCAAACTGAGAGGCTCAAAACCTAAAAATCGCCCCAGATTGAGCTCCGAAGGGGCCGTGCCTACCCCCGTGCCCGATCAAATGCCCAAGGACAAAGACGTGGACGGCCTCCTCGATATGGAGGTGGAAGGTACCAATACGACCAACAAACCCAAGAATACTTATAATTCGCCGCCTGTAGAGGTAGAACCCGAGCCGACGCTGCCCGTGATCACCCCCCAAAAACCAGTTACTCTCCCCCAGTCCGACCCGGTTCCTCCACCCGAAAAACCCGCCACGCCGCCCGTGATGGAAGATCCGTTTAACGAGACCGAAACAAAACCGGCCACGCCCCCGGTTACAACCGATACGCCCGAAACCAACCCACCGGCTGATACGCCTCAGTATCACACGGTGATCAAAGGCGATACGCTATGGAATATTTCTCAGCGCTACGGCACTTCGGTTGATGAACTCCGCCGGCTCAACAATATGGCGAATAATAATATCCAACTGGGGCAAAGGCTGAGGGTGAAATAGAAGTTTAGCGATTGGGTTTAGTGCATGCGCAGTTTAGCGTTAGGGTTTAGGTAACTAAACATACAGCTAAACCCTAACGCTAAACCCTACCGCTAAACCTAAAACATTGTTTTTCCAATGCAGAAGAAAATGAAAAAACACTTACTCCTATTTGTAATCCTTTGCACTGCCGCTGCCGTATCGGCGCAGAGTTATGCCTTTGGGCTAAAAGGCGGCCTTACAGTCGGCAGCCAGCGATGGAGCGACTTTGAACGCGATCCTTCCTACAAAATGCACGGCATCGCCTTTATTGAATCGGCAGAAGAAGAAAACAATTTTGCTATTTTTGCGCAGGGAGGCTACCATGTCAAAGGCAGCGCCATGCGCAACAGAACCTTCTCCAACCCGATCAACGGCGACTTATTTCGGCCCCCGGCTTACGAATTTTTATTCCGAAATGTATCTCTGACGGTTGGCGGCAAGCAGAAATTCGCCTTTACCGGCGCCAGCAAATTGTATTATATGCTGGGCGTACGGGGCGATTATACGGTGAGTACCAACCTCGCTCAATACAACGATTTTAACGAACAAAACCCAGCCTACGCTATTTTCCCTTTTGACGACAGCGAATTCATCAGGGAGTTTAATTACGGGCTCACTATCGGCGGCGGTATGGAATTGCCTTTTTCAGAATTTGTGGGCATGCTGCTGGAATTAACTATCAACCCCGATTTTTCGCTGCAATACCAGCAACCGGCTATTCCCAATGTGACCGATCCGTTTACGAGTATGTCGCGCACGCTGCCCGAGCGCAAGGTGCGCAACCTTACCCTGGAACTCACGCTGGGATTCCGTTTTTTGCACAAAATTGAGTACATCGACTAACGATCCCGCAAATGATCTATCTGAGAAGTAAAAATCTGGTGAAATTTTACGGCCCCAGGCAAGTAGTACGCGACGTATCCGTTGAAGTCCGGCAGGGCGAAATTGTGGGCCTGCTGGGACCTAACGGCGCCGGCAAGACTACTACTTTTTATATGGTAGTGGGATTTATCAAGCCCAACGCCGGCGATGTATACCTCAACGAAGAGCGAATTACCGACCTGCCCATGTACTTGCGCGCCCAAAAAGGCATCGGCTATCTGCCGCAGGAGCCCTCCGTATTTCGCAAACTCAGCGTAGAAGACAATATCCTGGCTGTGCTCGAAATGACCCCCCTCAATAAAGCCCAACAACACGAAAAGCTGGAAGAACTGATCGGCGAATTCGGCCTCGAAAAGGTACGCAAGAGCCGCGGCGATACCCTTTCCGGCGGCGAACGCAGGCGCACTGAGATCGCCAGGGCACTGGCTACCAATCCCAAATTCATCTTGCTCGACGAACCCTTTGCCGGCATCGACCCCATCGCCGTAGAGGATATTCAGTCTATCGTGGCCAAATTAAAAACCAAAAATATCGGCATTCTCATCACCGACCACAACGTGCAGGAAACGCTGTCGATTACCGACAGGGCCTACCTCATGTTTGAGGGAAGCATACTGAAAGCCGGCACCGCCGAAGAACTGGCTGCCGACGAGATGGTGCGCAAGGTGTACCTGGGCCGCAATTTTGAATTGCGCCGCAAGGTGGTGGATATGCCTTAATCCACAATCATAGAAGCCGTATCGAGTTCCTGCTGGCGGATATGGGCGGGTAGTTCGCGAAATTCGTATTGCTGGTTGCGCAGCCGCGGCTCGAAGCCCGCCTCGCGGATAGCCTGCTGAATGCCGTTGGCCGTAAACCGGAAACGAGCCCCCGCCGCCGATACCACGTTTTCTTCGATCATAATGCTGCCGAAGTCGTTGGCGCCTGCATGCAGGCACAACTGCGCCACCTGCTTGCCTACCGTAAGCCACGAAGCCTGGATGTTGGTCACGTTGGGCAACATGATGCGCGACAGGGCGATCATGCGCACGTATTCGTCGCCGGTGACCGTATTGCGGGCGCGTTTGAGCTTTTTGAGTATGGTATCTTCATCCTGGAACGGCCAGGGAATAAAAGCTATGAAACCTTTGGCAGTAGCCGGTTTTTCCGATTGCACCTGCCGGATATCAGCCAGGTGCTGCATGCGCTCGAGGTTGGTTTCGATATGACCGAACATCATGGTGGCCGAGGTGGTGAGGTGCAGCTGGTGGGCGGCGCGCATAATGTCGAGCCATTCCTGGGCGCCGCATTTGCCTTTGGAAATCAGTCGCCTCACGCGGTCGTTGAGGATCTCGGCGCCTGCGCCGGGCAGCGAATCCAATCCGGCTTCCTTGAGCGCCTTGAGCACCTCGTAGTGCGTTGATTGCTCCAACTTGGTGATATGCGCCACTTCGGGAGGCCCCAATGCGTGCAATTTGAGATTGGGATATAAAGACTTGAGCTCACTAAACAATTTACAATAATAGTCGAGCCCCAAATCGGGATGGTGCCCCCCCTGCAACAGCAATTGCTCGCCGCCAAACTGGAAGGTCTCTTCTATTTTTTGCTTGTATTCTTCGATGGTGGTGATATACGACTCTTCGTGGCCGGGCCGGCGATAGAAATTGCAGAATTTGCAATTGGCTATGCATACGTTTGTGGTATTGGAGTTGCGGTCGATGATCCACGTGACGGCTTTGCCCTGCACATGGTGCTGCCGAAGGCGATGGCCTACGTGTATCAATTCGGCTGTAGCCGCATTTTCCAACAGAAATACCCCCTCTTCAGGTGTGAGGAATTCCAGCGCTAAGGCTTTTTGCAATAAATCGTCGACCCGCATATCAATTGATCTTGTCATTTAAAACACAAAAATAACAAATGGGTTGATGGGTTGATGTGCTGATTTGCTAATTTGCTGATTTGCTAATAGTTTATAGGTTTATGGGTTTATAAATATTAATTATCAGCACATTAACACATTAACACATCAGCACATTAGCACATCAACACATCAGCAAATCACCTCTCCACAATAGTCACCACCCTATCGTAACTCAAGCCCGTAAAAATGCCGATCGCGCCGGCAGTGCCCTCCAGGTTGGAAATGATGGGACTGGGCTGGCCGAAGGGATTGCCGTTGGAAGACACAGCGGTTTGCACACTGCCAAAAAAATCGTAGTAAGCCTTGTCGATGTGAAAAATCGTATTGATGACGGTATCGCCGTCGGCATATACATAGCCGCTGCCGAAAATGAACACGTCTTCCACGATGCGGTCATCTGATACAAAATCCTGCTGCGGGATGCTATCGAGAGTAGACTGATTCAGCATACGCCGGTAATAATTGCGCTCGCCGGGAATATCCGTAAAGTAGGTCAACACGCGGGCCAGAGTATCATCTTCGGCAAAATTGACCACAATGCTATCGATGGGCACCACTGGCATCAGGCGTGTGACGGCTGTGATAGTTTTTCCGTCTTTGGTGATGATCTCCAATTCAAAATCGTCGGTATAATTGAGGGGTACGATGTCGGACGATTTATAATTGAAAAACTTACTTGTGCTATTATTAAAAAGCCATTCGTTGCGAAGCACATGGGTGGCGCCCTGGTGGTGTATAAATACCTGCGCGCTATCCACCAGGATTTGCTGCAGGTATTGGGCGTCTAAATCGGGAAATGGCTCAAAATAAGGCGATGTGCGCGTCATGAGCAGGGTATAGGGCTGTCCCGGTTCGAGATAACATTCTACAAAAATACGCGACTCGTATTCGGGCAGTTCGATCTCTATCTCTTTTTCGAGGTTGCAGGCGCCCATTGCGCTCAGCAGCACTACAAACAGCGCCAGGCGGCTGCTCCAGGTCATATTGCTATTGGTATTTGACATTTGATATTTTTTTAATGGCATCAAAATGACTTCGTACTTGTGTTTTGGGGGCTTAAAATTTTAACACAAAGGCTCAAAAAAAATAAAGGCACAAAAACTTAGTGGTACTTAGTGTTCTTGGAGCCTTTGTGGTAAAAGTCGGACTAAAGAGCTTTTTATTCTCTTATCATTTAAAACTTAAAATTCCAGGTTATAGAAGGCAAAATCGGGAATAGCGATACCTGCTTGGCGGCGATGCGCTCGGGCACTTCAAACGTATTGCCCTGGGTATCGGTGACTTCCTTGAATTCGGGTTCGAAATAAATGAAAAACGTATTGCGCCTGTCGTAGGCGTTGACTACGGAAAGGGTGATATCGTTTTCACCCCAACGAGGGAAAAAGCGAATAACCAAACCCAGGTCGAGGCGGTGATAAGGCGGCAGGCGGTAGTTATTGCGGTCGAGGTAATCGGGGGTCACCGTTTCGAAACTTCCCCCATAGACATCCTGGAACGTGAAGCGACCGCCGGGCAGCCAGCGCAGGTCGCCCGAGCCGTATACAAAAGACGCCGTGGCAGAAATGCGGCGGCTGATCTCCCACATGGCTACCACCGAGAGGTCGTGGCGGCGGTCGTAGATGGGCGGAAAATAACCCTCTTGCGCAAAACGCGCTTCTTCGTCAAGCGGCACAAATTCGCCGCGGCGGGTGAGGCCGAGGGTATAGCCGATCCAGCCGGTGAGCCGGCCTTCTTTTTTCTCTATACCCAATTCGAAGCCGTAGCCGTAGCCTTTGCCGTTGGCAAATTCGTTTTCCAGCTCATTATTGGCAAATAGCTCGGCGCCGTCGACAAACTCTATTTGGTTGTGCAACCATTTGTAGTAGGTTTCGGCGGTGAGCAACAGGCCTTTGCCGAGGTCGACGGAGACACCCGCAGCTACCTGGTCGGACGACTGCGGCCGCACTCGCCGGGTGGAGGGGTACCATACATCGGTGGGCAGCGCCACGCCGGCGTTGGCTATCAGGTGCAGGTATTGGTTCATGCGAGCGTAGCCGGCCTTTACCGACAAGCGCCGGTTGGGTGCATAGCGGGCCGAAAAACGAGGTTCGGGCGCCGCCCGCCAGGTATCATCGTTGTTAAAGGCGCTGAGGCGAAGCCCGGTGCTGAGGCTCCACTGCGGGTTGATATCCCAGTCGTCAGAGATGTACAAACCGGCCTCCAGGCCGTTCAGGTTTTGACCTGATGAAAAATTTACTTTGCCGTCGGTGGTGCCGGCTTTGAGGCGCCCCACCGTAAACCAGTGATACGTGGCATTGCCGCCAAAACGCAACGTATGGCGGTTGTTGATGGCGTAATAAAAATCGGATTTTAAATTGGCGTCTTTGATATTGGAGCCCAAGACAAAAGAGAATCCGGTGAGCCTGTTCTCGATATTATACTGGTAATCGGAATAGGTAAAAGTGGTATTGGCAAACAGCTTGGGGTTAAACACGTGATTCCAGCGGACGGTACCCGTGGCATTGCCCCAGTCGAAATCAAAATCAAAAAAATCGCCGTCGAAACCAAATACGTCGCGGCCGAAATAACCGCTGAAGAACAACTTGTCGCGCTCGCCGAGCTCTACATTTATTTTGGTATTGAGGTCGTAAAAATAATAACCCGGAATGGGGTTGTAATCTTCGGTATTCCGGTTAGCTCTGTTAACCTGGTTGGTGAGCAGGTCGACATAGGTGCGGCGGCCCGACACGATAAACGAAGCTTTGTCTTTTACAATCGGCCCTTCGAGGGTAAGTCGCGACGCCAGCAGGCCGATGCCGCCCGAGCCGGCAAAGTGTTTGCTGTTGCCTTCTTTGAGCTTGACGTCGATCACCGACGAAAGCCTGCCGCCGTATTGCGCCGGAAAACCGCCCTTGTAGAGTTTGAGGTCTTTTACCGCGTCGGTATTAAAGGTGCTGAAAAAACCGAATAAGTGGTTGGGGTTGTACACAATAGCTTCATCGAGGATGATGAGGTTCTGATCGGCGCCGCCGCCGCGCACAAACAGTCCGGTGGTGCCTTCTGAGCCCGATATAATGCCGGGTTTAAGCTGGATGGTTTTCAGGATGTCGCTTTCGCCCAACAACACGGGAATAGCCTTGGCTTCTTTGGTGCTGATGGTGGCTACGCTCATCTCGGTAGATTGCAGCACATCGCGCACAGAGCCGGCTTGTACCACCACTTCCTTCAATTGAACGCCCGTGCTGAGTTCGACTTGCAGGCTGATATTGGCCTGGAGAACCACTGTTCGGCGTTCGGTTTGGTAGCCTACATAGCTGAATTCGAGCGCTACCGAATCGGCGGCGGGCAAAGTCAGCGAATAAAACCCGTATTCATTGGTCGTCGTGCCAACAGAATAATCAGCAGTCACCACAGAAGCGCCTATGAGCGTTTCGCCGTTGCCGGCGTCGGTGACCACTCCGCTTATGGTAAAGGCGCGCTGGGCGAGGGCGCCGCTACCCAGAAATAGCAAAAAAAGCAATAAGAGGGTATATCTCATGATCTTCTTCTTTTTTACAAACTTACTTAGGGAAGGCTTTTTTGATGATTATATTTTACCAACACATGTATTTAATCAACCAATGGCGCGTAGCTTACTATCAACAGTAAATTGATGCCCCAGTTTTGATATGGGTAGAAAAAAAATAGTAGTTTTGGAAAAATAGATTGATCCGCGCATATGAATACCAAAGTTTCCCCCTACTGGAAACCGGTGAAAACAGATGAATCCGCAGTTGCCCGGCTACAAGAGGCACTCGGCATTCACCCTGTGTGCTGCCGTTTACTGGTACAGCGCGGTATTACTACCGAAGATGAGGCCAGGCGCTTTTTTCGCCCTTCGATGGCCGACCTGCACGATCCCTTTCTGATGAAAGACATGGACCTCGCCATCGAGCGATTGTCGCAGGCCGTAGAGCGCGGCGAAAAGATCGTGATTTACGGCGATTACGATGCCGACGGCACAACGGCAGTGGCCTTGTTGTATAGTTTTCTCGAAGGTTTTCACCCCAACCTGGATTATTACTTGCCCGACCGCTATAAGGAAGGCTACGGCTTATCTTTTGAGGGCATCAACTATGCCCATGAAAAAGGCGCTACGCTGATGGTGGTGGCCGATTGCGGCATTACTGCTTTGACACAGGCCGAACACGCCAAAAGCCTGGGCATAGACCTCATTATTTGCGACCACCACATGCCTGGGCCGGTCTTACCCCATGCGGTGGCGGTGCTCAACCCCAAGCGAGTCGACTGCGAATACCCATACAAAGAACTCAGCGGTTGCGGCATAGCCTTCAAATTGACGCAGGGCTACGTAGAAAGCCACGGCCTCGACGCCCGCGCCCTCGACGCCCTGCTCGACCTGCTGGCTATCAGCATTGCTGCCGACATTGTGCCCATCACCGGCGAAAACCGCATCCTCGCGTATTTCGGCCTGCACCGCCTCAACTCCACGGAGCGCCCCGGCCTCAACGCCCTCATCGACCTCAGCAAACGCTCGCGGCCCCTGCTTATCAACGATATCGTGTTCGGGCTAGCCCCGCTGATCAACGCAGCCGGCCGCCTCGCCGACGCTGACCAGGCTGTCAGGCTTATGCTGGCTCGCGACCGCACCGTGGGCGCCGACTATGCCCGCGTGCTCAACTACCGCAACCAACTGCGCAGAGAATTTGATCAGCGCATCTTTAGCGAAGCTATCGCGCTCTTTGAGCACGACGAAAATAAACACAAGAAAAGCAGCATTGTGTTGTTCCAACCCCACTGGCACAAAGGTGTGGTGGGCATAGTAGCGTCGCGAATGGTAGAAAAATACCACCGCCCGTCGGTCATCCTAACGCAAAATGACGGTATTGTGGCAGGTTCGGCGCGTTCTATCTACGGCTTCGACTTGTACCAGGCCTTGCTGGCCTGTTCTGATTTGCTCCTCACCTTCGGTGGGCACTCTCATGCGGCCGGGCTCAATATGCTGCCCGAGCAGGTGCCCGCCTTCCAGGATCGCTTTGAAGCCCTGGTACAGGCCTGGATGCAGCCCGACGAGATGCACCCCGAAATCGATATTGTCGATACCTTGACGCTGGAGGACATCACCCCCGGTTTCTGGAAGACGCTTCGCCAGTTTGCCCCTTTCGGCCCCGGCAACGATAACCCCGTTTTTGCCAGCTACGGCGTTTTCGACAGCGGCTCTTCCAGGCCGCTCAACGGCGGCCACCTGCGGCTATCACTCCGCCAAAACGGCTCGCCCTCCGTCATGGCCGTAGCTTTCGGCCAGGCAGAAGCCTACCCACAGGTAGCTACGCGCCGGCCCTTCGATTTGTGCTATACGCTGCAAGAAAACCATTGGGCCGATAGAACCCATTTGCAACTGGTGGTAAAGGACTTTCATTTTTAAATTGTGATCTGGATCACAGAAAACCAGTGATTTTTCAATGCGGGCATAATTGATTTCCGTCATTGGAAACATATCTTAAGGCGCCTACTTTTATCCTACCTTTTGATTTGCCAAAGCGCATGACAAAATTCATAGCATATGGTACCTGATTGGTTATTTCAGCTCAAAGATTTTATCTCTCAGCCCTGGCCCTGGTGGATAGCCGGTCCGATGATTGCGTTGATTATGTTTATCCTGCTGTCTTTCGGCAAAGAATTCGGCATTTCCGCCAATTTCAGGGTGATGTGCGCCGCCGACGGCGCCGGAGATATGGCCGATTTTTTTAAATACGACTGGAAATCGCAGGGATGGAACCTGCTGGTAGCGCTCGGCGCTATGTTTGGCGGGTATTTGGCCTCGCACTATTTTGCTTCCCCCGATGGCGCTGTGGCGCATGTATCTGCGACGACGGTTGAAAGCCTGAAACAATTGGGCTTCAATTTTCAGGAAGGCCAGGTGCCGCTTGTGCCCGAATTTTATTCCTGGGAAGCGCTATTTAGCTGGCGCGGACTACTTGTCATCGTAGGCGGTGGATTTCTGGTGGGCTTCGGTTCCCGCTATGCCGGCGGTTGCACCTCAGGGCACGCCATCAGCGGTATGTCGGCACTGCAATTGGGTTCGATGTATGCCGTCATCGGCTTTTTCCTGGGCGGCCTTTTTATGACGTATGTCCTCTTTCCGCTGATCTTCAATTAATCACACCCTAAAACGGACTCACCATGAGAATGTCAAAATATATCCTCGTAGGCATCCTGTTTGGCATCACACTGTACAAAGCTGAAGCCGTATCCTGGTACCGCATTTTCGAGATGTTCCACTTCCAGTCGTTCCATATGTACGGCATCATTTTTTCCGCTATTGCAGTGGGCGTCTTGGTTGTGCAACTTATCAAAAGAACGCACATGAAATCCATGGAGGGCAAAGAAATTGTCATCCAGGATAAAGACAAGCGCTGGCAACGCTACATCATCGGCGGTTTTGTATTTGGCCTGGGATGGGCATTGGCCGGCATTTGCCCCGGTCCTATGTTTATCCTGCTGGGCAGCGGCTATACGGTGCTTATTGTGTTCCTGCTCTCCGCTATGACAGGCACTTTTGTCTACGGCTTGCTGCGCAGCAAACTGCCGCACTAGCTGATGTGCTGATGGGTTAATGTGCTAATGTGCTGATGAGTTAATATTTATAAACCCATAAACCTATAAACTATTAGCAAATCAGCACATTAACCCATCCTCCACTTGAAGGACTTCTCGTCAATTGCGCGTTGCGTGCAGAGGATGCCCTCCAGGTGGTCGTATTCGTGTTGTAGCAACTCGGAGAGGTCGCCTTCCAGGCGCCATTCCCGGGCTTGCCAGTTTTCGTCGAGGTATTTAATGCGGATGGATTGGTGGCGTTGCACCCTGACCAGCAGATTTGGGAAACACATACAGTCGTCCCACAATTCGAACATAGATTCGCTTAGCTCGTCAAGCTCAGGATTGATGAACACCATAGGTTTATCAATATGCATGTAAATGAGCCGCTTCATGATACCCAGTTGCGGCGCCGCGATGGCCCTGCCAAAATGGTATTTTTCGCGTATCTGCATCATGACGTTGTGCAGGTCGGCGGCCCAGCCCTTTACCAGCGGTAGTTCTGACGACAGCACGGTCTCGCTTTTTTCATACAAGCGGGGATCGCCGAGGAGGAGGAGATCGTTGAGGTTTTTCATGATATGAAGCTTTGCAATATATTCATCAAAACTAGTTAAAATTTAACCCATAACCGACAACCGACAACCCACAACAGCTCCCCCCTCTTTCTCGTTCTAATAAAAAACCTACCGTCATGAATAAAATAGTAAAAATGATCCTGCTGGTATTGGTGGGATTGATCGTCATTGCGCAATTTTTCCGCATTGATAAAACTGCGCCCGCAGTGAATACCTCACAAGATTTTCTGACGCTGGCTGCAGCGCCCGCCGACGTAGCCGCACTGGTTCGCGATGCCTGCTACGATTGCCATTCCTACGAATCGAAATATCCCTGGTATTCCAACGTGGCTCCCGTTTCGTGGTGGGTGAAAAACCATATCAACGAAGGCCGCGAAAATCTCAATTTTTCTATTTACGATACCTACAGCCCGGAAGATAAAGGCGAAATACTCGAGGAATGCGCCGAAGTAATCCAGGAAGGCGAAATGCCGCTCAAGTCCTATACCTGGATGCACCCCGAAGCCCGCATCACCGATGCCCAACGCCAACAACTCATCAGCTGGCTGGAAACGATGAACGGCGGAGAACGGATGGGAGAATATCAAGAAGAGGAGGACGAGGATTAATTACGAATGTGTAATTACGAATGTGTAATTACGAATTACGAATGTGTAATTACGAATTACGAATGTGTAATTACGAATTACGAATGTGTAATTTATAAATTAAAAAATAATATTATTAAAATAATTTGTAATTCGTAATTCGTAATTCGTAATTCGTAATTCGTCATTCGTCATTTGATTTTACGCTGAGAATGAAGCCTACTTTGTAGACATTTTCGATAGTGACATTGGGGTCATTTTGCAATAATTTGCGCAAGCGGGAAATAAACACATCGAAACTGCGGCCCAGGAAATAATCGCGTTTGCCGTAAATTTGTTCTACTGCGTCGTCGCGGCGGAGAATCTGGTTTTGGTGCAGGCACAAAAGCCGGAGCACCTCGTTTTCTTTTTCGGTGAGCCGCCAGGTTTCGTCGTGCCTGGAGAGCTCCTGGCGGGAATAGTCGAACTCGTATGCTCCGATCGTATAATTTTTCGGAGTGGGCGCCTGTTGCGCTTCGGCCTGGCGGCGCAGCATCACCCTGATGCGGCACAGCAACTCTTCTTCGTCAAAAGGTTTGGTGATGTAGTCTTCGGCGCCGAGGTCGAAACCTTTGAGTTTGTCGTTTTTCAGGGAGCGGGCCGTGAGGAAAAAGAAGGGAACCTCCGGATTCACCGCCCGCAGTTGGCGGGCCAGGGTAAAGCCGTCCATTTTGGGCATCATCACGTCGAGGATGCAAAGGTCGTAGCTGCCACGGCGGAAGGAATCCAGGCCCGAGGCGCCGTCGCGGCACAGTTTGACGTGTAAGCCCTCGCTTTCGAGGTATTCGCTGAGCAAAAAGCCCATGCTGAGGTCGTCTTCTACGAGTAATATGCTGGGATTGGGTTTCATGGTAAACGAGATTTTTTTAACCACAGAGGGCGCAGAGGTACACAGAGGTTTCACAGAGTCGTAGATTAGATAAAAGGCAGATAAACCTCAAACCGGCTTCCCTTATTCACTTCGCTAAACACCCGCACAAAACCCTTGTGCAACTCCACCATACTTTTTACATAAGCCAGCCCGAGGCCGAAGCCCTTTTGTTCGTGGAGGTCGCCCTGACCGGCGCGTTGGAATTTTTCAAAAATAAGCCCGCACTGCGAAGCCGGAATGCCGACGCCGTTGTCTTGCACCTGGATGAGGATACCGCGGCGGTGCTCCTGTGCCGAGATGCGGATATGGGGTTTGTCGCAGGCGTATTTCAGCGCGTTGTCGAGCAGATTCCGGAATACATTGCTGAGGTGGAGGCGGTCGCCGTACACCTCGTAAGAGTCGGGCGCCTCGTCGAGGCTGACCGTGGCGCCGCTGCGTTCGATTTGCATGGCCATGTCGTGGCAGACGGATGCCAGCAGGCTTTTGAGGTTGAGGCGTTCTTTTTGCAGGCTGTAATCGCCGTTTTCTACCCTTGCCAGGTGCAAAACGCGTTCTACCTGGGCTTGCAACCGGGCATTTTCACGTCGCACCACGTCGACAAAGGGGTTGTCTTTTAATTCCTGATGTTTTTTGCCGAGCATGTTCACGGCCAATCCTACGTTTGTGAGCGGCGTGCGAAATTCGTGGGCCATGTTGTTAAAGAAATCCATGTTGGTTTCGAGCAGGCGTTTTTGTTTGAGCAACGACCAGTTGGCGAACAGCAGCACCGCAGCGGTAAACAGCAGGATCAGAATAGTGGCCGTGACCATAAAGTGCATTTTCTCGAGCATAAACGACTGCCGGTCGGGAAAATTGACCTGCATAAAAGCGGTTTGAGCGGTAGAGTCGACCGGAAGGGGCACCTGGCACTGGTAGATGCCCTTCGAGCAGGATTCCTGTACCGAGTCGGCACTGAACGACAACGAATAATCGAGGCCGATCTGGTAGAAATCGAGCGATTGGCGCAGGCTATTGTGAAAAGCTGTGTCGCTTGCCAGTTCGGCAGCAGAATTGGCCACCGCCACGCCGGCATGGCAGCTGGGCTGGGCGGCCGTTTTGGTGCACAACATGCCTCCGCCGTAGTCTTCGACCGTGGCGCAAACCGCCATACAGACGCGCTGGTTGAAGATTTCTTCCGACAATTCACGGGAATGGCGCATCCATTTGAACTGGAAAACGACCAACCCGATAACGGCCAGCGTGGAGGCTATGAGGAGCAAAGGAATTTGGCGAAGTAGTTTCATACAATACAATTGCGCAATTGATTTTCAAATCTACATACAAAACCCTACCTATTGCCAAACAATAACAAGTGCTTAACAAGTGGCTAACACCTGAAAAACAGCTTGGTGCGTATACCGGCCCTAACTTTGCATCGACGATTTTATTTTTATTTCAAATTTTAAAAACATCCGCTGTATGAAAAATGCACTGTTGTCTCTGTTTTTCCTGTTTGGCCTAGCTATTGTTCAACTCCAGGCGCAAAGCTGCCAGCCTTGTCCTCCTGGTTGCTGTGCACAACCCTGTAAGAGCACCGCTGCCGCCGACACTAAAGCCTGCACGCCGGAAGCCGCCGCCAAATGCACCCCCGCTGAATTGGAAGCCTGCAAAGCCGCCGGTAAAGCCAACTGCACTGACAAAAAATCGGGCAAAAAAGCCGCCACTACACCCAAAACGAAATCACCCGCTGTACAAACTGTTAGCGTTCAGCCTGCTGATCGGCAGAAACCGGCAAAAGGAGAAATGTAAGCTAGCACAGCTACGCTGTATGAATCACCCCCGGTTGATGGAGATTGGCCGGGGGTGATTTTTTGCTCTTTTTTTTGTATTTTTGTAAATAAATTTTGGTGTTTATGGGTGAAATTGTCAGTCTCGATCAATTGGATGTGGAGCATGGCCGATACAGTTATGCGGATTATTTGACCTGGAAATTCGAGCAGACCGTTGAATTGATCAAGGGCAAAATCATGGCACTATCTGCCCCAAGCCGCTATCATCAGGAAATTTCACGCGAACTGAGCGGCATGTTTTACAATTATTTTAGAACACATACCTGCCGGTATTACGCTGCTCCATTTGATGTGCGTTTGCTGGATAAGCGCAAATCTGCAAGAGCAAACAAAGACATTTATTCCGTCGTACAACCAGATCTATGTATCGTGTGCGATTTGGAAAAATTAGACGAAAAAGGCTGCCTCGGCGCGCCGGATTTGGTCGTTGAAATACTCTCAAAGGGCAATTCGACCAAAGAAATGAAAATCAAAAAACAACTGTACGAGGAAAATGAAATCAGGGAATACTGGATTATCGACCCCGATCACGAGTGTGCTTTTCAATTTCAACTCACAAATGCAGGCGTTTATAGTCCAGTCAACATTTATGTCAAAGAAGACACGCTGCAGTGCGTAATTTTTCCTGCATTGGAAATTAGTCTGGAGGAGGTTTTTCGCTTCGACGAATAAGGTACCCCGGCAAATCCGCAACCCGCTCACAGCAAACCTGCACCATCACCTGCTGTAATTGCTTTTTCAGTATAGTGCAAACGTGGTCGCCGCCCGCCTGGCCCATGGCCGCCACGCCGTACATAAACGACCTGCCCAGGAAGGCAAACTCCGCGCCGGAAGCCAGTGCGCGCGCCACATCCACCCCCGAGCGGATACCGCTGTCGAGCATGATTTTGATCTTTCCGGCGTGGCGTTGCACAATCGGCGGCAAAGATCTGATAGACGATTGCCCCGCGTCGAGTTGCCGCCCGCCGTGGTTGGACACGATGACGCCGTCGAAGCCGAGGCGGATGGCCATGTCGGTGTCTTCCTCGCTTGCTACGCCTTTCAATACCAGCTTGCCGCGCCAACGGTCGCGGATGGGCGCAAGCTTTGCTTCGTTGACCCTGCCGGAGAAGGTCTGGTTCATGTACTGCCCGAGCTGACCCATGTTGAGGTCTTTGGGCATGTATTTTTTCAGGTTGGCAAATTCGGGTTGTCCGTGCAAAAGCGTCCTGATCGCCCATTCAGGTTTTCCCAGTATTTGAAGTATGTTCGAGAGTGTCATTTGTGGCGGCATGGCCAGTCCGTTGCGGATGTCGCGGGGGCGGTAGCCGAAACTCGGCACGTCGCAGAGTACGCACAATACCTCGCAGCCGGCGGCTTCGGCGCGGTCGAACAGGTCGTCGCGCAGGGCGTTTTCGGCGGGGTGGTAGAGCTGAAACCAGAAGTTGCCGTCGGTGAGCTTTCCGATTGTCTCGATACTCGCCGTCGTCACCGTGCTGAGTACGAAGGGGATATTGTGCTGCCGGGCGGCTTTTGCCAAAATTTCCGGCGCGCCCGGCCACATCAGCCCTTGCAGGCCGATGGGCGCTATGCCGAAGGGCGCGTCGTATACTTTGCCGAATAATTCGGTTTTGAGGCTCGAAGCGTTATGATTGCTCAAATAATACGGCTTCAACTCCACTTCGCGCAGTTCGGCGGTGTTTTTGTGCAGGTTGACGTCTTCGTTGCAGCCGCCGTCGAGGTACTCGAAGGCAAAACGGGGAATGCGTTGTTTTGCCCGCAAACGGAGGTCTTCTATGGCCGGATATTTCATGCAGTTTTTTTTAAAAAAATTTGATTGTGATATCCGCAGTTTGAGTAAAAGTAAAAGTTGGTTTTTAATTTACCAGCAGCTATTCCAAAAAAATCAATACTTTCATATCCCAGTTAACAACCTGACCATGCACACCACCCGTATCGTACTCATCGGCCCCGAAATCTACTGGCTGGCGCTGTACGGCATCGTCGCCCTGCTTGCTAAAGCCAATGTACCGCCTGCCTATCCCACCAACAAAATCCTCGATATGCTGTGGGTGTACGTCATTTTGGCCACCTTGCTGGTTTTTGCGCTGTGGTTCATCCCCGGCGTAGAAAAAAGCTGGCTCCTCCTGCGGGTCTGGATAGTGAGCCTGGTGATGGCGCATTTTATGCTTGAAAAAGGACTCGGCGCACTCAAAGACCAAAACCCGGGCGTGGGCACGGCCTATATTGTCGGCATTATTTTTGTGTTTTTAGTGCTGCTGGCGGGAAGCGTGGCGGTGAAAATTTGGAGCTAACCTTTCATTTTTCGATTAACCTATAAAACCCATAAAATTATCGGGCGTTACGGTAACAAAAGAACTGTCAGGATAAGCTTCCTGAAAGGCTTTTGGGTATTTGCCTTTTCTCGAAGGGTTCCATTTAAACTCAAAAGCAGAGAAACGACCGGAGTCTTCTTCTACATAATCGATCTCACCGCCTTGTATCAATCGCCAGAAATAGCTTCTGACAAAAAGACGCCCGGCGTAGTGGTTCTTTTTCATACGCTCGCTCAGTAGAAAATTTTCCCATAAAGCACCGGTATCGTTTCGAAGTTTTAACGGATTGAAATTTCCGATGAGTGCATTCCGGATGCCGGTGTCATAGAAATAGATTTTCCGAGAGGTCGTCAACTCCTGACGCAAATTGCGCCGAAGGGGGTGGAGGCGGAAAATCACAAACGCCTTTTCCAGCAAATCGATATAATGCATCACCGTGTCTTTACTAACCGAAAGTAGATTGGACAGCTCGTTGTAAGATACTTCATTACCCAATTGAAGTGAGAGTGCTTGTAAGAGGTTTTCCAGTATAACGGGTTTGCGCACCTGGCCGAGGCTAAGCAAGTCTTTGTAAAGGTAGGATGAGACGAGGTTGGCCAAAATGCGCTGTTCCCCACCCGGATTATTCAGCACATCCGGATACATGCCGTACAATAAACGTTGTTCCAGTCCGCTCTCAGCCTGCAAGGCGCCCACATGCGCAGACCATTCCTGCCAGGATACCGGCAACAGGTTGAATTCAAATTTGCGGCCGGTAAGCGGCTCGTTGATTTCGTTGGCCAAATCTAATGCAGAGGAACCCGTTGCTATGACTTTAACTTGCGGCAGTTGATCGACTATCAGCTTTAGTGTAAGTCCTATGTTTTTGACCCGTTGCGCTTCGTCAATCACTATCAGTTGCGCCTGGCCAATGATCTCGCGCAGGCGTTCCGTCGAAGCATCCGACAATCGCTCGCGCACAAGTAATTCGTCAGCATTTAAGTATAGTGACGGACCTTTATAGTCTTGCGTCAGGTTTTTCACCAGCGTAGTTTTTCCAGTTTGGCGAGGCCCAATGATGAGCAGGGCTTTTTGATTAGAGAGATAACTTTGGAGCGTAGGCAACAGCAGACGAGCAATCATGATTTATACTTTTAGACAAAAATAGCAATTTTTAGAAGATGTATCTGCTAAAAAAGTATATTTTTGGAGGTTATACTTGCTATAAATATACTTTTTTTAAAAAACGTACATGGCCTGATCACCCTCAACAATAAAACCCCCTCCTCCATCGTCAGGTATCGTGTACGATTGATCTATGCGAAAACTTTTACTATTAGCCGTTTGCATCATTGGGATAGGCACACTGCACGCGCAGCAGGGCAGCTTGTCCAATTTGCGCGAGCGGACGATAGCTGCTCCCGAAGGCAGGCAAATTCTCGACAGCCTTACGATTGCCGCTTCTTCGGTTCTTGTAAAAGCAGGCGATACGCTAATCGATACCAGTCACTACCGCATCGACAACAACGCCATTGTGTGGCAAAAGCCGGTTGCCGGCCCCGTCGTGATCCGCTACCGGGTATTGCCCTACGACCTGGGGCGGCCCTTCGCCAGGCTCGATACCGCGCAACTGCAGCGCGATACGGTAGGCGCGATTATCGGGCTGCGCTACAATCCCTACGAGCGCGACAACCCGCTGGTCGACTTCAAGGGACTGGACTACAGCGGCAGTTTTAGCCGCGGCGTGTCATTTGGCAATAGCCAGGACCTAGTGCTCAATTCCAGCTTTAACCTCCAACTGGCCGGCAACCTGGGCGACGGCATCGAAATCCTGGCAGCGATTACCGACGAAAACATCCCCCTTCAAGCCGAGGGTAACACCCAGCAGTTGCGCGAATTCGACAAGATTTTTATTCAACTGAAAAAAGGTTCTACCAAACTTATCGCCGGCGATTACGAGCTACAGCGTCCTGCTTCGTATTTTATGAATTATTTTAAAAAATTGCAGGGCGCTACTTTTTCAACCCAACAAGCCCTGGGCAAAGGCACGCTAAGTACCAATGCGAGCCTGGCCGTTTCGCGCGGACAATTTGCACGCAACCAACTCCGCCAGCAGGAAGGCAACCAGGGGCCTTATCGCCTTGAGGGCAGCCAGGGCGAACGCTTTATCATCATCCTGGCAGGCACCGAAAGGGTGTGGCTCGACGGCCAGTTGCTCCTGCGCGGTTTGGAAGGCGATTATGTGATCGACTATAACCGCGGCGAACTTACCTTCACCAGCCGCCGGCTCATCACCAAAGACAGCCGCATTATTATCGAGTTTGAATACGCCGACCAGAGCTACCTCCGCTCGCTGTATGCCTTTAATGTCGATTATCAATTGGAGGGACTGCGGCTGTATGTCAATGCATTTAGCCAGCAGGATAGCCGCACCTCTACCGGTGATCAGCAGCTCACCGACACCCAGAAGCGCGTATTGCGCGATGCCGGCGACGACCTGTCGAGGGCCGTGGTCTCTACCATCGATACGGTTGAAAGCACTACCGCCGTGCGGGCTACGTATGCCCTGCGCACAGCCTTATGGAATTGCAATGGCCAGGATACCAGCATTCAATACCTGGCTTATACTACAAATCCCGATAGTGGGCGTTACGTGGCCCGCTTCAGCTTTGTCGGCGCCGGCCGCGGCGACTACGTGCTCGACACCGAGCAGTCCGCCAACGAACGCGTCTACCGCTGGGCGCCGCCCGACCCCGCCACCTGTGAGCGTCGCGGCGATTACGCCCCGATTACCCAACTTACGGCGCCCGAGCAGCAGCAATTGTTTACTGCCGGCGCCGAGTGGAAATTGCCGCGTCAAACCCTGTTGCGCACAGAAATAGCTATGAGCCGCCGCGACCAAAACCGGTTTTCGAGCCTCGATAGCGGCGACGACCTGGGGCTGGCGGGGTTCGCCACCCTGAGCCGCGATTTCCGGCTGGGCAGCGATAGCAGCGGCTGGACGCTGAATACGCAAGCCGGCTATGAATTTACCCAACAGAACTTCAAAGCGCTCAATCCCTACCGCAGCCAGGAATTTCTGCGCGACTGGAATATCGCCAATGTGCAGGGCGTGGGTTCGGCGCCCGCTGCCGGCGAACACCTGGGCCGCGCCGCCCTTGCCCTGCGGCGTGCGGGCTGGGGGCAGGTGGGCTACGAACTCAGCACCTTTCTTCGCGATACGCTGTACAACGGTCTGCGCCACGGCGCTATGCTGCAATTTCAGCGCAACAATTGGCAGATCGAAGGACAGTCGAGTTGGCTGCAAACCAGCGAAACGCTGCGGCGCACCAGCTTTTCGCGGCCTAAAATACAGATCAGCCGCACCTTCCCGGCGCTGGCAAACTGGCGACTGAGCCTGCAGGGAGAACGCGAAAAAAGTGAACGCAGGGAGGGTAATATTTTAGAGGCATCCAGTTTTTACTACGATCGCTACGGTGTGTTTTTGCAAAGTCCCGATACGGCAGCCGTTGTGTTGGGGCTTAATGCGAGCCGCCGCACCGACTATGCGCCGGTGGCCGCCGATTTCCGCAGAAGCACCGACGCCAGCGAATTCAACGTCAACGGGCAGTGGAGCAAACTCAAAGGCCTCCAGACCGCCCTGCTCTTCAGCTACCGCCGCCTCGATATTGCCGATACCACCCTTACGCCGCAGCGCGCCGGCGCTACCTTCCTAAGTCGCTTCGACGTGGGCGCCGTAGCCTGGAAAGGCGCCCTGCGGTCCACGACGACCTACGAGATCACCTCGGGACAGGAACCGCAGATCGCTTTCACATACGTCAAAGTAGCCCAGGGTTCGGGCACGCATATCTGGCTCGACAGCCTGTTTAACAACGACGGCAAAATACAGCTCAACGAAATGGAAATAGCTCCGTTTCCGGACCAGGCCGACTACGTGCGGGTGAGCCTGTATACCAACGAGTTTATCCGCACCAACAACGTAAATGTCAACCAGAGCCTGCTCTTAGACCCCCGGCCCATCTGGCAGACCAAAAAAGGGTTTAAAAAGTGGCTGAGTCGCTTTTCCACCCAATCCACCTTCAACCTCACCCGGAAAACGCGTCAGGCCGACGGCATACAACCCTGGAATCCCTTTCAACTCGCCATTGCCGATACGGCCCTGGTTTCGCTCAACTCGACGATCCGCAATACCCTGTTTTTCGACCGTGCCAATCCCCGGTACGACCTGCAATTGGGGCAATCGGACAACCGCAACCGCATCGTGCAGACTACCGGCTACGAGGCGCGTCGCTTGAGCGAATATCTGCTGCGGGGCCGTTGGAATGCGGGTACTACGGTCAGTCTGGTTTGCGCATGGGCGCAAGGGCAACGGGAAAGCGACTCCGAATTTTTTAATAATAAAGATTACCGCCTGTTGTTTACCCGAATAGAACCCCAGGTCACGTATTTACCCAATAAAAACTTCCGCGTAGTGGGGGGCTACAAATACCAGTTTGACCGCAACACCCTGGGTGACAGAGGCGAGAAGGCCACCCAGCACCAGCTTAGCGTAGAGGCCACCTACAATCGATCGGCGCAATCGCAACTGCGCCTGCGCGTATCGTATATCCGGGTAATGTTTGAGGGAGAAGCGGCTACGCCGGTGGGATTTGCCATATTAAACGGCTTGCAAAACGGCCGCAACTGGCTGTGGAACCTGGGCCTCAACCGGCAGCTTTCGCGCAACCTTACCTTGAGTATAAGCTATGAAGGCCGGCAGACGGGAGAATCTAAAACTGTGCATGTGGGCAGGGCGCAGGTGTCAGCGCTGTTCTGAGTTTTTTATTCAAATACGCATAATCCCATCTACCAAGCAGTCTGGATTTGTTTCGCACTGATTAGGCTGAAACCAAATCGATATGGTGTGTAAAAAAGTAGAGACGCGATTAATCGCGTCTCTACTTTTTTACGGCCCCGTTAAACCCCGATGGCCCAGTTCAGCCCTTACAAGGTTTTCGAAACCTTGTAAGGGCTTTTTTGCGCCATAAACAGGATATATTTTGCAAAAGCATACCCATTTGTAAACTCACGGCGGGCTACTCGTTTGCAAGTGATTTTATGTGCTGGTACAAGCGCCGATCAATGAAAAAATTAGCTTCCGATTGAAGCCTGTCCATCAATGGCGCAACCGCGCCAACAAGCCCATTTTGCTTGGCCAATAGCAAAATGCCTAACAACCCAAGCGGTTGCAAATGGTAAGTCACGGCAATTTGCCTGCCTAGTGTTTCATCCATCAAAACATAGTCCGCCTTTAAATCCAGCGCTAAAACAATGGCTTCCGCTTCTCCCTGATCCAAATCCTGAAGGAGCTGGGGCAGAAGAGGCTGAACAGGGGCCGGAAGAATTTTTACCCAGGAAGCGGTTTTCACTTCAACAGAACCAGGTTCGTTATTGCCCTCACCCGCTATTTCGTCGAATACCGCCGTAGGGATAACAATTTCAGTGAATAACTCGGGAAGCAAATGGAGATGCCTAATACTGGCTAGGTTGATTATGGGAGAGGTATCGCTAACAACAAGCATTATCCCTCCATCGATTTGAGGGTTTTCATATCCGTATCAAAATCCTCAATTGTGTAGTTGATGGTAAAGCCTCGCTCGGCAAGTGCTTTTTGAAACTCCAGACGAGACATACCGACCCAACGGGCAGCGCGGGCAAGCGTAAGCACTTTGCGGTGATACAGCAATACGGCGACATCAACTTTCAAGTCTTTCTCAGAGTAACCCGATAAGCCGATAAAATCGTTTGGAACTTCAACTAACATGATAAAACTTCTTTGAAATACAAAAATACCAGTTTTTTGCCAACATATCAACGAGTTTCCGCCTATTGGAAGTTAAATAACACTTCTGACTGCAAATACGCATAATCCCATCTACCAGGTAGTCTGGATTTGTTGCGCACTGATTTAGTAGAAACCAAATCGACATGGTGTGTAAAAAAGTAGAGACGCGATTAATCGCGTCTCTACTTTTTTACGGCCCCGTTAAACCCCGATGACCCAGTTCAGACCTTACAAGGTTTTCGAAACCTTGTAAGGTCCACAACAAGACACGATCAATTTTTTCACCCCCTTACCTTAACCAGCCCTTCATTTTCCCATCGCCTGATCAAGGCGTTGCGCTTTCTATATTTTTCATATAATTCCTGCATGTTTGCGCCGAATTTTTCCTCTTTGTGTTGATAGTCTGCCAGGCTTTTTAGGTCTATGAGTGTTTCAGTTGCCAAATCGTATGATTTTCCGGTTGCACGCGAAATATTGTGAAAAACAGAATCCCACATAGCTGTTTCTTCTTTTTCAAACGTTTTCATTTTCTTAATATAGGCAGCTTCAGCTTCTACGGCTTCTTTATCAAGACGATTGCGCTCTTCCTTATTTATCAATTCCTGTAATTCGGCAGGTAAAAGGGCTTTACTTGGTGCAATTTCTTTATTGGGAAGCATTTGCTCAAGATGCCTGGTTAATAATACTTGAAGGTTAATCTCACCTTCTAAAAGTCTCTGAAGCCACTGCACGAGTTCTTCTTTTGGCAATTGGTCGAGTAGTTGGCCGTAATCAATTTTTGTTTTCTTTGTATCGCTGCTGACGGATTGGGCGGCGGCAACAAGGTCCTGGCTTATTTCAAAAAAATCAATCAACGCCTCGAGTGCAGGTGTTAAGTTATTCATGTTGGCAGGTACGGCGGGCGGAGGAGGTATTTCTTCCGATTCCGCATCAATCATTAGCGCAAATTTTGCCCAGATGAGGTATAGCGCCCTATAATCTCCCTGAAAAAGCGCTTCCCGGATTTGACCCAAATTATCAATATCAAAATCGTCTTCTTCCATCCACCAACCATCGCCTTCTTCGTCTGAAAAAAAGATATCAAGCAGGTAATAATCTCCTCTTTTTTCAAGGTTTATACAATCTGCAGACCACGTATTTTCTAAACAAAACTGCTCAATGGCGCCTGCATCAATTAGCTGGGCCGGCAGCCTCAGTAGCAACTGGCGAGTACCCCAATTAGCGAAGTAGATCATGACATCAAAATACTGCGCTACTGCATCGTGCACGCTCTGTCTGAAATCGCCGTAATGGTATACAAAAGTGGCCGAATTGGCAGTTACCTGTGCCCGGCTCGACCAGGAGCCGACTTGCTCCCGCTCACCTTTAGTCAATGTGCGGTCTATCGCTTTAAATTGGTAACATTGAAATTCACTCATAGCCATTCAGTTAGTTTGTTATTGGGAAGCGCTTCAAAGATAAGGAAGAAAAAAAAACAACAAAACAAACAATTAATTTAAAAAATAATGTATTTTCATGCAAATTTTATTATTTTTAAAACAAAAAACATTATGGGCGCTTTTCTCCATGTCGGCTTCGTTGTCAAAGCAACAACCGAGTTGCCCGCGAGCATCTCCCGGGCTAAATTACTCGATGAAATTGAAGATGATTACCCCAGCGACACCTACGATTGTGCCGAATCGGACAAAGAAATCTCATTCACCCTGAAGCCGGAAGTAATTCGAGCAGAGTTATTGCCTTTTGTCAGGCAGGTTTACGAAGATTTTCATGGCAGCCCCGATCGCGGATGGCTAAAAACAACGCTTGATTTCATCCGGGAACATGCTGCTGAGCCCGACTGGATCGAGCAGGCAGAAGAAGCGGAATTATACGATTTTTCATTAATTGAGTACGACCTGTCCGATGATTTTGAAATAGCGGGAAAAGGAATTCGATTGTACACCACCGTCATAGCCTTGGGTTCGGAAGGAAAATTTTTGATGGAAGAGTGCGGAAAAACTTTGGGCTTCATGGAAACGTGCGCCCAAAGGGCATACGCTTCCTTTAAACTCGGTAAGGCTTTCAGGGTGTTTGGGCTTTGAGACCGTGCTTGCGCTGGGCAGACAAGTGCCAGTTTTCTAATTCGTCGTCTATCAATCTGGTTAAATACATATTTTACAAATATCCAAATCGATAATTTAATATAATCATTAAAAATCCAAACCGAACAGGCATTTGGCCGTGCAACTGATTCGCTTTGGCGCCAAACAATTTCCACACATGCAACTCACTGAAGAACAAATCAGCGAAATCGCCGAACAACTCGAGTGCGGGTTCAACGTGTATTATTTAGAACAATCGGGAAAGATAATAGCCCTGCCGGATGAAGACGATCCAAATGTTGAAGAAGAGGTGTGGGGTGAAGACTTCGAAGCCTTGCGCGCAATCCAGGAACCCGTCATTACTTTCGAGCCGATGCCTTCATTCGAAGCATACAAAATAATGGAGGATTTTGCAGAAACCGCGCCTCGAAATGTCCAGACCGGGTTGTACAAGGCACTGGAAAAGCGCCATCCTTTCAGGGGCTTCAGTAATGTGCTGGGCTATTACCCCAATGTGCGGCAACAATGGTTTGCGTTTAAAAAAGCTCGCTACAAAGTAAGGAATGCCGGGAGGTGGAAATGGTTGAAAAAGACAAATTTCATCCAAACTGATCTGCTGCGATGTCATAGCCCTTTCAAAAGTGGAAAAAATTCCCTATTTTTGCTTGTAAGACTAAATATTGATTACTTCAATGAATGCTTCGGAAATTAAGTTACAAATATTCAGGGAAATCGATCAACTCTCCGTTGAATCGCTGCTTGAATTGAGGGAAGTGGTTTCTCAAATCATCGCCGCATCTGCTAAATCTCCAAAAAAGAAAAAAAATAAACGTCAATTTGGAAGTATGAAAGGACTGGTGTTATATATGGCCCCCGATTTTAATGAACCACTCCAGGAGTTTAAAGATTACATGCCTTAATGAAATTTCTTATTGACACACAAGCGCTCATTTGGTTTATAGAGGGAGATTCCCAACTAAAAACAAATATGCGCCGCATCATAGAAGACCCGGATAGTCAAATTGTAGTAAGTATAGCCTCCCTTTGGGAAATAGGCATTAAGATTAGTATTGGCAAACTGCAACTTGCTAAGTCCATTCAAGAGCTTGTTGCCCAACTTGAAATAGATCATATTCAAATATTAAGTATTGAACCCGCACATATCTATGAACTTCTCTCGTTAGATCATTTTCATAAGGACCCTTTCGATCGTATCATTATAGCTCAAGCCGTTGCCGAAAGTATGGCGGTTATTAGCACGGATGAAGCTTTCAAAGATTATCCCGTGGTTGTTATTGGATGAAGGCTCTGACCTTGCGAGGTCTTTTCCATGTAAAACCCCGATGACCCAGTTCAGACCTTACAAGGTTTTCAAAACCTTGTAAGGTCTTTTCCAGTGTAAGACCAGGATGCCCCATAACAACAAATTTCATCCAAAACGATTTGCTTCAGTACCCTTGCCCTTTCAGAAGTGCGTAAAATTCCTTATTTTTGTTTTCAAATATAGGGTTTATGTCACTCACCATTCCTGACGACATACTGCGTTCGCTTGATATGAGCGAACAGGAGATGCTGCTGGAGCTGGCCGTTGCGCTGTATGCCGCCGGAAAGATCTCGTTTGGGCAGGCCCGGCGGCTGGCGGGACTGGACTGGTATCGTTTCCGGGAAATTCTCGCCACTCGAAACATTCCAGCGCACTACGATATAGAGCAGTTTGAGGAAGACTTGGCCAATCTGTATAATTTGCCTGCTGCCAAATGATTGTTGTAAATGACACCTCACCACTTTCCAGCCTTTATCTGATTGAGCAATTGCCTTCAATGCGGTACTGAAACAGGCGGGTGAAACCTAAACGGATACCATGCTACAAACCAAGTCCAAAGCATTCAGCCCTTGCCAGGATTTCCCACGTTAAACCCCGATGGCCTAGTTCAGCCCTTACAAGGTTTTCAAAAACCTCCCCCCGCCAAGTCTCTCCCTTCGCTACTTCCTACTCTTCAAATCATCCAAATACCTATTCAGTTCGATCTCGTCATAGATGAGCACTTCGCGGGCTTTCGAGCCGTCGCTGGGGCCCACGATGCCCATGGCTTCGAGTTGGTCCATGATGCGGCCGGCGCGGTTATAGCCTAGTTTGAGGCGGCGTTGGATCATAGAAGTAGAGCCATGCTGGCTAGTCACGATCAGTCTGGCGGCGTCTTCAAACATATCGTCGAGGTCGGCGTAGCGCAGGGGCACGGCGCCGGGGCCTTCGTCGTCGCCGTGGAATTCGGGCAGGAAGTAGGGCTCGGGATAACCGGGTTGGTCGTGGATAAAATTCACCACGCGTTCTACTTCGGGGGTATCGATAAAAGCGCCCTGGAGGCGCACCATATCGCCGCCGACCGACAGCAGCATATCGCCGCGGCCGATGAGCTGGTCGGCGCCGCCGGCGTCGAGGATTGTGCGGGAGTCTACCTTGGCGGTCACCTTATAAGCAATGCGCGCCGGGAAGTTCGCCTTGATCACGCCGGTAATAATATTCACCGAGGGGCGCTGGGTAGCGATAACCAGGTGCATACCCACGGCGCGCGCCAACTGGGCGAGTCGGCCGATGGGCAATTCGATTTCCTTGCCGGCGGTCATGATCAGGTCGGCAAATTCGTCGATGATCAGCACTATAAAAGGCAGAAAGCGGTGGCCTTTCTGGGGGTTGAGCATGCGCTGTACAAACTTCTCGTTGTACTCGCGGATATTGCGAGCCGAAGCCTTTTTGAGCAGGTCGTAGCGGTTATCCATTTCAATACAAAGCGAATTAAGCGTATGGATTACCTTGCTTGTTTCGGTCGTGATGGGTTCTTCCTGCCCCGGCAAAAACGCCAGGAAGTGGTTTTCTACCTTGCTATACGGGAAGAGTTCCACCTTTTTGGGGTCGATGAGTACAAATTTGATTTGGGAGGGGTGTTTTTTATATAAAAGCGAAATCAGGATAGCGTTGATACCTACCGATTTACCCTGTCCGGTAGCGCCGGCCACCAGCAAGTGGGGCATCTTGGCCAGGTCGGCCACAAACACCTCGTTAGAGATTGTTTTGCCCAGGGCGATGGGCAGGTCCATCTTGGCGCGTTTAAACTTGTCGGACATCAGCACCTCCTTCATCGACACCACCTGTTGATTGCGGTTGGGCACTTCGATGCCTATCGTGCCTTTGCCGGGAATGGGGGCGATGATGCGGATGCCGAGGGCGGAAAGGCTCAGCGCGATATCGTCTTCGAGGTTTTTTATTTTAGAAATGCGCACGCCAGGGGCGGGGATAATTTCGTAGAGGGTAACCGTGGGGCCTACCGTGGCGCGTATTTTTACGATCTCAATTTTATAAGTTAGCAGCGTTTCGACTATCTGGTCTTTGTTGGCTTCCAGTTCGGCGCGGTCTACTTCCACCTTTTGGTCAGAATAATCGGCGAGTAGTTGGAGAATGGGGTGTTCGTACGACGACAACTCGAGGGTAGGGTCGTAGGGTTCGCTATGGTCTACATTTTCCTGTTGCACGTCCTCGAAAGAGTGGCGGGGTAGTGGTGGTACGGCAGGGCCGGGTTCGGCGGAGGGTTCGGCGGCGCCGGCTTCGATTTCGAGTTGGGTATCGCCGGGGCGGATGCCGGTGCGGGGCGTAGCCTTGTCGGCGTCGTTTTCGAGGTCAAAAGCCAGTTGTTCGGCGCGGGTGAGCGGGGTTTCGCGGCCTGCTGCCGAGGGGTCGAGGGCTTCCAGCGGGTTGGCTTCGGGGAGTTCTTTTGTTGTGGAAGTAGCGGTTGCGGGGCGTTTGCGACCGCTCCAACGGCCCTTGATGAGGTCGTCGAAATAGTCGCCCAGTTCTTCCAGTGCTTTTTGGGGCGTCAGTTCATTGAAATTGGGATTGCGGCGCCACACTATCAGTCCGGCCAGCATAAAAACAAAAAGGATGATCTGTCCGGCTAGTCCGACAAAATTGCGCAGCCAGGCATTTACACTCTCACCGAAAGCGCCGCCCCAGGGGAAATCGGCGCCGGCGCCGGCCAGGAATTCGAGGAATACCGAAAGAAATAACAGCCAGATGACCGCGTACCGCAAAGGGGGCACAAACTGGCTCAACGGCTGGCGGCGGATGAGATTAATGCCAAAAAGCGTGAACAGGTATACGAAAATATAAGAAGGCAAGCCGAAGCCCCAATAGAAAAACATATTGGACACGATAGCGCCCAAGCGGCCCAGCCAGTTGGCCATTTCCATACCGCTTTCAAGTAAAAGCGCCCAGGAGAAACGCAACACGCGGTCCTGGTCGATCTTCCATGTAAACAGATAAGATGAAAAAGCGATAAAGAAATACAGCGCAAAAAAGATGCACAATACGCCCAATAGCTTAGGGATACGTTCATCGTTGATGCCGAGCTTGAGCGCCAGTTGTCCTTTCTTTTGGCCTTTTTTAGACATATTGTTCCTCGAGGCTTGTATTCCGGCAAAAATAGACACAATTTATGGTTTTATCGAACTTTATGTACAGTAACTCTTTTATTGCAACTGTCGCAAGCTGGAAAGCCCTGGTTTATAGCTGATAAAAGAACTATTCCTTCCTGTTTTAATACGAACAGACAATTTTGTACTTAATTTTGCATCCTGATTTTTCATCCGCTTTATTAGGCATGGCAGCTTTTTAAGAACTAAAAATCAGGCAACTATGCTACCATTACAACCAATAGAACGCAGAACAGGACTGACAAGAGATGAATTTACCCAATCATACCTGGAGCCCGGGAAACCGGTGGTTTTTACCGACTTGATCAACAATTGGCCCGCAAAAGAGAAGTGGACCATTGATTTCTTTAAGTCCAACTACGGAAATTTGAAAGTCCCCCTTTACTCGGCCAATTATTCTAAGCCGGGAAAAGGTTATATGACGCCCGACCGCTTGTTGCCATTGAAAGAGTATTTGGAAATATTGGAAAGCGGGCCTACCGACTTGCGCATGTTTTTATTTAATATTTTTAAACATGCGCCCGAGTTGTGCAACGATTTTTCCATACCCACGATCACCGATGGGTTTATTCGCGATTTCCCCTTTATGTTTTTCGGCGGACAGGGTTCCAAGGTGGCCCTTCACTACGATATTGACTTGTCGCACGTATTCCTCAACCAATTCCACGGCCGCAAGCGGGTGGTATTGTTTTCACCCGATCAGTCGCGTTATCTTTACCAACACCCTTTTACGGTGGCCAGTTATATTGATGTAAACAACCCCGACTACGACAAATACCCTGCCCTTCGCCATGTACAGGGCTACGAATGCATATTGCATCCCGGTGAAACGATATTTATGCCGAGCGGATTCTGGCATTATATCGAATATACCGACGGGGGATACTCTATGTCGTTGCGCGCCAACGAATCCTATGTGCGCAGAGCGAAAGGCCTTTGGAACATTGCCCGCCATTATGTGGTAGATAAAGGCATGAACAAAGTGATGGGCGATAACTGGCGCCGCATCAAGGAAGACCTGGCCCATCGCCGGGCCGAGGAAGTGTTGGCTATTTGATTGCCTAATTAACCCATATTTATGCCCAATGTAGCGCTCATCCGAAAAATATGCTGTGCCGGCTTGCTGGTAGGCATAGGCTTGTCATTGACCTTGTGGACTAACCAAAGGTTGTTTCCCATGGCGCCCGTTTTTCCGGGTTTGCCAGTATTGCCCGCTCCTTTGGACTGGGTTTTGATAGCCCTGTTTGCTGTCGCTGTACTCGCCTTCCTGATCATCCCAGATCGGAGGGCAGTTATTGCAGCTTTGGCCTTGTTGGCCGTTATGCTTGTACAGGATCAAATGCGCTGGCAGCCCTGGGTATACACCTATGTGCTTTTGCTAATCCCTTTTGCCTGGAAAATCGCCGCGCCCAAACCCGGCAAAAAGAAGCCTGCGCCGGCCGATATCATTAACCCCTATATACCCTATGTTCAGATTTTTCTCGTGGGGCTCTACTTCTGGGGAGGGTTGCATAAACTCAACGCCAATTTCGGGGAAGTGATCTACCCCTTGTTTGTAAAGGCGCTGCTCAAATTGCCCGATGGACACTGGATGTATCAGTCTAAGGTGTTTAGTTTTTTTATTCCCGTTACAGAAATCATCGTAGGTATTGGTTTGTTAATTCCTCGCTTGCGCAAATTAGCGGCCGTCGGCGCTATTGTTACTCACGTGATTATCATTTTATACCTCAGCCCTTTAGGTTTAAATGACAACCATATCGTCATACCCTGGAATTTAGCCATGATCGGCGTGGTGTATTTTTCCAGTTTCAACAATAAAAATAAACTGGTACTGTGGCGGCCCCAGGCCGACCACTGGCGGTGGCTTACAATCGGGCTTGCCGTATTGGTGTGGTTGATGCCGGCGCTCAATCTCCGCGGCAAATGGGATACTTATCTGTCTTTTAACCTCTACTCCGGAAATATCAACCACATGTACGTGGCGGTGAAAAATGGATCTATTGATAAAATAGATAAAGGGTTGTCCAATTATTTCGCTGCCCAAAATATCATTGACGACGGCAAGGTGATCGACGTATCAGACTGGTCTTTTAATGAACTCAATGTACCCGTGTATCCCGAAAAAAGGGTTTTTCGAGCTATCTCCCGCTATTTCTGTGAATTGGATATCCCTGCCGATGACCTTATGTTTGTGGAATATCAACCCCCGCTTACTCCCGGTAAATATCGGACGTACTCTTGTGACAAGGTGACGAGGTGACAGGGTGACAAGGTGACGACCATGTAGGGTGAACGTTTACCGTTCACCGCCTCGCTGGTGACAAGGTGACGACCACGTAGGGTGAACGTTTACCGTTCACCACCCCGGTGGTGACAAGGTGACAGGGTGACAAGGTGACGACCACGTAGGGTGAACGTTTACCGTTCACCACCCCGGTGGTGACAAGGTGACAAAAGTCGTACAGTCGTACAGTCGCACAGTCGAGTCTCACCACCCCGGCGGTCTCCTGGCCGTACGCGTGCGCGATTCGACACAGGGTTCGCAAAACTGGGTTTGCGAGGTAATCTGATTACCGGTGGAAGTCGTAATGGGGGGATCAGCCGCATAATTTCGTTTCAGGTAGACGCTTCTGCGTGCCAGTCCGGCAGCGGCAAAAAAGCCGAGCACCTGTTCTTCCGGTTTTTCGGGCAGGTACATATTGCCAGGCACAGTAGCCGGCGGCTGGTCGAAGATACCGCCCGAGTTATTGATCTGGCCGTTGACCAGTTGCCAAAACTGGTAGGCTTCTCTCGACAGTGCCAACTGGTCGATCACCATAAAATAATCGCTTTTCGAATTGTAGGGGATGGTGGCTACCTGACGCTTGAGTGTATTTCCGTTTACAAAAACGTCGCTCAATACATTGATACAACCGTTGCAGCGCCTCACCATCCAGCAGGGGTCGCAACAGGGAGAGAGGTACATTACCCTCGTTTCCCCGTCGAGGCGTTGCAGGCAGTAGTCGATGGTGTCGTAGTGTGTCCAGTTCCAACTGTAAAAATTGCCGCTCGTATCCGGATCGGCGGTTTCGATATACACCTCAAATCCCGCTACGCGAATGCCTGCGCTATTGGTAGTGGAGTAATATTCGGAATATGCAGTATCGATAGCCGGGGCGGCGCGCAGCAATTCGGGCCGGGAGCGATAAAGGCTGCCGTCGGAGGCTCGTACAAACAAGGTATAGGTAAATCCTGCTTGCCCCCGAAAGCCTGCAGAATCACTCTGGTATATCCCGGAGCCGCGAGGCGTATAGTCGAAGCGTTGCCCGGTGTGGTCTTCTACGTATACTTGCGCCGAGTTGACGGGCAAGGTGCCGCGTTCGTTGTTGTAGGGCTCGCTGAGTGCCAGGGTGACGGTATAAGGGCCGGGGCCGTCGGTAAGCAAGCCGTCGACGATAAGTTTAATGGGGCCGGTCTGTATATCGGGCGAATAGGGATCTACGCAAGTGTATAAGGCCAGGGCCATGCCTGCCAAGGCCCACCACCGTAACCGGCGGAAAGGGGTGTTAAAATTGGAATTCATAAGATATAGCGGGTATTATGGTGCCCAGCACCGACAGCCGGTAGGCTTCTACTCGGTTGTTGGCCCTGATGGGGCTGCTGTTGCGGGTTTTGAAAAATATGGAGAACGCATTTTTGCGGGCGTACACGTTGTAGAGCGAAATCTGCCAGCGCGCCTGCCCTTTGCGCCCTTCTTTGCGGGGCGGCTCGATGGTCATGCTCAGGTCGAGCCGGTGATAAGCCGGGATAACATCCAAATTCCTGCTTACGTAATTGGGCACGTAAACGCCGCCTACGTAGTATTTGTCTACCGGAAAAGTAGCCGGCCTGCCGCTGCTGAATACAAAATTGGCGGCATACGATACTTTGGCAGAATGGCGGTAGTTGGCCGCTATGTTGAGCATGTGCGGGCGGTTGAAATTAGCGGGGTAATAGGCGCCGCTAAACGCTTCGTCTTCGGGGTAAGGGCTGTTGATGAGCAATTCGGATTGCGAGTAGGTATAGCTCAGCCAGCCGTTGAGGCGGCCTTTGAGTTTGCGTATCATCAATTCCAAGCCGTAAGCCCTGCCGTCACCCTGTAAAATAGCAGTTTCAGGTGCGTCGAGCAACAAGAGGCTGGTCCCGCTGCGGAAGTCGGGGGCGTTTTTTTGTTTTTTATAAAAAAATTCAACACTCGTCTCAATAGCGTTGTCTTTTGTATTATAAAAATAGCCTATTGCCGCCTGATCGCTGGTAAGGGGTTTTACATAAGGATCGCTGATCTTCCAGCGGTCAGTGGGCAACGCAGCCGTGGTATTCGAAATCAATACCACATATTGTGCCATGCGGTTTACACCTAATTTGATGGCGCTTTGGGCGCCCAGCGCCCAGCGCAAGGCGAGGCGGGGCTCAAAGCCTCCGTAGCGGGCCAGCGCCTCGCCTTTGCCGTAAAATGCCGTGTCGGTACGCGTGAGCGCGTCGCGGGGTTCGCCAGGCTCGTAGCGCAATACATGCCCCGGGCCTCTATTGACAAACCAAACGTAACGCAGCCCCAACATGAGGCTGAGCCGTTCGCTGATATTCCACTGGTCGTTGATATACGCGGCAGCTTCCAGAGCTTGTTCTTCTTGCAGGGTGACGGGGTTTATCGCCGACAAGTCGTTGTCGGGTTGCAGGTCGCCGGGTTGTATGCGATAGGTTGACAAGCTGATGCCGGCAGCGCCTTCGTGGTTGTCGCCGTAGTGATTCACTTCCAGTTTGCCGTTTTTGTAATACAACCCCGAGCGGTAGGTAGCCGCGTAGGCATCGTCGGGAATGCTGAAATTGGGCCGGTAATTGCTCACTGCGGTCACAAGTGAGGTAGACCATTGGGTGGTAAAAAAATGTGACCACCGCAGGCTCGCGCCTTCCGAATACCAACGGAAGCGGGTAGAAGAGGCGTTGACTTCCAGCCCTGTAAGCGAATCGCCGGCCATTTTGAACAAGTCGCCGCTAAAATAAGCGGTCAGGGCTATTTGGTCGCGATCAGAGGGTTGCCACTTTACCTTACCGGTTAAATCGTAATACCCCGCTTGTGTAGACCGCAGCCTGTCGTCGGCCAGCAGGCTAAAAAGGTATTGCGGGAAGGCGGCACGGCCGGCAATCGACATCGTAAGCGATTTGCCGGCGATGGGCCCCTCAGCGGTGAGTCGCTGGCTCACCAGGCCTACGCCGCCGCGAAACTTCCAGCCGTCGCGGGCGGGGTCGCGCAGTCTTACGTCGAGTACCGACGAGCTTCGGCCTCCATACGTGGCGGGAATGCCGCCGCGGTAGAAGATGACGTCGCGCACCACGTCGGGATTAAATACTGAAAAGAGGCCCAGCAGATGGGAAGTATTAAAAAGCGGAATGTCGTCGAGTAATACCCAATTCTGGTCAATGGAGCCGCCGCGCACGTTAAAGCCGGTGGCGCCCTCGCCAACGGTGGTGACACCCGGCAGGGTTTGCAGCCCCCTGATCACATCGGCTTCGCCGAGCAAGGAAGGCAGCGATTTTATCGATTGCACGCTGAGCCGGGATACGCTGATATCCGTCGAGCGCACATTGCGGTCGACGCCCTGGTCGCTGACTTCAATGGTTTCCAGCAGGTTGACGCTTTCTTCCAGGATAAAAATGTGGCTCGAGGTGTTGAAAATTTCAATTATAAATCGAGCGGTTTCGTAGCCCAGGTAGCTAATCTCGATTTGGTGTTTGCCCACCTTGAGCGGCAGCCGAAAAGCGCCGTCGGTATCGGTCACGGCGCCGTTGGGCCGGCCTTTGACATAGATATTGGCGCCGATCAAGGGCTGCTGGTCTTTCGACTTGACGATGCCGGTAAACACCACCGTATCGCTGCGAAGCAGGGGGTGCAGGTTTTCCTGGGCGCCGGCGGGCAGTAGCCAGGTGAGGCACACAAAGAGTATGCACAACCCGGAAAAGGAAGTGCGGGAAAGTGGTGGTGGAATCTCCATATAGTGTAAAATAGTTAGGCCAGTTCGGCCAGGTTTTTGGCAAAGCCGCCTACGCCTGCGTCTTTCATGCGTTTTTGCAGGCTTAGTGCGTCGGCTTGTGAGGTAAAGGCGCCCACGACGACCTTGTAGACGGTTTTTCCATTGAGTTCGTTGATATTGACAATCACGGCTTCGCCAAATTGGCGTTGCAGTTTTTCGGCCTGGATCAGCACATTGCCGTAATCGTAGAAAGCCCCGATTTGCACGCCCCAGCCCTGTGGGTTTTGGCGTTTTACGTCGAAGCGGAACAAGCCTTTGCCTGCGCTCACCGTCTGGGGTATTTCTACTATGGGCGCGGCGCCTTCTTTGCGGCGCAGGGCTTCTGCTACGGCTTTGTCGGCATTGATGCGGCCGTAGCCGAAGCGCAGCGAGTGGCCGTTGGTATATTCCGATGGGTCGCCGATTTTGTCGGCAGTTTTTTGCAGGATTTCTTTTACCTCGCTCGCCTTCAGATCGGGGTTGGCCGACAGGATGAGCGCGCAAATGCCCGCCACGAGGGGCGTAGCGCTCGAAGTGCCGCCGAAGTGTTTGTAGTATTGCCCGCGCGAGCGGCCGTCGCGCCAGAATTTGTAGTTGCCGGATTCACCGCTGAGGCCCTCGTCCCACCAGGCCCGCGCCGCCAAAATCGGCCAGTCGCCGTTGGAAGGCGCGCACACCCATACTTCGCGACCGCGGTTGGCATAACTCGCATGCTGATCCTGGCTGGTGCTGGCCGACACGGCGATCACGTCGGGGTGGGCGGCGTAATAATTCAGGTATTCGAGGTCTTCATTGCCGGCGGCAAAAACGATCACGCAGCCTTTGCCGTTGCGGCCCTGGCGGGCGGCGCGGGCAATAGCTTCTTCCTTGAGCGTATTGAGCCGGAATGTGGGGTCGGTAGTGCCCCAGGAGCATGAGATTACATCAGCGCCGTTTTTTATACAATAATCAAACATCTGCTCGGTAGCGCGATCGCTAAAAGATGTACCGTTAACAGGCATAAATCGGGCATTGGGAGAAGAGCCTACGATACCCGCGCCGTTAGATGCTGCCAGCGCTACACTGGCGCAGGGCGTGCCGTGGGTAAACCGGCTATCGCCCTGGGGTAATTCAGTAGATTGGCTCCACAGGTCGTAGGGTTTCACCACCTTTTGCCTTAAATCGGGGTGGGTGGTGTCAAAGCCGTTGTCGATAACGGCAATGGTGATGGAAGAAGAGCCCATATTGCCGAGGCGTTTCCAGGCGTCTACCACTTTGGCGTCGGCGCCTTTTTTGAGGCGGTAGTTGGTATCGGCTACAAAGCCGTTGTTGAGCAAATGCCATTCGTGGCCGAGCAGGTCGTCGGTGGGCGCCACAAACTCGTATTCGGTGAGCGGCGTATCGATGTCGGGTTCGGCTACTTTCACCAGCGACACCTGCTTCAGGGCCATCGCCACCTTAAACGGATTGGGCGAGGCGGGCGTCACACGGGCAATCACCCGGTCGGCAGCGCGGCGTTCTACGAGTTGCAGGCTGTATTCCTGCAGCACAATGCGTTGTTCGTCTTCGCTAACCCCGGCCGCAAAAACGATATAAATCTCACCGGTAGCCACCAGGGGGCGGTTGCTGCCTTCGGCATAATAGACGTGGGTGCCCACTTCCACCTCCTCGCGGCTCCGCACCTCGTCGAGCTTGTCGTCAACGGTGGTACCTTCCGTGTTGAGTTTGACGATATTAAAGCCCCCCAGGTTTTTGAGGATTTCTTTTTCTGTGTAGTCGGCCTGTTCGTCGGCTTCGCGCGTTTCCGTCGTTTTTAAACCTACCAGCGATTGGCTTTTCCGGAGGGTGATTTCGCCCTTGCCGCTTTGAATGGTTAACTTGCTCATAATCCGGTGCAGTGGTGATGGTCAAAATTGCGAAAAAAAATAAGAATGTGCAAGGATAAGCGAAGCGCCCTGGATTTTAATGAGTACTAGCTGTTGACTATTGACTGTAAATAGTAAATAGTCGTTATACCGCACGCCGTCAAGTCATCCCGACCTGTTGGTACGAGACAAGTTATGCATGTACATCGGTCGGCCATGCGCCGATTGACGGAAGAATATATCGCATTGGGGATTCATTAATCAACAATCACTACTTTATCCACCCACACCCGCTGTCCATCCTGTCGTACGACGGCGGTATAAACGCCGGCGGGCAGGCCGCTCAGCGACAGGGCGTAATTGCCGGGCGTCAGGCCGCTTTTTTGCAGCACGATGCGGCCATCGGCGCTTTGCAATACAAAATCGTAGACAACCCCCGATGGGCCGGGTAGGGCCAGCGTGGCTTCGCCGCGGCTGGGATTGGGGTACAGCCTGACGCCGGCATCGGCGCCGGCGGCGGATGTACCCACGGTCGTTACCGTGATGGTTTTGCACAGGGTATCGGCGCCGTAGGCGTTGCGCACCTCCAGGCATACCTCATAGGCGCCTTCCGTTTCGTATTGGTGCTGGGGGTGTTGCTCCTGGCTGCCCTGGCCGTCGCCGAAATCCCAATGCCACGAAGTAGGGTTTTTGAGCGACTCGTCGTTGAAATCGACGGCCAACCCTGCGGGAACGTAGCTGAATGCCGCAAGCGGGCCCAGTGTGTCGCAGCCGCTGCCAAGTAAGGGCCCCAGGCGGAAATTGGGATAATTGGGTAAGGCCGACCCTTTTAGCGTGGGGGTCATAATAGCATGCTGCAATACTTCGCATGCTTCGCCAGGCAGGTCAGGCTGATTGATCACATGAAGGGATCTAACCGTCGAACCTTGGCCTATTAAAATCTTTCCGTTTGGCGTGAGTTGAGCAAAGAAGAAAGTCATGGCGACGGAATCATTGAATCCGGGAATAGGCTCCAAATATCCGTCATAAACTGCCACGGTA
>Ga0209573_1001176_pt1 | contig 42843 bp, 36 predicted proteins | sample TNRBio252014_DNA_FD_185870 | JGI IMG/M metagenome (GOLD analysis project Ga0209573, IMG submission 185870) | Wastewater treatment Type I Accumulibacter community from EBPR Bioreactor in Madison, WI, USA - TNR Reactor_6/25/2014_ DNA (SPAdes)... | ecosystem: Engineered > Bioreactor > EBPR >...
ATTGTGTCGGCTTTCTTTGACGCCCTCGATGGGTGGCACGCCGCCGTCCACGTCGATGGCGAAGGTGATGAGCCGCGTGGAGTCGGTCTGGAGGGCGAGCTGGGCGAGATCGAGCATCATGCTCATGCGGCCCACGATGTCGGAGGCATCGGGATACTCGCCCGGCGGCGGTGCCTGCACCTGCGGCTTCGGTTTGTGCGACCACGACTCGGCGGTTTGCAGTCGCTTCTCCACATCGCGCACGGCGGTGAAGTATTGATCCAAACGATCCCGGTCTCCGCTGCCGACGCGGCGTTGCAGGGCGGCGGTCTCTTCGCGCACGGAGTCGAGGATGCTGTGGCCATCGCGCAACTGTCGCTCCTGCTCGCGAATCTCCTCGGGCGTGCCCGCGATGAAGAGGCGGCGAAACACCGTGGCGGGATCTTTGTCCGGCGGGATCTGCACGCCATTCCGTGTCCACGACAGGCTGCCGCTGTGCGAACCAAAGGCGAGAAACGGATGCCGCGTCTGCGCTCCGATCTGCTCGGCGATGAGTTGATCGAGCGAGATCGTGTTGCGAAACGCGGGCGTGCCCGCATGAGGTGCCGCCGTGAGGAAACTCGCCTCCGAGGAATGCCCGCCGCCCGCCTCGGGATGCGAAAGGCCGCTGAACACCGTGAAGTCACCACGCAAGGCCGCGAAGGGCTTCAGGTAAGGCGAAAGCTCAAAGTCCCGCCCCGTTTTCTCCGGAAAGAAATCCGGCGCATGCAGCCCGAGCGCTTTGTTGATCAACACCATCCGTCGCGGCGGTGCTGCATCGGCGCCTCGGGCAAAACGCGGCAGCATCGCCTCCAGAAAAGGCAGTAAAAATCCCACGCCCGTGCTGCGGAGAAAGGCGCGACGGGAAAGAGCGGCGGTGGGGAGGTGCGGGGTGTTCATGGGGGAAGAGGGGACAATCAGACAATGGGACGGGGAGACTCGGAGAATCGGGGGGCTAGCGTTTGCACTGCGCCCCCATAGCTTTCGGCACCGAGAAGGCAGCAGATTGAACACTATTTACCATCCAAACCAAAAGCCTGCCACTCTGCGAGTGAGAGTGGTTTCGCGGTGCCTTTGAGAATGAAGGTGGCGGTTGACGGGTAAGTGTTGGATTGAGCGATGCAGTTGGCCCCTTTCAACTCATGAAATTGCATCTTCACGACGCAAGCGGGCGTGTTAAATCGGCAGTTCGTCCAGGTGAGGGCGCTTTGCGGGTTAACGATGGCAAGGGCCGCGTTGAAGGGTTTTGCCGCTGCATCTAGCGTGACTTCGGTATCGGTGATGACATTTTTCGTGCCGGTATTGACGATGGCGGCCTGGTAGCCTTTGAAGCCTGGATTGAGACCAATCAGGCGGCACTGGCGCACCTCATTCGCCACTCCATCGAGTGTGAGCACGCCACGGGTGAGCGTGACTTTTTCAAGAATGCTCCCTTTGCCGTAGAGACTGATGTCCGCGTCTTCAATGGTGCTATCGATGAGGCTCAAAGCTGCACCCGACTCCCGATTGTTGAAGTTGACGCCTGCTCCTTGGCTTTTGAGACCGCTGATGACCACTTCGCCAATCCCTTCACCGTGGGTGACGAAGGCGGGATACTGACCTCGTTCAGTGGCATCGCGGTAGTCTTCGATCACGCAGTCCTCGTAGCGAGAAGTGTCGCCATGACGGCGCTTGTCACTGTAACTCACGAAAGCTGAAGCACCGCCTCCACCCTGATCGGGCATAACAACTGACGCGTGGCAGCGGCGTAGGACGATGCGGGTGGAGTTGATCAAGCCGAAGTGATGCTTGCCGCCACGCGCAGCATTGCAGTCTTCGAGTAGAATATCCTCGCTCATCTCGATGCGGAATCCGTAGCCCCCGTGCATTTTTGCCGAGGCGTTCACAGCAAGATCACGCAGGACGAGGTGCCGGAGGTTTTGAAGATTGACGAGATTTTCACGGCGGATGACACGCACCGTGGCACTCTCTGCGAGAGGCTTGGTCAGATCCACGGTGGCTCCGTTAAGCTTCCAATCGAGGTTTGGGCGGAGAAACACACCATCGACCAGCACGGCATGAACCTCGCCACCGGCGTTAAATGAAGTCGCCGATGCCAAAGTAACCTCATCACTGCCATCAAAAACTGGTGCGTTGCCATCGCCATAACTCGTAAAGGTGATGGGTTTACTAGCTTCGCCGCTGGAACTCGGCTTCAACGCTTCAAACCACACCCCGCCTTTCTGGAAGCGCACTTCATCGCCAGGAGAGAACTGTGTGCCGTTTACCCTGGCGATACTCCGCCAGGCCGACGCCGGACTGAGTCCATCGCGCGCGTCATCTCCGTTGTGGCTGACGTGATAGGTAGCGGCATGGATCGGCTGGAGGAGACCAATAACTAGAAGAAGGCGTTTCATAAAGTGGGGGGAATCTGAAACGTTCGTGGAGGGCCGATTTTGAAATAAATCCCCGCTCTTGAACCGCGAAAACATAGCTTCAAACGCGGTATTCATGAACAGCTCAAAACTACCACTGATCTCCTCAGCGCATCGATAAACTCATTGAGCTTGCTACGCAGCTCTTTGGCGGCGGGATCGGAGAAGCCGTTGTCCAGCATGCTCACGCCGTTGGTGTTGTTGCTTGTTTGAACCAAGGTATTTGCGATGGCGTTGCTGAGGTCGTTCACCGTTGACCGCTGTTGGAGGGCTGAATGGCGTTGGCCGAGCATCTCGGCGGACAAGTTCGGCGAGTTTTTGACGGGCTTGCACGCCCCTTGGTCATGTGGCATTCTCCACCCATGAGCGCCATCGCCATTGAACTCGAACAAACGCTTGCCTCCCTAGACCCTTGCCAAGCCACTCTTCTGGAACGGCTGGTGGGTGATGCCCTGAAACTGGTCAAAGCGAAATCATTGCCTCCCGGCGTCGATGCCAATGGCTGGCCCCTCGGGCATTTCGAGAAGTATGCGGGTTCGTTTGCCAACGAACCTCTTGAGGAGCCAGTGGACCTGCCACCCGAGCCCTGCACCGACGCCTAGCTAGCCACATCGGAGACTATGCGCTATCTGATCGACACCAATATCATCATCTTTGCGCTGAAGGATGCGAGCAGTCTTTCAGCGCAGATGCTCCGCAGCACCAGCATCGCGGATCAGTGCATCTGCTCCTTGGTTGAAGCTGAACTGCTGCATGGCGCGAGAAAATATGCCGCTCCGGATGAGCGCGAGGCTCGTGTGAAGGGATTCCTGGCACCGTACACCTCCCTGGCATTTGATTCAGCGGCAGCCCCGCACTACGCCAGCATCCGCGACGATCTCGAGCGCCGCGCCTGTATCATCGGCGGCGACGATCTCATGATCGCCGCCATCGCCATGGCGAACCAACTCACGGTCGTGACTCACAATGTCGATGAGTTTACCCGCGTGAAGGGATTGAGCGTGGTGGACTGGTCCGTCTGACAAAAGCTACCGCCGCAGCGCATTGATCAGCTCGTCCACCTTGTTGATGAGGTCCTGCATCTGCTGCTGGTTGTAGTCGCCATCGGCACCCATGTCCAGCGGGCTCACGCCGTTCGTGTTTTTGCTGCATTGGCTCAGGTTGTTTTGCAGGCCACTGTTGACATTGACCCGGCTTACCTCGCCGGTCTGACCGATGGCTCCTGTGGCCCCATCGTAGCCTTGCGGGATGTCGAAACTGAAATGCCGCGTGCCACCGTGAGGAAACTCGCCTCCGAGGAATGCCCGCCGCCCGCCTCGGGATGCGAAAGGCCGCTGAACACCGTGAAGTCACCACGCAAGGCCGCGAAGGGCTTCAGGTAAGGCGAAAGCTCAAAGTCGCGCCCCGTTTTCTCCGGAAAGAAATCCGGCGCATGCAGCCCGAGCGCCTTGTTGATCAGCACCATGCGACGCGGCGGCGCAGTATCGGCTCCACGAGCGAAACGAGGCAGCATCGCCTCCAGAAAAGGCAGCGACAGACCAATGCCCGTGCTGCGAAGAAAAGCGCGACGGGAAAGGGCGGCAGTGGGGAGGTGTGGGGTGTTCATGGGGGAGAGGCGATGGGACAATGTTACATTACGATGGGCACAGCGGAGGCGTAGATGAGTCGAAATCAGTGCGGATCCCGTTTCTTCAAGTCTTCCAGCATCTCCACTGCCGTATCGACGAGTTTCTGGATGCCTTCCAGGGAAACGAAGTTCGCACCAGCAAGGGTTTCGTAGCCTTCATGTCGGAAGGCCAGTTCGGTGGGCTCGTAGCCGACCCAGTGGTTGGTCAGTTCGCTGAGGATGGTGTGCGGGAAGGGGGAGCGTTTCTTCACTTGAATGCCCCATTCGACAAACAGTTCACCGGCGTTCGTGGCAATGGCGAAGGGGCCGATGCGAGCGGCGCTCACGGGCACGTTCAGCATGCGCGGCATGGCGGCGGCGGTTTGTTTCGCGCCTTCAAACGACTCCGCCCGCCAGCCGAGGCGCGTGATAGCCTCCGGTCGCTGGGCCTCGGCATTGCAGCGCGGCACATCGACATCGCGGCGCATGTAATCCACGGCGACGGGACCTTCCACGGCCATCGCTGTCTTTGCGGCCTCCACGGCAGCTTTGGCAAACACGGCGGAGCGTTCCTTCCAGTCGGGCGTCCATGAGACGGGCGGCTGGATATTGCCCGAGGCACCCTGCGTGAACACGCACACGGCCTGCGGGCCAAACTCCTTCGCGAGGGTGTCTGCGATGACGCCTGGAAAATCCGCCGACCAGTGATGCGACAGGATGCGGTCATGCAGGCAGGGATGGCAGGTGAAGTTCACGAGCGATCCTAGCATTTTGCCATCTGGCGCATCGAAGCGCACCAGCCACAGCTCTGGATCGATCACGCTCTCGCTGCCGAGCACTTGCGGCACCTCCTTCAGGTTGTGGAGCTTTTTGAGCCAGGTGTTCAGCACGAGTCCGTCTGATTTGGAAATGAGGCGCCGATTGATGTGACCCTCCAAAACCAGCGAGCGCCCGATGGACAACCGCGCGGGCTGCAAAGCCTTGTTTGCCTGCACGATGCTGTCGGCGATCAACTTCGGCAGCGTGTCGATGTAGGCTTTATTGAGCTTGTTGTTGTCGCCATCCGCCGGGATCAATGGCCCGCTGTGATTGTGGCTCGGACAAATGAGAATCCCGTCGCGCGAGATGTCTGTCTGCTGCATCACGAGTTCGATGGCCTTGTCCGACAGGTCTCGACGGATCTTCACAAGGTCCACGCCCACGATGGCTAGCTTGCGCTCACCATTCTGCACCACCATGGCTCTCGCTCGCAGCGGATCGTCCGTGCCCGTGCTGGCAGGCCCCATGGGACCGGTGATGATGGCCCCGATGGGCGGCGTGATGTCCACCTGCGCGAATCCGGCCCGCAGCTCACCGTCTGCGGAAAGCGCAGATGTGGCAAAGAGAACAAGCGCGGCATTCAATAGGAAGATGTTTATCATGGGGGCTGGCTTTCTACGGTGCCTTCTTCAGGCGTGTCAGGATGTCGAGCGATTCGCGTTCGATGATCTCGTCGGCTTTCGTGGTGAGGTAGGAGTGCAAGCCAAACCAAGTCTCGTAGCTGCCGCCTTCGAAGGCTTGGGCGGTGGGGAGGTAACCGTGGGCACCGTTGGTCTGCTCGACGGTCATGGTGTGCTTGAAGGGCGACTGCTTTTTGATGCTCATGCCGATGCTGCAAAAGAGTTCGTTCGCATTGGTCACGATGGCGAAGTCATTGCCGATGCGGAGGCCGGTGATGAAGTAGGGATAGCTCGGCTTTTCCCTCGTCTTCATGTCGGCGAAAGCTTTCCGGTAGTGTTCGAGCTGGCCAGGCCAGTTCCTCGCGACCTCGGCTTCCTTGAACTCGGGGTTCTCGCGGCCTGGCATCTGGAACTCACGACTTTCCATGGCCAGCACCGGCTTGCTGATCGGGTCGAGTTTGTCCAGACACTGCACGATGCCGCCGCCGAGTTTTTCGCCGAAGAGATTGCGCCTCACGCTGTAGATCGGATTGATGTCGCCGCAGGCACCGGTGAGGAAGAGCGTGGCAACTTCATAGCCGAGGTGCTTTTGGACGTGCTGCTGGACATCGGCGGGAAAATCCGCAGACACGGAGAGGTCACGAGTGTTCGCTGCATGGCAGGCGAAGTTATACACGATGGCCTTGTGCCGACCGTCCTTGGCTGTGACGGCGAGCACGTCGAAGTCGGGATCAGACGGGCCTTCGGCGGGATACTTGTCCTGCTCGTCCGGCTTCAACTGCCAGCGATTCCACGCGTGGCCGTCTTTGATCACTCGTCGGCATTCGCTCACGCCTTCCGCCCTGCCTTTGGACATGCCGAGCGTGCATGGAGAGAGATCACGCACAGCCTGCACCACGGCATCGGTGATGGGGGTGACGAGCTGATCCGTGTAGTAGCTCCACAGCGGTCCACGATGCGTGTGGGAGGAGCAGATGATGATGTTGGCCACGGGTATTCCAGTGACTTTTTCGATCTGTTGCCGTGCCCGCTGTGAATGCTCTACGGGGTATTTCAAGGTGTCCAGGGTGACGATCACCGCCTTCTGCTTGCCATCCGAGAGCACCAGTGCCCGGGCATACAACCGGCTGCTGATGGACGTTGACTTTATCGGCGTGGGAGAGCCTGCCAGCGAGACAGGCTCGGTGGGAGTGATGTCCACGCTACCGATACCGGCATCGAGAGCACCCCCTTCTGCGCTGGCATCGGCCGCAAACGCAGCGGTGCAGAGCAGAACAAGCCCAGTGACAAGCGTCGCGATCTTCCGGGGGGAAACGCAGGCGGGTGGATTTTTCATTGGTAGTCTCATTGTCTCAGAAAAAGCGGACTCGCGATGATCTCATGAATCAGCGTGGCGAAGCCGTGATGCTTGGCTTTTGCGTTGGCGACAATTTCGTCCATGACGGCGCGGTCGGCATACTGCGGCGCGGTGCCGGTGGCGTAGGTGACGAGGTGCTGCGTGAGCGAGCGGGCGAGTTGATCGGGATTAGCGAGGAGGGCGCGGCGGAACTCCTCATAGCCTGCAAAGGCTGCGCCACCGGGCATCGCACCACTGGCATCGACCTTCGGGCCGAGACCGACCCGCGCCACCATGGGACCACGCTTTGACGGGTCCTTCACGAAGGCCGGGGCATCAAAGGTGAGTGGTCGCGAGATGAACTGGCGATCCTTCACCGCCTCATCCGCCGCACGATAGCGCTCACGCCAGCCGCCGATGACATCGAAGCTCTCCAGCGCAAAGCCGGGCGGATCGATCTTCGCATGACAACCCGCGCAGCTCTCGCTGTTGCGATGTTTGGCGAGTTGCTCGCGGATCGTGGTGGCCCCGCGTATGTCCGGCTCCACCGCAGGCACACCGGGCGGAGGTGGTGGCACGGGCAGGCCGAGAATGCGGTCCATCACCCACACGCCGCGCAGCACGGGCGAACTGGTGGTTCCATTCGCCGTGACCTTTAGCACGCTCGCCTGCGCCATCACCCCGCCGCGCACGGAGCCTGCGGGGAGCGGGACTTTGAGGAGGGCTGTGGATGGCGAACCAAGTTTGCGCTGCTCCGCTCGATACGCCTCCAGCAGCCCATAATGCTGCGCCAACCGCTCATTGAGCATCGCAAAGTCGGACTGCACGAAGTTCGTCACGCTGAGGTCGTTTTTGAGCACCTCGTCGAAGAACATCCGCGTCTCCTTCACGCAGGACCACTCGATCAGCTCGTCCCATTCCGGGTAAAGCCGCGCGTCGGGTGTGGTCGCGGTGATCTTGCGCAGATCGAGCCATTGCCCGGTGAAGCTCTCGTTGAAGCCTGCGGCCTTCGGGTCTTTTAAGAGCCGGTCCACCTGCGCGTGCAGCGTCGCTGGCTGATGGAGTTCGCCTTTGGCCGCCAGCGCCAGGAGTTCGTCATCCGGCGTGCTGCACCACAGGAAATACGAGAGCCGCGAGGCCAGCGCTTCGTCATTCAGCGCCCCGGGAGGTGCATCAAGATACAGGAAGTGCGGCGAGCAAAACGCGGCCTGCAGCGCCACCTTCATCGCCGCCAGGAAATCGCCATCCTTGGCCGCGTGGTCGTAAATCTTCGCGTAATGCTGCACCTCCTCATCGCCCACCGACCGGCGAAACACGCGTGGCAGAAAGCCCCGCAGCACCCGCTCCGCATCGGTGCGCGTGGCCTTGGAAAAATCCAGATCGCCAAACACGCGACGCTGCCCCGGCGTGGGCCACGACTCATGCAGAGGCCCTTCCACCTCCACCCATTCCATCGCGAGGCCCGGCCCCTGATAGGTATTCGCATCAAAGCCGCGCCTGCCTTTCAAGACCTGCTCCACGCGATGCGATGTGTTCGGTCCCGCGATGCCGATGGGCGATACCCGCAGCGTGTCCTTATGCCGCAGATACGTTGTCACCTCCACCACCGCACCCTCGGGAGGAAACTCGGTGTAAGTGACCACCCACGACGTGTTCGAATTCCGCTCATCGCCCGCCTTGATGCGAGCCTTCACCGTCTCACCGCCCCAGGCCCGTGCCTTGACCCGGAAGCGATACATCCCCGCCACCGGTGCCCCGCGATAGCCCACGATCTTTTCAACGAAGTCGCCAAAGCGCACCAGCGCATCCGGTTGATCGCCAAAGGTCCACTTGAACCGCGTGTAGAAATCTTTGCCGAAATGCCGCTGCTCCCAGCGCTGCGGATAACGCACCGGCTCCGCATTCGGTGCCGGGCCTGTGATAAAAACCTCGTCCAGCGCCTCACGCGCTGCCGTCATGTAGGCCTGCAAATGCTCCGCCGACACACTCAACGCCGAGCCCACTTTATCATAGCCATGTGCCCGACCATCCTCCGGCAACTGCGCCCGGTAATCCTTCGCCACGCCAAGCAGATCCCGCAGTGTGTTTTGATACTCATCCCGATTCAGCCGCCGCGCCAATGCCCGCCCCTCCACCGCCTGCCGCGCCGCACTCGCCTCGCGAAAACTCGCATCCAGCGCCGTCAGCATCGCCTTCGTCTCTGCCTCCGGCGGCCGCTTCTTCTTCGGGGGCGGCATCTCTCCATCGCGCACCCGATCATGCACCTTCACCCAGTCCGCAAACGTCGCCGCATCCGTCAGATCCAGCTTCAAGGCCGTCAAATCCAGCCCGCCCTTCTTTGTCTCCGCATCATGGCAGTCAAAACAATGCTCCTCCAAAAACCTCGTGCTCGGCAAAGGAGCCGCGAGAAGAGGAGAACAAACAGCGAGCAGTAAAAATCGAGGAAACATCATGACGTGAACAAGATGACAACGCCTCCTCCGCCAGCCGCTTGCAGAGAAATCAGGCCTCTTCGCGCATCTGGCGGTCATCTTTTGTCGGCCTGGGTTTCTTCACGGACCTTCACGGCGGCTTCGGTGAGCCTTTGCACGATGTCGGGGTGATCTGTGGCGACATCGGGTGCCTCGGCGGGGTTTTGCGTCAGGTCGAAAAGCTGAGGTGGTGTGGCGAGATGCAGCTTCCAGCGGCCGTCGCGAAAGGACTCCTGGCGCTTCTGTTTGTAGCCGTAGAGGGAGTAAAGCGTTGTGCGGAGCGAACGTGCGCCGTTTTCCCCGAGCAGCACGGCGCTCGCGTTGTAACCATCCACGGCGTGTTTTCTTTCGATGCCCGCCAACGCGGCAAAGGTGGGCAGCAGATCCAGTGTGCTGAGAAACTCCTCACAAACTCTGCCAGCGGGCACACGACCTGGCCACCAGGCGAGGCAGGGAACGCGCAGGCCGCCTTCGAGCACGGTGTGCTTGGTGCCACGGAGCGGCGCGGCGCTGCCGGGGGTGTTGCGCTCAGGGCCGTTGTCGCTGGTGAAGATGACGAGCGTTTTCTCCGCCAGGCCGAGCGTGCGTAGCTTGTCGAGAATCTGGCCGGTGCTGTCGTCCAGTTCCTCGACGGCATCGCCATAGAGTCCGCGCTGGGATTTGCCTTTGAACTTTGGCGAGGCATCGAAGGGCAGATGGGGCATGGCGTGGCCGAGGTAGAGGAAGAAGGGACGCTCGCGGTTTGCGTTGATGAACTTCAGCGCCTCGGTGGTGTAGAGGCCGGTCATCTCGGAAGGCACGGCGGGGCGCTTTTCCACGGCGTCGCCACGCAGCACGGGCATGCCGCCTTCCTTCTCAAACACCACCGTTTCCCAGTGGTCGAGGTTGTGCAGCACGCCGTAGTAGCTGTCGAATCCCTGCTCCATCGGCCTCATACCCTTGACGAAACCGAGATGCCATTTGCCGATGCAGCCCGTCGTGTAACCAGCGGACTTCATGACCTCGGCGAGGGTGGTTTCACTGCTGGCGAGGCCGTTCTGCGCATCGGGACGCAGCACGCCTGTGGCGAGCCCGACCCGGCCGGGATATTTGCCCGTCATGAGCGAGGCGCGTGACGGTGTGCAGAGCGCCGAGGTGACCGAGAAGTCCGTGAAACGCGTGCCCTCGGCGGCCATGCGGTCGAGCTGTGGTGTGCGAATGTCCGTGGCACCGTAGCAACCGAGATCGCCGTAGCCGAGGTCATCGCAGTTGATGAGGATGATGTTGGGCGGAGCCGCCATGGCTGACGCTGTCGCGACGACGAGCGGCAGGAGGAGCATGCAAACACTAGCGCAGATGGGGTTCATAAGGTCGATGGTAGGTTTGAACGAAGGGCTGGCTTCGATCTCGCACGGAGCGGCAAGCTTGAGGATCGAAAAAGAGCTGAAATGTATTCATTGCATATACGTATATACTCATGTAATTGTTCAGTTAACGGCACTACACCATGACACGTTACCTTCTCCCCATCGCCATCGGAGCCGCCGTCGGCTCTATCACGGGTTACTTCGGCCAATGTAGCAGCGGTGCTTGTCCGCTCACTGCCACCTGGTGGCGTGGTGCGCTCTATGGCGACTTCCTTGGTCTGTTGTTCGCTTCGGGTTCCCGTCACTAATCACTACTCCGCTATGAAACCCATCGTTGTCTGGCTTCTTTTCGCGACCGCCACATTCGCTGCCGATCCTGCCGTAGAAGGCCCCAAGGTCATCGCCGATGCCTTTGGTAAACTCAGCGCCGCGTTGGCAGAGTCGGTCTCCAAGAACGGCGCCGCAGCCGCGCTGAGCGTCTGCAGCGAGAGAGCACCGCAGATCGGAAAGGAAGTCGCAGAGGCCCACGGCGTGAAGCTGCGGCGCGCGACGGAAAAGCCGCGCAATCCGAAGGGGGCCGCCGATGAAACAGAGAAGGCGATGCTCACGGCATTCGCTGAAGCCGTGGCCAAAAAGGAAGCGCCGAAGCCTCAGATCGTCGCGAATGCCGACGGCAGTCAGACCTTCTTCGCGCCCATCGTGCTGGGGAACCCGCTCTGCCTGCAATGCCATGGCGAGCTGGGGAAAGACGTCACTCCTGAAACCTCTGCTGCGATCCAAAAACTGTATCCCGAGGACAAAGCAACGGGATACAAACTCGGCGACCTGCGTGGCCTTTGGCGCGTGACTTTTCCTTCCAAAAAATACCCATGAAAATTTCCTTCACCGCAGTCCTCAACCCTGCCTCCGTCATCGCGCTAGCGGCTCGGTGCGATTGGGGTGTTTGCCCCATTGGGCGAAGCATCACTTAGGCTACAGGTTGTCCAACTGAGGTGGATTCATGTCCGCCCTTCTCCCCGATCCACCATGAAATCATTCACTACTATAGTAACAGTTTTCGCCTTGTTGCTCGCCCTCTCCTCCACCGCCCAGCAAGCTGGACGTGGTCGTGCCTCAGGAGCCATCACGCCGGAGGCCAAGCAGGCACTCGTCGAAACCTTGGCGGGACCTGACGGCGAGTTCGCCGCCCATGCACTCTACACCGCCATCTTGAAGAAGTTCGGTGATGTCCAACCTTATGCGAACATCCGCGAGGCCGAGACGCGGCACATCCAGGCGCTGAAGCGACAGTTTGAGAAATACGGCATCGCCATCCCAGAGGACAAGTTCGCGGGGAAAGTGACTCCGCCGGAGACGCTGCTGGAAGCCGCGAAAGATGGCATCGAAGCCGAAAAGAAAAACGTGGCTCTCTACGACGGATATCTGGCCGCCGTGAAAAGCTACCCGGACCTCACGCAGGTGTTCACCAACCTGAGGAGTGCCTCGCTTGAAGCTCACCTGCCGGCCTTCCAGGCAGCGGCGGCATCCCAAGGTCAGCTCGACGAGGCCCAGATGCAGAAGCTCCCCAGGACAAAGGGAGGACGCGGCAAAGGACGATTCGCGAAATGATCCTAACCCTTCCAACAAGATCTATGAAAAGCACCACCATCGACATCGGCATCAATGAAACAGACCGCACCGAGATCGCCGCAGGACTCTCGCGCCTGCTGGCCGACAGCTACACGCTCTATCTCCAGACGCACAACTTCCACTGGAACGTCACAGGCCCAATGTTCCAGACCTTGCACGTGATGTTTGAGACGCATTACACTGAACTGGCGCTGGCCGTGGACGGCATCGCCGAGCGCATCTGCTCGCTGGGCATGGCGGCGCCGGGGACGTATGCGGACTTTGTGCGCCTCAGTTCCATCAAGGAAGTGGCGGGTGTGCCGAAGGCGAAGGAGATGATCCAGCTCCTTGTTCACGGGCACGAGGCGGTAGTGCGCACCGCACGCTCCATCTTTCCCGTCGTCGAAAAAGCCAGCGACGAGGCAAGTGCAGATCTGTTGACGCAACGCATCCAGCTTCATGAAAAGACCGCGTGGATGCTGCGCAGCCTGCTTGAAGATTGAACCATCATTCCCACCCCACCACTGCCATGGCCAAGACTGTCATTCTCGGAGCCGGCATCGCCGGTCATACTGCCGCGACTTTGCTGCGGAAGAAGCTCGGTAGCGGCCACGAAATCGTGGTCGTCTCGCCGGATGCGGAGTGGAACTGGATCCCTTCCAACATCTGGGTGGGAGTGGGTTCGATGGAGCGGAGGGAAGTGGTGTTTCCACTCGCGCCGTTGTATGCACGCATCGGTGTGGACTTCCGCCAGGGACGCGCGACGGCCATCCGTCCTGAAGGCACGGAGGAACTGCCGAAGCCGCACATTGAATACACGGCGTCTGGTGCAGCACCTGATGCTCCGGCATCTCGGGAGACCTACGACTACCTGATCAATGCCACCGGACCCAAGCTCAACTTCGGGGCGACTCCTGGCCTTGGGCCACACGGTGGGCACAGTTGGTCCGTCTGCACGGCTGATCACGCGGTGGATGCGGCGCGTGCCTTTCGTGAAAGCATCGACCGCATGAAACGTGGTGAGAAGCAGACCCTGGTCATCGGCATGGGCCACGGCACCTGCACCTGCGAAGGCGCGGCCTTCGAGTATGTGTTCAATGTCGAGCATGAGCTGCGCCGCCATGGCGTCAGAGATCGTGCCCGCGTGATCTTCCTCACCAACGAGAACGAGCTGGGTGACTTCGGCATGGGCGGGCTGCACCTGAAGCGCGGTGGCTACGTCACGCCGAGCCGACTGTTTGCGGAGTCGCTCTTCGTGGAGCGTGGGGTGGAGTGGATCAACCGCGCTCACGTCCAACAGGTCAATGCGGACAACCTCGCCTACGAGACCGTCGAGGGTCTGGAGCGTGAACTGGGCTTTGATTTTGCCATGCTGCTGCCGCCGTTTCGTGGCGCGGGCCTAGCGGCGACCAACCGTGCGGGCGATGACATCGCGCCAAAGCTCTTTGCTCCCAGCGGCTTCATGCGGGTGGATGCGGACTACACCGAGCGTCCCTTTGAAGAGTGGTCTCCCCGCGATTGGCCCGCGACTTACCAGAACCCCACGTATGACAACGTGTTTGCCGCAGGCATTGCCTTTGCGCCTCCACATGCCGTGTCGCGTCCGCTGCGCACGCCCAAGGGCACGCTGGTGGCCCCCGCCGTGCCGCGCACAGGTATGACGGCTGGGATCATGGGCCGCACAGTGGCCTTCTCCATCGCGGACCGCATTCAGCATGGTGGCGAATCCCCGCTGCACCGCGCTCCCTTCGCCACCATGGGCGCCGCCTGTGTGGCCTCTGCGGGCAAAGGGTTGCTCAGTGGCACTGCGGCTACCATCACCATGTATCCGCTGGTGCCCGACTACGAGAAGTATGAGTTTGGCCGTGACCTGTCCTACACCACGGGCGAGATCGGCTTGGCCGGGCATTGGCTGAAGCATCTGCTTCACCACATGTTCATCTACAAGGCCAAGTGCAAACCCTTCTGGTCCCTGATCCCTGAGTGAAATCCGCAGCCCCCACGCACCATGAAACCCTCTGACATCAACGGCCCCGTCGCCTACGCCACCGTGCCCACACCGCTCACTCAGTTCTGGCGCACCTTTGTGCCGTATCAGCTGCTCCGTCTGCTCATCATCAATGTGAAGATGCTGCGTCTCATCGCGAAATCGCACACTCCGCCGCCTCCGCATCCAGAGGAGAAGCCTGCGCAGCAGGACGTAACCCAGTAGCGCGATTGTAACCCCGCGTGTTCAGCGCGGAGGAACCGGTTTTCCCAGCAGATCACTTGGCGTATCGGTGCAGATGATGCTGGCACCCCAGAGCACGGCGAGGTCGGCGTCCTCCTGCTTTTTCATCGGGTAAAGGGAAAGCTGCAGGCCGGACTCCTTGATCTTGCGAGCCATCTGCCGCGTCGTCAGATCCACTGGCACAGACAGGCGTCCGCAGCCGAGCTGTTTGGCCTCTGCGATCATCTCTTCAGTCGGCGCCTTGCCGCTGAGATAGCCCGTGAAGGCATCGGCCGAGATCCGGTGAATGGCTCCGAGAGCGCGGATGTCGAACGAAATGAAGCAAAACGTCCCCGGTGGCAGCATGCGCTTCGCCGTGTCATGCAGTTGGCGGCAGTAGGGCTCGATGGTCGCGTCGGGATAGGCCTTCGCATCCGTCGTCTTCATCTCCAGCATGAGATAGACTTCCGGCTTGTCTTTGAAGAAGGTGAAGAGATCCTCAATCGTCGGCACGGCTGCACCGCTTTTGGTCTTAAGCGTTCGGGTATCGGCGAGAGTCATCTCCTCCACCTTGCCCGTGCCATTGGTGGTGCGAGAGACATCGTTATCGTGCATCAGGACCATGTGGCCGTCCTTGGTAAGTCGCACGTCCACTTCGTAGCCGCGAATGCCGCGTTCGTAGCTCTGCTTACAGCCTTCGACGGTGTTTTCGTCAAACTCGTATCCTGCCCCGCGATGCGCGATGACTTTGACGCCGTGGTAGTCGGCAGCCGTCAGCGGCGACGAAGCCAGTGGTGTGATTGCGGTGCAGAAAATGGCGATGCGATGGAAGAGGGACATGGTTCGAAGAGCGATGGTGCGTGGAGTATATACACCGGGGCATCGCAGGTCTTTACGTTCTGGCGTCAGCAAAGGATGTCTTGATGCCGCTCCATGAATCCAGGTTTCGAGAGGCAAGGAGACTCTCCTGCTTGTCGCAAGCTGAGGTGCCTATGGGCGATTTGGGTGCTGGGAATGAGAGGCGGGGGGACTCTACTCTCCCACGCACCACAGATATTCCTGTCGGGTGGGGCTGCTCTTTGCGGAGCGGAGGTAGAGGCGATTGTCACAAATGGCGGGGGAACTGAAGGATTCGTCGCCAAGTTGATTTTGGCCGAGGAGCGCGAATTTCTCCGGTGTGGCCTCGAAGACGGAGGTGACGCCGCCTTTGCTCGTGACGTAGATCCGAGAGTCCGCCATGACGGGTGACCCGTAAAACTCGCGGTCCACTTTTTCACTCCACAGCTCCTCGCCGGTCGCGGCCTTCCAGCACACAGCGCGGCCACCATCGCCGACGGCGAAGACGTGACCGTTTTTCACGATCATGGACGGCACATAAGTTTTCGTTACATTCTCCCAGGCGATCTTTCCGCTGCCATCGGCCTCGACGGCAATGGTGTGATTTTTGGGATAACCACCACCCAAAAATACACGGCTGCCATCGCTTACAGCGGTGACGACGGTCTCCTCGGTGCTGCCGTCGATGCTCCAGAGCTTTTTGCCGGTGAGTGGATCAAAGCTCTCGACCTTGTTGCAGCCAGCGAGCACGGCCTGGACCCTGCCGGCAGCCTGCACGATGCCGGGCGAGGCGTAGTTCGCCACGGGTGGGCGATCCTGCTGCCACACGACTTTGCCGGTGATTTTATCGAGTCCGGTCATCTTGCCGCCACCGCGATGATCGGCGGAGACGAGCACGATGTTTTGATAAATGACGGGTGAGGAGCCAAAGCCCTGATGGATCTGAAAATCACACACCCGGTGCTGCCAGAGCTGCTTTCCGCTCAAATCGAGCGCAGTGGTGAAAATGGCACCATCGTTCAAAAAGTTGACGAACAGCCTCTCGCCATCGCTCACGACATCCGACGACGCCTGCGAGGAGATTTTGTGGCCCTTCGTATTGAGGTTCCCGCGATGCACCACGGCCTCCCAGCGTGATTTGCCCGTCGCACGATCAAAGCTGAGCACGAGTTGCTCCTCCGTCTCCACATCCGCTGTCGCCAGCAGCACCTGATCGCCCACCACAATCGGCGAGCCATGGCCACGACCACGCACCGCGGCCATCCACACGAGGTTTTCATTCTCGCTCCACTTCACTGGCAGTTTTTGTCCCGCCGCCGCATGACCATCTCCTGTCGGTCCACGCCATGCTGGCCAATCAGCGGCGAATAAGGACGTGGCGAGAGAGGTAGCGGCAACGAGAAGGACTCTGACGTTCATGGGGAGGAATGATGGGTTTAGAAATCGGTAACGCAAGCCGCATGATGGGAGTCCATCTACCTCAGCTCGGTTGGAAAGTCGGGTATGGCAAGATCGGGGCAGCCTTCGCCAAGGCCAGCGCAAGAGTGAGGCTAGGCGGGCGATAATGCGCTGTTTGCCGGGTCGTATTCTCATCGGCCATCGTCTGGTCTTTCCCGTATGAAAAGAACCATCACCTTCGGACTCACCGCGCTGCTTCTGTTCGTTGCTTCGACTTCCGACTCGGTCGCCGTTGATTTCGCTCGCGACATCAAGCCGATCTTCAACAAGCATTGCAACGCCTGCCACGGCGGTGTGAAGCACTCCGGCGATCTCTCGCTGGTGTATCATGCTAAGCTCCTGGAACCGGCGGAGTCCGGTAAAGTGCCTGTTCTCCCGGGGCAACCAGACGAATCTGAACTCATTGCCCGCATCATTCACCCTGATGACGATGAGGTGATGCCGCCGCCGAAACATGGGAAACGCTTGCCGGAGAAAGAGGTCGCCTTGCTGCGCGAGTGGATCAAACAAGGGGCACCGTGGGATGAGCACTGGGCCTTCATGGCACCGAAGCTGCCAGCCACGCCCAAGCTCAAAGATACGTCGTGGCCCAAACAAAGCCTCGACGCGTTTGTGCTGGCCAAGCTGGAGGGTGAAGGCCTCCGACCATCCGCTGAGGCGGACCACGCTCAATGGCTGCGACGTGCATCGTTTGATCTCACGGGCTTGCCTCCAACTCCAGACGACATCGTAAGCTCAGCCACCGAGTCCTATGAACAGACGGTGGACCGTTTGCTGAAGTCGCCGGCCTTTGGCGAGCGCTGGGCGAGTGTGTGGCTGGATCTCGCGCGTTACGCGGACTCGCAGGGCTATGAGGCGGACAAGCCGCGCATCATCTGGCCGTATCGTGACTGGCTGGTGCGGGCGTTCAACGCGGACATGCCTTTTGACCAGTTTACGATCAAGCAGCTCGCCGGTGATCTGCTGCCGAAGGCCACGCTGGATGATCGCATCGCCACGGCGTTTCATCGGAACACGCCGACAAACTCCGAAGGCGGAACCGATGATGAGGAGTTCCGCGTGGTGGCCGTGGTGGACCGCATCGCGACGACGTGGCGCACGTTTCAAGGCGTGACCTTCAACTGCGTGCAGTGCCACTCGCATCCTTACGATCCCTTCGAGCATGGCGAGTTCTACAACTACATGGCCTTCTTCAACACACAGAAGGACTGGGACCTGCCGGAGGACGAGCCGAAGCTGCGCGTGCCGTTGAAGGAAGCGGACTTCGCGAAGGCGCAGCAGCTTGATTCGCGACTGCTCGCGCTGCGCTCTGCGAAGGTCGCGGAGATGGAAAAACGTTCTACAGAGTCGAAATGGGCCGCGCTGGAGCCGTGCTGTGTGCAATCCTCCGGCCAGACAAAGCTCACGACGAAAAAAGCGGCCGATGGCGTGATGGATATCGTCGCGGAGGGCACGGTGTCGCACTACTCGGTGTTCACGATTGATGCGCCGGTGCCGCAGGGCGTGAAGAAGCTCACCGCGCTGAAGATGGATGCGCTGCCGCTCGATCCGGCGAAGGCGAAAAGCAGCGCGGAGCTGGGTTTTGTCGTTTCACAGCTGCGAGCTATCGTGGTGACGCCAGAGACGGAGAAGGCTGTTTATGCCGCGACGAATGCTCCGCCGGAAAAGGAAGTGGATGTGGCCGTGGATGCCAGCGCGAAGAAAAAAGTCTCCTCGCCGCCCGCACCGAAGGGCGTGCCAAATCCGCCTGCACAGCCCGGTGAGATCACCTTCACCTATGCGCTCGGCGATGAGGCCGAGCCGGTGTTTGACGCGCAAACAACGCTGATTGCCGACAAAGGTGGCTGGGGTGCGAATCCACGCATGACACATGCGCGACGCCTCGTGCTGATTCCTTCCAAGCCCGCCGATCTGCCGCCTGGCGCAAAGCTACGCATCCTGATGCGTCATGACGAAGGCGGTTTCGGCTATGCGCCGCTGGTGACGAATCGCAGCCGCTTCGCCATCAGTGACAGCGAGGAGTGGACGAGCTACGCGGCGAGCAAGGCCTTCGCGGATCGCGAAACAGAGCTGGCGAAGCTCGAAAAGGATCGCGCAGGCATCGCGAATGCCTTGATGCCCGTTTTGCAGGAGCAGGACCGGCATTTGCGTCGTGACACGGCCGTCTTCATGCGCGGCAACTGGCTCGATAAAGGCGACCACGTCACACCGGCCATTCCGGCGGTGTTTGGACGGCTTCCCGAGTCGAAGGAGCCTGCGCGGCTTGCGCTCGCGAAGTGGATGGTTTCACCGAAAAACCCGCTCACCGCCCGTGTGGCCGTGAATCGTGTGTGGGAGCAGCTTTTCTGCCTCGGCATCGTCGAGACGCTGGAGGACTTCGGCAGCAGCGGCCAGGCTCCGTCGAATCAAGCACTGCTGGATCACCTCGCGGTGCGTTTTCAATCCGAGCTCGGCTGGAGCATGAAGAAGCTGCTGCGTGAGATCGTGCTCAGCGCCACTTATCGTCAAAGCGCGAAGACCACTCCCGAACTGCGTGAGCGTGATCCGCGCAATCGCCTGCTCGCCCGTGGACCGCGCACGCGGCTCACCGCCGAGATGGTGCGTGACAATGCGCTCGCCGTCGCCGGAGTGCTCTCACCGAAAATGTTTGGCCCGCCGGTGATGCCCGTGCAGCCGGACGGCATCTGGCGGGCGGCCCGCAGCGGCGCGAAGTGGAAAAACGCCGAGGGCGAGGACGCTCACCGCCGCTCCATCTATACCTACTGGCGCCGGTCGAGCCCCTATCCGAGCAGTTTGACCTTCGATGCGCCAGATCGCCTGCTATGCGCCGCGCGACGCTCCACGACGAACACGCCGCTCCAGGCGCTCGTCACGCTGAACGATCCCGTCTTCATCGAGGCAGCTGTGGCACTGGCGAAGCGTGTCGAGACCTGCGGTGGTCTCGCCAAGCAGATCACGCAGGCCTTTGAACTCGCCACCGGCACGAAACCGTCCGCCGCCGATCTCCGCGACCTCACCGCGCTGCATGCCGCTGCCCTCACCGAATACAAAGCCGACGCCAAACTCGCCCAACCGCTCGGCGGCAAGCCTGAGCAGGCCGCGATGGCCATCGTCGCGAATGCGATCCTCAACCTCGACACGGTGCTGACGAAGTGAGCGTCGATGAAGACTGCACTCTGAAGTAGCGTTTCAGCACCGAGTGTGCGATTCTCCCCACCATGAGCACCACTACTCTGACCCAAGGACTGTTCTCGCTTCCAGTTGCGGAGCGCGTGGCGTTGGCGGATCAACTTTACGCAAGCATCCCGGAGGATTGGCAGCGTGAGGCGGACGAGGCTTGGCTAGCCGAAGCCAGCCGACGCTCATCCGAGATGGATGCCGACCCGAGTACGGAGATGTCCCATGAGGAGTTTGTCGCTGGGATCTCCTTCAAAGCGAAACCTTGATGAAGCTGAGTTTTCATCGTCGCGTGCAGGGCGAGGTGAACGAAGCGGCGCGCTGGTATGAGGAGCAACGGGAGGGGCTAGGCGACGACTTCTTCCTCAAACTGATCGCAGCGCTTGAGTTGATCGCAGCGCTTGAGTTGATCGCAGCAAGGCCGGAGGGCTTCGGTTTCTGGCTTGGATCGACCACGATCAGGTGCATCAAGACGAAGCGATTCCCGTTCTCTGTGCTCTATGAGGTGCGTCCTGGAAAGGTGCGAGTGCTCTGTGTGCGCCACGACAAACGGCATCCGCGATTTGGATCAGGGCGCGAGTAGCGATGATCGGCCTTGGCGACGGTGTGTCGCTGACAATCTTTGGTGAGCAATTGCCAACTCCGACCCACAGGCTGCGAGCGTAATTGGCCGACATGGCCCGTAATGGTATCATGAACGCGTTCCACCACCTCCAACACGACACGTTGCAGCAGTTCACACGCCGGCATTTCCTCCAGAAGTGCGGCGTCGGCCTCGGAGGCGCGTGGATCGCACAGCAGGGACTCGGTGCGGAGCGCGATCCCGCGAGGCCGAATGCGGCACAATCGCCCGCGTTGCCTGCAAAGGCGAAACGCGTGATCTACATGCACATGTCCGGTGCGCCGAGCCAGCTCGAGCTTTTCGATTACAAGCCGGTGCTGCAGAAGCTCAACGGCAAGGATTGCCCGAAGGAGTTCCTCGAAGGCAAGCGCTTCGCCTTCATCCGCGGCACGCCGAAGCTGCTGGGACCGTATTACCCCTTCCATCAGGAGAAAAAGACCGGCCAGTGGGTGAGTGACAAGCTCCCGCACTTCGAGTCTGTCATGGACAAGGTGTGCATCATCAAGTCGATGCAGACGGACCAGTTCAACCACGCTCCTGCACAGCTCCTCGCGCTCACCGGCAGTCAGAATCTCGGCCACGCCAGCATCGGCGCGTGGTCGCTCTACGGCCTCGGCAGCGAGAGTGAAAACATGCCTGGCTTTGTCGTGCTGCTCAGCGGCGGGCAGAATCCGGACGCTGGCAAGGCCGCGTGGGGCAGCGGCTTCCTGCCGAGCGTGTATCAGGGCGTGCAGTGCCGCAGCGAGGGCGACCCCGTGTTGTATCTCTCGAACCCGCCGGGCATCAACCGCCACCTGCGCGGCGGCGTGATCGACGCGGTGAAAAAGATCAACCAACGTGCCTACGAGCAGCTCGGCGATGCGGAGACGGTCACGCGCATCGCGCAGTATGAAATGGCCTTTCGCATGCAGATGAGTGCCAGCGAGGCCATGGACATCACGCAGGAGCCGAAGCACATCCACGAGATGTATGGCACGGAACCGGGCAAGGAGAGCTTCGCGAACAACTGCCTGCTCGCGAGGCGTCTCATCGAGCGCGGCGTGCGCTTTGTGCAGCTCTTTGACTGGGTGTGGGACCATCACAGCGGCCTCGACGATGCCTTCCCGAAAAAATGCCAGCAAGTGGACAAGCCGATGACCGCACTGCTGCAGGATCTGGAACAGCGTGGCCTGCTGGAGGACACGCTCGTCGTGTGGGGTGGCGAGTTTGGCCGCACACCGATGCAGGAAAATCGTGGCGGCGTCGCCGCGAAGTCACCGGGCCGCGATCACCATGTCGATGCCTACTCCATCTGGATGGCCGGCGGCGGCATCAAAGGCGGCATCAGCCACGGCGAGACCGACGAGATCGGCTACAACGCCGTGCTCGACAAAGTCCAGGCCCGCGACCTCCACGCCACCATCCTCCACCAGCTGGGCCTCGATCACCTGAAGCTCACCTTCCCCTATCAAGGCCTCAACCAACGCATCGTCGGCGTGAAACCGTGTCGTGTGCTGAAGGAGATCTTGGCGTGATGGCCTCTGTAGTGAATCCTTCCACACCATCATGAAGCGCCGTCACTTCTTCCAAAGCGCTGCGTTGACCGCGTCGCTGCCCGCGCTGCAGGCTGCCGAAGCGGCGCCGCCTTCCTTGGAGTCGCGTTCTGCCTGGGTGGACATGCTGGTGAAGGTTTCAGAGCCGGCGATCGCGAATCTCGCTGCGCAGCAGTTGAAGAAAAACATGCCTGTCGAGGCTCAAAAAGGTCAGGAAGCCAAACGCGCTGCCGTGACGCACCTCGAAGCACTCGGACGCACGCTTGCAGGCCTCGCGCCATGGCTTTCGGCCTCTGGGCTCGATTCCGCTGAAGAAGCCCGTCGCGCCAAAATGGCCGCGCTGACGCGAAAAGCCCTCGCCAGTGCTGTGGAGCCCACTTCGGCCGATAAACTCGATTTCACTGCCGCCGCGCAAAACCTCGTCGATGCCTCTTTTTTGGCTCTCGGCCTCTCACGAGCTCAAAAGGAGCTTTGGGACACTTTGGACGCCACCACACGCGAACGGCTCATCACCGCCTTGCAAAGCACGCGAAAGTTCAAGCCGGGGCAGAACAACTGGCTGCTCTTTTCCGCCACCATCGAGGCCTTTCTCGCCTCCGTCAGTGCCACGTGGCTGCCGGAGCCCATCGAGACCGCCATCGCCGCGCACGAGGCGTGGTATCAGGGCGATGGAATGTATGGCGACGGCCCCGAGTTTCACTGGGACTACTATAACAGCTTTGTCATCCAGCCCATGCTGCTCGCCGTGCTCGATCTGATGAAGCCCGTCGATACACGTTGGGAGAAGCATCGCGCCACCATCGTGAAGCGTGCGCAGCGCTTCGCCGCCATCCAGGAGCGGCTCATCGCGCCTGATGGCACCTATCCGCCCATCGGCCGCTCCATCACCTACCGCTGCGGAGCCTTCCACCACCTCGCCGACATGGCGCTGCGTCATCAACTGCCCGCCGCTGTGACACCCGCGCAGGTCCGCGGAGCCTTGAGCGCCGTCATTCAGCGCACACTGACTCCTACCGACACCTTCGATGATCAAAACTGGCTCCGCATCGGCCTCGCCGGCCACCAGCCATCGCTTGGCGAAGCCTACATCAGCACCGGCAGCCTCTACCTGAGCACTTTTGCCTTCCTCCCGCTCGGCCTGCCACCGTCAGATCCGTTCTGGTCCGATGCCTCCGTGGATCGCACCGCGAAACAAATTTGGTCCGGCAAGGATCTGCATGCCGATCATGCGCTTTGAAACCCCACACGTGTAACCGCATTCTGTCGATAGCAGCGTGAAGTGGGGTGGCGCTGAGAAGGGGAGAGAATGCGCCCGATGCAGTTCGAACACGACGTCAGGGGTTGAGGGAGTCGAGCTGTGTTTGCACCGCTTGATCGAGAGTCTTTCGGTTCACCTTGCTGGCATCACCACCGGCCTCATGGAGCAGGCGTTGGGCAATGGCAAAGGCGGACTCGAACTTGCCGTCTCCATCCGCATCAATCCAAACGGGATTCGTGGAGCCCATGACGCGGGAGTCGAAAGTCTTGCTGGTAGCTTGATAGGGGCGGGGGATCTCCCAGAAGGCCTCGCTGACTCCGGGCCCCGTGGCAATGGCAACGAGATGCACGTCGTGCGATGGCTTCGGCACTTCCCACACGACCTTGGCCTTCTCGCCGGGCTGATGATCGTCGCTGAGTTTTTGCTCCCGGATAAGGATGCCGTTTGCGTAGAGTTCGAGTTGATCGGCCTGCACCCAGGAGGGGCCATGGACGGAGATCTCGACCCGTAACGTGCTGCCGAGACCGGTGGCGAGATCGCCGACGCGGAAGTGGTCATCGACCTTGATCGTCGTCAAAAGCCCGAGACTCACCAGCAGACGACCCTCATGGTAACTGCGCCACACTTGGTCGAGATCGACACCCGCTGGATCTTCATCGCCCGCCGCCACATACGTGCGGCCTTGGCCCAGGATGAAGCGATTCACATCATGGCTATCGCTGGACCCGATGGCGGCGAAGCGGTGGCCGCGATTCAACAGAGCGAACCAGTCCCGAAAAAGACGCCGAATGTCTGACTGCATGGCGGCGGAGGTGATGACCTCGATGGCATCAATCTTCAGCGCCTCAGCATCGCGATGCTTGCCAGTGGCGGGGCTGAACTGCAGGCCACCAAGGGGCACGAAGCCGCTGTGGAGATCCCGTGGATGATTCAGCGTGATCACCTGCACGCCGGGCGTGCTGCGGATGGCGGGAATCAATTTGGCCCAGTCCTGCTCCCCCGCATCGACCAGTGGCGCTCCCGGCTGAATGGGGAAGGCGTTGAAGTGGCCATGCTTGGTCGTGACTTCATTGCCAATGACCGGCGTGAAGGCGGCGGCAGTGCCGGTGCTGGCGGCGGTGGGCGCGTAATCGGTGTGATGATTGTGATCGGTGGAGATCGCCAACTCGATGCCTTCGCCTGCGATGGTCAGCATGCGTTCCTCAAGGGTCGCATCGCCATGCCCACTGTGCGTCAGGGTGTGGATGTGGCTGTCAGCGGCGATCCAGCCACGCGTGTCCACCTCCCGTTTTAGGGCGAGCGTCACCTTGGGTGATTCGCCCGCTTTCACGGTGATCTTTTGCGTTGCGACGCTCCATTCAAAACCACGGCCGGCATGCAAAACATACTCGCCCGCTGGCACGGAGATCACGGCCCTCCCATCGCGGGTGTAAACGACACCCGTGCGCGCCGCAGTGCTTTCCCTGGGCGCAGCCAGCAAGGGCTGGAGGCTGCCGTCGGGTCGTGTGAGCGTGAGTCGGCACGGTATGGGCACCCCGGAACCATCGGCCGTGACTTCGACATGAATGCTTGCCGCAGAGAGGTAGTCCTTCACCGGTTGATCCACCAGCAGCACTGGCCCGATCTCGATGTCATCGAGGTTTGGTGGGGCTTCGATGAGGAGCACGTTTTCTCCCTCGCGAAGGGCACCGGGGGCCAAAGAAAACACGGTCTCCATCGGAGTTTCCGCCGTGGTCAGGCTGCCGAGCTTTACGCCATTGAGTTTCACCGGCCAGTTCAGCTTTACCTGACTCTGCCAGATTCGCAGGCTGTGCTCGCTGGTGTTAGCTTTTGCCTGGAACCTCAGTTCCAAGCGCTCGCCATCCACCTTGCGACCTTTGAACTCCTCCCATTCATACTCGCCCTCTTTACCGAGATGCAGTCGGCGAGGTTCCAGGTTCAACTCTGCCGCGTGCATGACGCAGGTGGCGAAAAACAAAAGGATGAGAAGGGGATTCATCGAGAGCGAAGGAAGGCGATGATGTTGGCGATCTGTTCTGGTTGGAGTGCATCACCAAGACCGGCGGGCATCAGGGACACGTTTCTAACGTTGCGGATGTCGGCGCGTTTGCGGAGGAGGGTGCGTTCGACACCGCCGGGGAGTTTTAAGGTGATGCTGGTGGGCGAGTCGGAGGCGGTGATGCCGAGGAGGCTTTCACCGCGATGCGTTTTGGCGTGGATGGTTTCGTAGCCGGGCCGGGTGGCTTCGCTGGGGAAGAGGATGTCGCGCAGGATGATTTCAGGGGCGCGTTGGAACTCGGCGTCGAGGTCGGGGCCGACGGTGGAGCCGATGCCGTGGCTGCGGTGGCAGGTGGCACACATGGCGGTAAAGAAGGTTTTTCCCTCGTCGAGGTCGGGTTTCTGCTTCAAGGCCTCCAAAATGGCTGGAAGGCGTTTTTCCCAAACGGCGATTTGATCGGCGGTGGGCGCTGTGGGCGCGGGGATGCCAGATTGGGTCGCCAGCGGCAGGGTGTCTTCGAGGCCGAGTTTCAGAATGTCGTGCGCTTTGCCGGTTTTGATGATGGCGAGGCATTCGGTAAGTTCTTGAGCGTTTCCACGAGCAGCGAGGATGCCGGCGAGATTGGCCATGACGGGTTCGCTTTGGCCAGGATCGGCGGCGAGGGCCAAAAGCAGGTCTTTTTCGAGTTTGTAGGCCGAAGTGGCGATGGCGGCGTCCATCCAGCGGAGTTGGCCGTGTTTTCGAGCGAGGTGCAAAAGTGCTTCTTTTTGCGGTCCGAGGCTCAAAGCGAGCTGGAGGGCGAGTTGGGGCTGCAAATCGGCGTGGAGGTCGATTTTGGAGGTGTCGTCGTTTTCGCGGAGTTGCAGCACTTGGGCGTCGGTGGCGCTGAGCGTGTGCTTGGCCTGGCCGCGGGTTTCGAGGACCCAGATGCGGCCGCAGTCGTGGCCGTTGATGACGCCGTATTGCTGCTGGAGATGGCGTGGGATGGCAGAGTAGTCCTCGATGATTTCGCGGTAGAAGTCGCAGATGGCGATGTGGCCCTGCGGCGTGTGCGTGAGGCTGACGGGATGAAACCACGCGTCACGTGAGGCGAGGAACTCACGCTGCTCCTCGCCGGGGAAGCGCTGAAGGCGGAGGCGTGTGGCATCCCGCACGATCTGGGAGCGATGGATGAGATTTTGAGCGGGTTCGCAGACGAGGTAGTAGCCGTCATGCACGAGCGGTCCGCAGGCACTGGTGAAGTAGCCGGACGCAGCGGCATCACTGAGGCTGATTTTGCGGTAGAAGGCGAAGTATTCGGCGTGTTGCTCACGCTTGGTGCGCCAAGGGTGCGGTTTGGAAATGGGATAGACGCGGGTGTCGTCGCTGGCAGGCGAGTCGAGCACGGGCGCGGCTGCGTCCGGGTTCCGCGTGAGGTAACGCCAAGGGATGGGCGTGACGTAGAGGCCGGGATGCGTGGTGGTGCAGACGAAGCGCTCGCCGCTGTCGGTGAAGGCCATGCCCATCGTCTTCGTGCTGCCGCTGACGGGCTCGATGGCGCTGCCGTCGGCGCGGATGCGGAAGTCGGTGGCAGGAAGCGTGACGGGCTTTTTCAAATGAGGTCCGGTGATCTCGCCGCCTGCCCATCCGCGGCCAAAGTAGAGCCAACCGTCGGGGCCCCAGGTGGGGGCATTGATGCCGCGCTCCAGATTCCCCGTGCCGAAGCCGCTGAAGAGCTTTTCGTTCACGTCGGCATGGTCATCGCCATCGCTGTCTTTGAGAAAGACGATATGCGGTGCGCAGGCGACGATGAGACCGCCATACGCCGACGCGATGCCGTAACACGGCGGCAGTCGGTCCGCCCACACGATGGCCTTGTCCATGACGCCGTCGCCATCGGTGTCGCGCAGGAGTTTCACGGTGCCGTAGGTTTCGACCTCGGCTTTCTTTTTGGCCTCCTCGCTGGCCTGGATGCGGCGCACTTCGAGGTCAAGCTGGCCGGATTTGTTCAGCTCATCGATGTCGTATTGACCTTCGACATTGTAGCCATGCAGTTCGCAGACAAAGCAGCGGCCCTTGTCATCCCAGCAGATACCGGAGGGCTCGGCGATGAGCGGTTCGCTAGCGAGCAGTCTGATTTTGGCACCAGCGGGCAGTTGGAAAAGCTTCGCGCTTTCTGCAGGCGAGAGCGGCTGCGGTGCGTCGTCGGGCCGGGGGATTTCCGCCAAGGAGGCAGATGCCAGAATCAAAGAGAGGAGCGTGCAGCGCATGTCACTGATACAATCCCGATGCGCTGGATCTGACGGCGGGGACTGATTTTGTGCTGGGGCACCTCGGCTTTCATGAAGGGCCGAGTGAGCACCCCCACGCTCCATTAGCGGCAGGGATCGGGCAGATCGACGGGGAAGCGCCGAGCGTCTGGCCAGGTCCAATCGCTTCAGACGAGCCCCGATGCCAGACCATAGAGCAGGGTATCGGGACCCTCAGGGCAGGGGATGCCAGACTCAAGGCTCTGGCATTGGAGCCTTGGGGCTGCGATTACCCTGCTCCAGGCTCTGGCATCGAGGCTCTGGGGCTGCGATTATCCTGCTCCAGGCTCTGGCATCGGAGCCCTGGGGCTGCGATTACCCTGCTCCAGGCTCTGGCATCGGAGCCCTGAGGCTGCGATTACCCTGCTCCAGGATCTGGCATCGAGGCTCTGGGGCTGCGATTACCCTGCGCTAGGCTCTGGCATCGAGGCTGCAAGGGGGGGCTGCGGTTGCCAAGGAAAGCTTGATCGGACGAGCCAGATTTGGCAAACTGAGGCCCATCTATGAGTGATGGCACCCCTCCCGCACCCCCGGCCACAGCCGCTCCTACGCCTCTGCCAGCGCCAGCCCTTCCACCGCTCGCCAGTGCGATGGTGATCCTGGCGGCCTTATCCGAGCCCAGTCGCTATGCTGCCCTCAGTGCCCTGGCGGACGGTTCCTACCGCACCATCACGGCCCTGGCCAGACGGGCCGACTGCCACCCCGATCTGATGGGCCGCCATCTCCGCCGCCTCCGAAAAGCAGGACTCGTCCGCCGAGTGAATCCCGGCGAGGAGGCCGACGGCCGGAATAAGTATTTCCAAATCCCCAGAGACTACTGCCGCCAACTGCCCGACGGCACCCGGGAGCTCGACTACCAAACCATCGTCCTCCGCTTCCCTCCAGAGCCGTGACAGCGCATCTGGCGGCCTCGTCGAGCCCATCCCCACCGCCGATGGCAGCAACCGCCTCGCCTGCCAGTTCATCGACGAAGGCCCAGCGCTGCGCCCTGTGCCAAGCGCCTTCCGCGATTGGGGCCTGAAATGGGAACCGGGAACAAAAGCCAAGATGGAGGCAGCTTGAAGCTAATTCGATTCTATGGTTACGAACCTCCTCTCGGCACCATGAACACCGACCTCATCACCGCCGCCGCCCACGCCACCATCACCGCCGAGAAACCCTTCCCGCAGATCGTGGGGATGCTCATCGAGGCAGGCGTGGAGTTTTATCACGTCGATTACATCGCGCTGCGGAAGACCTTCTACAGCGGCGAAGGTGCCGTCGTGAGCTTACCGATCCCGCTGGAAGGCCTGCCACCCGTCGCGGCGGATTTTGATGCCGAAGCGCTGCGGGCGAACATCCTCGACAGCCAACAGAACCATCAAACCTGGCGCGATTTCACCCTCCGCGCGATGCGTGGCGGCGTGCAGGGCTACCTCGCCTTTCTCCGCGGCCAACGCGTCACCTACTTCGGCCGCCAGGGCGATCAGCACACGGAATGGTTTCCAGGGGCGCAGCGCTAGGCAGCGGTTTACACCTCGCAACGCAGATGGCTGATCTGCGCTTCGTCATGCACGAGGTGGTAATGCAGCATGATCGGACTGCCAGGGAAAGTGCCTGAGACCATGCCGCTGATCACGCTGCCTGCCTCGGTGATTGAAACATTCGCCACCTCGAGCTTGGGCGCGTAATTGGCGAACGCGTTTGCGATCCAAGCCTGGATGGCAGCGCGGCCACGGTGGGTGTGGCCTTCGTCTTCGACGACTGCGTCTTCAGTGAAACAGGCGCTGAATGCTGCACTGTCTTCGTCATTCATGTGGCTAACGAAACGGGATAGGAGTGGGGTGAGATCGGTGGACATGATCGGATTCAATGAGTGGGAGGTGAACAAAACTTCTGCCCCCGACCATTCCACAGCCAAGCCGTTAAACAAACGCTACTGCGTTGGCGGCAGGGGACATCGTCTCCTGCCTTGCTCCCATTCACTCCACCACTGGCGCGATGAGCCGCGACGGATACTCTGTGTCGCATTAGATGCGGTGGGCGGTGTTGAAGGCCTGACTGGTGGTCAAGCAATCGACGGTGACTTCCACGGGCTTGTCGAGAGCGTCGCTGGCGAAGGCGGGCACATCGCCCCATCCGCAGCCAATGAAAGGCTGGTCTTAGCGCTCTGGGTCAAATCGGCCGCGCACCGTCGAGAACAGAGCACCTCACGCGTCGAACGTGTTGCTGCTCTTGGTCGCTTGATTGGCGCGGCTCACTTCTTGAGTCCGGCAGCCCATTGGGCGAACTCTGGCGACTTCTTGAAGTCGTCATACACTGTCTCGGCGAGGATATCTGGCGTTAGTATAGCCCCCGTTTCGGCGGCGAAGTCGTTCATGGTCTTCACGAGTCCTGGGTAGTTCTTCTGCATGGCTAGGATCATCATTCGCAGATCGATCAGGTCGATTAGGTCTGGCTCAATTTTTTCTGCCTTGCCCAGTGCAGCTTCGGCACCGGGTAGATCATTGGTGCGTATGCACATCAGGCCTAGCAGATGGAAAAGATAGGAGTCGTCGCCAACGGAACGGAGGGAGGCCTCCACATCTGCGCGTGCCGCCTTCATGTCGCCTTTGAGGAAGTGCATGTCCACCAGCAGGAGGTCGATGGTGACGTCATTCCCCAGGATGCCACGGGCCTTCCCGAGCGCGGCGGTATATTTGTCATTGAGCCCCGGATCGGTGCTGCAGGCGGTCTGGAGCGACTGCACATACATGGCATAGAGGAAGGCCAGATCTTGCAGTTCGGGTTGCATCGTTTCGTATCGTCGGATCACGGCGTTGTGGTCGCCAGCATTGAAGCTTTGCGTGACATCAGTGAATGCCTTGACGATGTGCTGATCTACCTTGAGCGGTAGGCCGAGGATTTTGGAAAGCGTGGAGCTATCGGAATTGAGCATCATCGCCACCGCGCGGCGGCTTTCCGTCGTCACCTGCGTGCCGAAGAGATAGTTGTAGAGGTCAACGCATTTAAAGCTGCCTGCGCCGTCGCGTTTCAAGAAGAGGTCCGTGTAGCTTGCCCCGCTGCCTTCACCGACGAAACGCAGCGTCACGACTGGGATGCCTTCGCGCGTGTGATGCCGCACGAAATGACCCTGCTGGCCGAGCACGCCGGAGAATAGCCCGCCCGCTGCCTTTTCGACCCCATTGATGAAGCCTCTTTTCATTTCAGGTGTGGAGTTCAAACCCGCAAAGACCTCCTCCGTGAGTTCTGTGTAATCCACCGCAGTCTTCACGCCGGCCAGGTCCTCTTCCTCAATGGCTTTCAGCAGCCGCGCCGCAAACGCCTCTGCTTGCGTCTTTTCTTCTGGAGTGAGCGGCACAGCGAGCTCTTTAGTGCGCTTCTGGCGCTGGGTGTCAGACAGTTCTGCTGCCCGCTCCCGCACTCGATTGTAAATCGGAACCGCCAGTGAGGCCAGGATGGCAATGAGCACCAGCGCGGCGAAGATGACGAGCCCCGTGATCATGCAACCAGACATGCCCTTTTTGCGAGGCGGGAGTGGAGCCTGGGGTACTTGCGGCAGTGGTGGAGGCATTGGGGAATTTTCCATACGGGAAAACTAGAGCCAACCCGGATGGTTTGGCAAGAATGGAAAGTTCACTCCCCGCATATTGAGGGAGGATTGAAGGGTCAAGTCATCCGCTAGGACAACGAGCCCGCAGCGATCACTAGGCCACCTGAACCACAGAGTAGGTGGCTCCTTCGACAGCGACATGACCCATGACAATTGGTCGCAGCGCATAGACTTCCGCTTTCGACGGTGTGCCATCGCGGACGAGGCGCACGCGACTGACCCCGAATCAGCGCCTTCTCTGCGAGTTTGGCGCGTCAGCCCTCGTAAATGACGTGGCCTCACCTCTACGTCCTTGATTTCCCTGGCAATCGGGAAGAAGAAGCCATTCAACTAACCTCAATCCCACCTTTCCATGAAATCGAATCCGCTCACCCGCCGCCGCTTTTTCAGCACCGCAGTCGCCGCCGCCACTGGCCTAACGCTTCCTCGGCTCGCCTCGGCCGCAGCCAAGCCGAACTCCGTTTTCAACGGTGTGCGAATCGGCTGCATCACCTACAGCTATCGCAGCATGGCGAAGACGGCGGAGGAGACGCTGAAGGCGTTGCTCGACTGCGGCATCAGCGAAACGGAGCTCATGGGCGGGCCGACGCAGCTTTTCGCGGGCATCAAAGACGGCAAGATCACCGATGCGGAACGTGAGCAGCAGATCGCCAAGTGCGTTGAGATGCGGAAAATGTACAACGACGCGGGCGTGAACATTCACATCCACAAGATGGGCTTTGGTCAGTCGAATGAGGAAATCGAGTTCAACTTCCTCGTGGCCAAGGCGCTGGGCTGCACGGCCGTGACCACGGAGCGCAATGCCGTCCTCGCCGCGCGTGTCGCGCCGTTCGCGGACAAGCATCAAATTTGGGTCGGCTTCCACAATCACACGAACAATCTGCCAGAGATGGACAAGTTCGACTCCATCCTGGATCTCGGCCAATACATCGGCTTCAACCTCGACATCGGCCACTACGTCGCTGGCTCGAAGGGCAAGTCACCGATCCCCGTGCTGGAGAAGTATCACGCACGCATCACGAACCTGCACCTGAAGGACCGCACCGCCGACGGCGGCAACGTGGCCTGGGGACAAGGCCAGACCCCCATCAAGGAAGTGCTGCAGTTGATGCGCCAAGAGAAGTGGACCTTCCCCGCCGAGATCGAGCTGGAATACCAGATCCCTGAAGGCTCTGACGCCGTGAAGGAAGTGGCCAAGTGTGTGCAGTATTGCCAAGAGGCGCTGGCGTGAGGGGGACACCCGAGTGAGGCATAGCCTTGAGGCAGCGAGCCACGAGATTGTCCTTTATTGGATTTCCTCATCTCGGATGCCCTTCTCCGCCAAATCAATACACAGGCTACAATCTTTCGTTCCACCTGTATTGGGCTTGTTCCCTCGCATATTCCAAGCTATTTTATTGATGTAAATATGCATCTTGACACACTCCATTATCACTCATATCCTCTGTCTGGCGACGCCAGACAGAGGATATGAGTGATAATGGAGTTGATAACACATCGATAATATTATTGTTAAAACTGCTTTGAACGAGGCTGAATTATACACCCAAACTACCTCAATGGAGCCACTTTTACCGGGCACCTCGCGGTCTGAATTGGCAGATTTAACCATGGAAGTCATTGGGCGTTCTCAAGCGCTCACCCAAATGATTTCTTCCCCCATTTCACGTCAGCACATTGCGGCGCTGGTGCATGAAATGAACAGTTACTACTCCAACCTGATTGAGGGGCACAAGACCTTCCCACGAGAGATTGAGCGGGCACTTCGGAACGATTTTTCTGTCAATGATGCCAATCGCGCCAACCAACATCTGGCCAGTGCTCATATCGCTGTGGAGCAGTTGATGCGAGCACGGTTGGAACAAGAGCCGGACCTGCGCATTCAAAGTGCCGATTTCATCTGCTGGCTTCATCACGAGTTCTACAGCCGTCTGCCGGAAGAGCTTCATTATGGGGAACGGCACGACGGCTCGAAATACAAAATCGACATCGGCAAGCTGCGCGATTTCGAGGTGGATGTTGGACGCCACCAACCGCCCCATCATGGCTCCCTGCCGGATTTCATGCGGAGGTTCGATGAGTTCTATGGCAGTGGCAGGATTCTGGCCACCAACCAGTTGATCGCCCTCGCAGCAGCCCATCATCGTTTGGCTTGGATCCATCCCTTCGGCGATGGCAATGGCCGCGTGGCTCGACTGCACTCCCAGGCATGGCTGATCCGCTGCAAGGCAGACGGTGCGGGCCTCTGGACCATCTCACGAGGCCTGGCGCGGCAGAAGGGCGAATACTACGCCCATCTGAGTGCGGCAGATCAGAGCAGGCTCAATGACTTCGATGGACGCGGTAATCTCTCCGACAAAGGCTTGGCGGAGTTTTGCCTGTTCTTCATGCGATCCATGCTGGATCAAATCGACTTCATGGCCTCGCTGCTCGATCTCAAAACGCTCGCAGCCAGGATGGAGAACCATCTGCACATCACTTATCCCCTGTGGAGCTTGAAGGAACGTGAACAAACAGGCCGCATTCTGAAAGCTGCCTTGATCGATGGTGAGATCGACCGCACCACCGCTACCCGCGTCGCAGGAGTCAGCTCTGCTACGGGCACCAAGCTTATCCGCAAAGCCCTTGAAGCCGGACTTCTCAGCACCCCATCCCCCAAAGGAGCGCTGCGTGTGGTCTTCGATGCCAATGTGCTCGAATCCTACTTTCCAAAGCTCTATCAGGATTTGCCGGTGTGACACGAGTTCGCTGTTTAGCGAATCCTGCTGAGCGCTGGGCTGCACGGCCGTGACCACGGAGCGCAACGCCGTACTCGCCGCGCGTGTGGCGCCGTTTGCGGACAAGCACCAGATTTGGGTCGGCTTCCACAATCACACGAACAACCTGCCAGAGATGGACAAGTTCGACTCCATCCTGGATCTCGGCCAATACATCGGCTTCAACCTCGAGATCGCGGGCTCGAAGGGCAAGTCACCAATCCCCGTGCTGGAGAAGTATCACGCACGCATCACAAACCCGCACCTGAAGGACCGCACCGCCGACGGCGGAAACGTGGCCTGGGGACAAGGCCAGACTCCGATCAAAGAAGTGCTGCAGTTGATGCGCCAAGAGAAGTGGACCTTCCCCGCCGAACCGGAGCGCAGCGGAGATAGACAGCGTAAGGCTGCCCGCAAGGGCGAGCGGAGTGAGTCAAATCGAGCTGGAATACCAGATCCCCGAAGGTTCTGACGCCGTGAAGGAAGTGGCCAAGTGCGTGCAGTATTGCCAAGAGGCGCTGGCGTGAGGGGGGGCACCAGAGTGAGGCACCGCTTTGGTGCCACTGGATTGCCATTCGTTGATCTTCAGCTTGTTCCCGTCATTCTGACCAAAGTGTGAATGTTCGGAGTAGGCCGCTGTTGTTTGTGAATTGCACGGATGCGATGCACGGGCTGGTTTGGTTTCCTCGGCAAGAAATCACTACTTGTTCGGACCACTCTCCACGGCACTGGACCACGAGCCAAAGGCAACATTAGCGCCTCAGGTTTGGCTGCCTTTTGATCACCACCTCGACCTCTCCGTTCCGCAGTGAGAAGCTTTCAAGCGAGTTGAAGTAGCCGCCTCCAAGGCCGGAAGCTTGGAGCAAAGCCATGGGATCTCCTCCTTGCTGGGTCCACCTAACGACTTCTGGACCTCGATAGCCGGGGCCCTGGCTTCGGTGCCCAGCGTCCGAAATCAGGTCAAGCACTTGGGCAACGGGCAACGGAAGCGAGCCCACGGATATCCTGCGGATGCGAATGCCCAATTGGCTGTTGCGGCCAGTCATGGAGACGTCCACTTCTAAACTAACCACCCCTTCTAGGCCCCCTCGTTGGTAGCGGAATCCCACCAAGCCTGTGCCGTTGGAGAACTGCACATGGGGTTCGCTTACTCCTGGCGGCAAGCATTGTTGAAACTTGCGTGGCAATTCCTTCTCCAGCCATGCATTGACATCATCTTCTCCCAAGATTTCGTGGAGATGTGTCGTCGAAGTCTCTCCGAGCGCGGCCAGCCACTCGTCCGCCTCTGCATTGTGCGCCCCGGTACCGGTAAGGGCTGCCAGCAGGTTATTGAGCTTTTGTTCAGAACCAGTGCTGGGACTTTCGACACTGCTTTGTGGCTGCGGTGTTTGTTGAGCATTGCGTTCGGCTACTCGGGCCTCCGCTCGCTGATAAAACTCCGGCACTTGCTGTGATCGAAAGTATGCCCAGGTTAGCCCGAGGCCGCTTGTCATCAACACCACTAGGACAAGAATCACAAGAGCCTTGATCCTGCTGCTGCCTTGGGGGTTCGGAGACATTATTGGTCAGCGTGAATGACGATTGCCATGGCCTTGTTCTTCATCAGGTCGATGCCGATGGGCCGCTTCCTCTCCCCCTGTGGCAAGTCGTTCCGCTGTTCACTCTCGCAGGGATGAGCGCCACCAGTCGGCTGGCCTCCGCATGATTGCAGGCGAAAGCTTGGGAAGTGGGTTTGACCAAAAGGAGAGGTAGGCGTTTACCCGAATACGAGTGTCCCGCCGACTTGGCGTTCCAGGGATATAAAGTCAACGAGGTTCCAGCCCTCCACCCATTGGCCGTTCTGAACGCGCCCCATGCCCATGCTGGAGAAGGCCACGGATCTGCCGCTGGCCTTCATCCCCAAGCCATCGCCCGTGTGGGTGCCTGCGCAGGTGAAGCGCACGGCCACCCAGTCGCCGTCGGTGATGACCTTGCTCACCTCCACCCGGATGTCGGGGAGGATGCTGAAGATCGCATCGCGAAATGCCCGGAACTCCGCTGGCCCGGTAAGGGCGGTGGCATCCCGCGCGGAGATCCCGACGATGGACCCCTGTGGGTTCAGCATTTCATCCACCGCCGCGTCATCACGATCATTCCACACGCGTTGAAACCAAGCATGCGCCACTTCACTGGGAGAGAGACTCGTCTTCATCACGCCATGTCTAGCGGACATTCCCAACTGAACGCAAGCGCAATCCGTCCCCAAGCTAAGATTTCTTGTAGGCCGTGACCAACCTCGTGTGGCGACCATCCCCGAGCTCTCGGTCTGACTGAAGTCGGCAGTTGCTTCGCAGAATGATGGTCCTGTAGCCGCGCGCCGCTGAAATCGACAGCCCTGCCCCGGCTGGCCACCCCCTCCGAGAGTTCGGTCAAAGCGACCGGGAAAGCGTCGAGAACGCCAATCACGAAGCCAACGTGACCCAGGCTCTTCAGTTGATGAATGGCCAGATGATGCCGTATGTCCTCACTTCGTGGTCTCAGCTCATGCTCTTCATCAATCGCGCCCGCTCTTCGGAGGATAAGGTATAGGCGATGTGTTTGACGCTCTTTTCCCGCCTGCCGACAGCGCACGAAAGGCAACTGTGGGAGAAGGCGAAGAAAAGCGGGCTGAACAAGAACGAAGACCTTGCCTATGCATTGCTAAACACTCGGCAGTTTATTTTGTGCAGTAAGGCGAACTTAGCTTCATGCGTCTTGGTTGGCTAGGAAGCGCCGATAGATGCGCCTGTTTGCGAGGCGATTGCCTTTGAGGAAAGCGGGGAGTTCACAAGGAAGAAGAAGATTCGGCGCAAGATCAAGGGCTGACGGTTAAATTTGGTTGTCATCCTTTTGTCTTCTTTTCTGTCTAGCGGTGAAGCTCTTCCTCCATGGGATGGATTTCCGTTTCCCTCAATGGTCCACCGCCCGCCACTCCACCCTCCCTGAAAGGATGGGAGAGTTTATCAAGGTGGTGGGCGGAACTCCTGACGGATCAGGCAGGCTGGGCAGCGAGAAGTAGCCGACTCCCTGAGTTCCAGGGATGATCAATCCCTGGAAGGATGCTGTTCGCCGCACCGCTGGCAAGCCATCCTCTCGCGTCATCAAGCCGCTGAACAGACCCGTGGCGGCATTCACCGTCAGCGTGATCCGGTCTTGTGGAGGCTGCACGGGTAGCAGCACGCTGTGGTTCGGTTTGATTTCCATCAGGCGAGTGACCGTTGCGGGCAAACCTCCGCTGCTGAAAATCAGCTCGGCGTTGTCAGCTCCAGCCGCCAAATCAGGCAGCAAGGTGGGCAAATCCCCCTTCTGCGGCGGCGTGTGGCGCCCACCCATGACCGTCAACTGTTCCGAAGCCAGCATCTCAAATCCAGAGGCATAGCTTCGATCCCGCTTGGCGGCGGTCTGGGCCTTTTTCAACCAGTCGAGGCCCCCGCTCACCACGTCTCCCCACGGTGTCAGTTGTAGCCAGCCCGCCGTGCAGCCTGTTTTGCTATACAACCAACTCAGCAATGGAACACGCCCCTGCGCATTCACTTTCGCGGATCCCAAGATGGCCGTCCCCTCCGGCAGCCGCCCACTCCAGGACGCCCGCCCGGTGGCAGCTACTTTCAACTGAAGAAACCCATCACCATGCGGAGCTGCGCTGGGCGGCCCACTCAGACTCGCTGGTCCGGGTCGCAGCCGTGCGTTGTAGGTGGCTTCAAAAGCAGTCGCCACATTGCCACCTCCCCAATAATTCCGGTAGGCTCTTCCATCGTGATAGCTCGCGCCGCTGCCCAGGGTGGCTCGCACCCAGGCGTTCCCTGTGGTGTCGCGGAAAGACAAAACGAAAGGGAGATCCCCCGTTGGCGCACCCGCATGGACCTGGGTGGTCATGCTCAGCGAGTCCCAATCAAGCTGCCCACGAAAGGCCAACGTGCGGCGGGCAAAAACCAAGCTGCCAGAGATCGCGCCCGTCGCACTCAGCTTGGCCTTCAAAAAGCCGCCCAGCCTTTCGCTCACCGGATGATCACGCAAATCCAGCAATCCTTCGTAATCACCCACCATCGCCCACGGCAGCGGTTGCACCGTGAGGGTCACCACCACCGTACGGCTGACCCCGGCAGCATTCGTCGCTGTGAGTTGGATGTAATACGGTGCCGCCGCGCCATTGACCAGTCGCGCGATCTGGGGGCGGCCGGACAACTGACCTGTCGTCGGATTGAGCGTCACCCCCGTCGGAAGTCCTTTGGCCGTCCATTTGAGGGGCAATCCCGAAGCTGAGAGCCACTGGTTGATGGGTTGCCCGACGCTGTAGCTGCCCAGCGTGATCGTGGTGATAACAGGGGGGTCAACCACGGAGAGATTGGCCGCGCCGTGGGTCAGCACCAGGTTGCTTCCACCCGGTATGGGCATGGTCACCCGGCAATCGTACGTGCCGTCATGCAGAGCGGGATCAGCGTGGTCGATGCGGAGCAAAGGACCAACGGCACCGGGCAGATCCGCACCGCCTTTGGTCCATTGAAATGCCGGTGTCACCCCCGCAGGCATGACAGCCGTGCAGGCCAGAGTGATCGACTTTCCCCGCCCGACCTGGGGAGCCAGAGGCGCGCGCACCAACACCCCCAGCCAGGCCTCCGCCGACGTATCCTTCTGCCTCGGCGCATTGGTCGTCACCGCCGTGTATTTGCCTGCATGGGTCGTGTTTATGGGAGTGATGCGCAGTTGCGTGCCTGTGGCTCCCCGGATCGCCCGCCCGTTCTTGAACCAGGCCGTCGTCGGTTCTGGATTTCCCGCCACCGTCACGTCAAACTGCGCCACGTAGTCCCCTGTGCGCAGCAGTTGGGAGCTAGGCTGGCGATATACCTTTGCCGGGTCGCCCGCCCCGTCTCCCAACAAATTGAGCTCAAAAGTCGGCGCATCGGGATCATCACTGGTCACCGTCAGCAAAGCCTCCAGACGCCCTAACGTCGTGGGCGCAAAACGAATCACCAGATCTACCTCCGCACCGGGTGCCAAAGGCGGTGACGGAGGATCGACTAGCGCGAAGGCAGCATTCCCAGTTCCGCTCAACTCCAGATTCAGCGTCTCCAATGGCAGGCCGCCCGTGTTTCTCAACTTGAGGTGCCATTCACGGGTACTACCGTTCGAAACCACCGCCGGGCCAAAGTCCAGATCGCTCCCCGTCGCCAGCACCCCACCCGCCTCCTGCGCCACCTCCAGATTGGCATCCGGTGGCTTGACCCGGTAGATCGTGCCCAGACCAAACCGACCGCCTTGGCCTGTCAGCCCGTAGAGAAAGCCATCCGGCCCCACGACCATCCCGTTCAATTGCGGCGATGCCCCACGATGCTCGCCTGCACTGCCGGTGAATCCTTGCACCTGGCTGAAATTCATCGTGTCTGGTCGGAATTGGAAAATACCCCCATAGCCTCCTGATCCAAAGCTGTCAGAAGACCCAAAAATCGCCCCGTCAGCCGCCTGGACCAGTGCCCCGGAAGGATACCCCAAACCGATGCTGGCGAGGCTGTAGGTGACCTGCATGCCCTGTCCGATTTTGTACCGAAACAAAGCGCCCGGAACCGACCAATTGGAGTTGTATGAGGTCGTGCCATAAAGATTGCCGTCCGGCACAAGCAGCAAAGAACCGTTGGGATAGCCCCCAAGAATCGAGGTAGGGAGGAAATGATGCAGCACCTCCACCGCACCATCCAAAGCGCAGCTCAGCATCGTTCCCCCACCATTGCTCCCCCCGTTATAGGTCAACCCATAGAGCTTGCCCTCAGGACCTAGCGTAAACCGGCCGTACGGAGATCCTCCCCCACTCCAACCCAAGTCAGCCAGCTTCTCAAAACCCCCAGCAAGCGACCATCGATAAACCGTACCGATGCCGCTGCTGCCTCCGCCGTGGCTCATCCCATACAAGGCACCATCGGGGGCCAGACATAATCCCCCAATAAATGTTCTTGGCCCTTCAGCCGTCCCATCAGCCCCATACAGAACCTCTATCGCGCCGTCTTTCAGTTGGTACAGGGTACCGTAGCCTCCCCCTCCATTGATGGTGGTGCCATACCAGAAGTTACCCGGTCCGCGGGTCAGGCCACTGCGTGGTTCCCATCCCGTGGTAGCGTTGAAATCGTGCAGAACCGTTACCCCGTCCGCAGGCGTCCAGCGGAACAGGGCACCGCTGTTGTTGCCTCCCCCGTTAGCGGAAACTCCGAGGAAGGAGCCATCATCGTCCACCACCAATTCCCCTTGTGGACCAATTGGTGAGGTGCCAAAAGCGTGAATCGACTCGGCCGTGGCGGCTTCTCCAGGGTGGACACGAAACACCGTGCCTGCACCGTATCGTCCGCCCTGATAGCTCACCCCATACAGTTTGCCATTTGCCGCCAGTGTCAGTGTCGCCGTACCGTGATCGCCGGGGAGAGCGCCAGAATTTCCGGTAAACTCTGCTACCTGTGTCAACTGCCATGTGCCCAGGGTCAGCCGATAGATGATGCCGTAACCACTCGTTGCCTGAGTGAACAAAGTGGTCCCATAAAAAGCACCGTCCGGCCCCAGACTAAGCCCTCCGTACGGAGTCGCGCCCGGAATTCCCGCCTCTCCAAACGCTAGCAACCGCTCGAACGTGGTCGTGCCCGGTTGATAACGGAAAACGATCCCCTCATCCGCCGTCGCACCTCCGCTGCCAGTGCCCACCGAGGTTGTCCCATACAACCACCCCTCATGAACCAGCAAAGGCCCCCGGGGTGTCGCACCGCCCAACGCAGCCGTGAAACTCAGCAGTTTCTCAAAGGTGCCAGCCTCATTCACCCGGAACAAGGTGCCGCGATCCTCCGCCCCGCCAATATTCGTGGTGCCGTAAAACCAGCCATCACCTCCATCCACCAAGCCCGTCATCGGAAAGACCCCGTCGCCGTCCGCGCTCGAAAAAGTCTTGATCACCGTCAAGCCCTCCCCCGCACTCCATTTGAAGACAGTGCCCGCGTCCGCAGCCCCCGCATCCACACAAGTCCCGTAGAGCGCCCCATCGGCTCCCAAGACCAAATCCCCATTGGGTCGGTTGCCCTCCGCTGGCAGAAACTGGTGTAGCAGTTCCACCACCCCCTGCGCCGTGATCCGAAACAGCGCCCCATTGCCCGACGGACTGTCAAACGAAGCGCCATACAACGTGCCGTCCGGGCCGATGCACAGACCGCCGCTTGGGTTCCGGGGGCCAGAGATGTCAAAGGCCAATTCCAGGTGCACTTTCCCGGCCTCCGTCACCCGGAATACCGAGCCGGTGAACTCATTGCTCGCATGCGGCGTTTGCCCCAGCAAGCTGCCGTCTGGCAGAGCCAGCAGGCGCGAATTGGGGCGCATCACCGCCGGCTCGAAATCCCACAACACCTCGTGCCGATACCCGACCGCCTGACCCGACAGCGGGGCATTCGCCAAAACCGCCCAATAAAGCAGCCCAACCACCCCCGACGGCATCCAACTCGCGCTCCTATGGAATGGCTGGTGCCTATCTGGTCGGAATGCAGCCATCATCCATTCCCAACGCCCCTGCTTCGATGACAAGTTGGATTTCATAGCAACTCAAAGCTATCCATATCCGCGAATTCTGCTTCTCATTCCGTGGCACTCAATGTGCGGACCTTGGCTGCCAGCATGATTCACACCCCGATGGGTCCCGCAGCGAACGAATCACCCCCCCCTCAGGCGTGATCACCGTCGCTTAACTTCACGCAACAAGGCCGCGCCTGCTTGCCGTCCATACCAACGATGTGCTTTCCTTCATCGCTCCCGGCGTTTTGCCGCTACGAGAGCCACGATGACACCGCTACCAAACGGAGCCGTGGTTGACGTTTACGTCGGGGCGTGGGTTTCTAGCAAACAACCAAAGGGTTCCGTTTTCTCGCCGGCAGGTCGTCAGTTATTCAGCTAACCACCCACAGCCCCAAGAAAGGGCGGTTTGTAACCGCCCAGGGCGCTTGAATAGAGCCTCGCCTTGATAACCCACCCCCAGATCAGAACTGAGCAATAAAAACCCAGTCCCAAACCTCTCGCGCCTTCCTAGTCTTTCGCGGCGCAACCCCAATCTGCGCCGCTACCGAAATGGGCTCAATCACCCAGCCCCGCCGTTCAGCACGAACAACTCTCCACCATCGTCCGCCGTCGACTTCCCTGCGGCTCGTGTCCCGCCGCTCGGTTTCAGCTCCATCGCTCCGTTCTTCCTTCGTCGATAGCCGTCTTTCAGCCCTTCGAAGATACCTTCCACATAAGTCTTCCCGCCCAGCACTGCTCCTTCGGTGAGATACTTCACTCGCTTCATCAGCAGTTCTCCGCACGGCATCTTCCCGAACGCTTTCAAGACCTTGTCTCTTTGCGCTGCGTCGATGCCACGTTTGCTCACGTTTCCGTCCGCTCCGCGCTCCATCCGCCCTGCATCATAGAGCCACATCCGATACGCGGGTCCGCACTCCCTCCAGTTGCCCTTGGCTTTTGCTCCAGCGACCACGTAACACAACCCGGCGCGAGCTCGCGCTGAGCCCGTCATCGCTTCGCTGTAACCGCTCCATCGATAGTCGCCGGGGTCGTTCACAAGGCCTGCCCTCACGGGATTCAGATCAATGTAGAGCGCCATCGTCCGAAGGGCGTCTAGTTGCCCTTCGCCTCGGCTTTCGGATCCTTCCACCAGCACGCTCTTGTATCGAGCCATCCACATGGTGCCTTTGCGCTGATGCCGGCGGTTGTACCAGCGGCTGAATCTTTCCTTCAATTCCTTCATCCAGATCCCCAGATCGCAGAAGCGTCGCCGGAAGGCGTTCAATCGCTCGACGGCTTGGTATTCCATCCCTTGCTTCCGCAACCGATTCACCTCCATCAAGAGCC
>Ga0209573_1001177_pt1 | contig 42832 bp, 35 predicted proteins | sample TNRBio252014_DNA_FD_185870 | JGI IMG/M metagenome (GOLD analysis project Ga0209573, IMG submission 185870) | Wastewater treatment Type I Accumulibacter community from EBPR Bioreactor in Madison, WI, USA - TNR Reactor_6/25/2014_ DNA (SPAdes)... | ecosystem: Engineered > Bioreactor > EBPR >...
GGACTTGCTCATCTTCTCCAATGTTTGTCGTGGCAAATTCATACCCAAATTTACATATTGTTTCTTATTCCTACCTTATCCATGGAATTAATCTCAACCATGCTTTATCTTAGCGCTAATCAGTTACTAACAACTTATGCGCTTGAACATGCCAATACAATAAAAACGCTTTTTGCGGTATCGCTCTTTTTAGAACTTTTCGCCTGTCTGGCACTTATAAACAAGAAAAGCGCTTTTATCTACGGCTTACTTCTTACCTCTATGCATATTGGGATTTTTTATTTTATGCACATCATTATCATACCGGTATTCATCCCTATGCTCACCTTTATGGTAAATCCCTGGGGTTTAGTATATTGGTCATTGTCTGTTATTTCAAGCCCTCGCCAAGTGCTACCTCGATAAGGTCAGGAGAGTTCTTCGAACACGATATTCTTATCTACCGGGCCCGGGAACGGGCCGAAGTGGGCCAGCTTGAGTTCGGCCATACGGCGGCCTGCGGTGGCGCAATCGAGAGGATTATAACCGTCGAGCCAGGCGGTGAGGTAGCCGCTCCAGAAGGCGTCGCCGGCGCCAGTCGTGTCTTTTACTTCCACCTCTCTTGAAGGCAAAAAATTAGCGCCTTTGTGGTCGGCAACCAGGCAGCCTTCCTTGCCGAGGGTCACGCATGCTTGGCTGGCGCCCAGGTTCAGAAAGTGGCGGGCGGCGTGTTCGGGGTCTTTGAGGGGTTCTTCGTAGAGGCGCTCCCAGTCCACTTCGCTTACCTTCACCAGCGCGCCGAGTTCGCAATAGCGGGTCACATAGCGCTGGGCTTCCTCCCTGTCGCTCCATATTTTGGACGAATAATTGGCGTCGATGCTCACCTGGCAGCCCAATTTCATGGCGCGTTGGGCGGCTTCGAAGATCACTACCTGGGCAGGAATGCGGCTGAGGGCAAAGCAAGTTGTGTGAAAGAGGCTGGTTTGGGACAGCAATTCGTCGGTCATCTGCTCGTCGTAGATAAAGCTGTCGGCGGCGCGGTAAGCCTGAAAATTGGACACTTTTTTTGAGCGGGTAACCAGGATAAGCGTGGTGGGCAGGTCGATTTCGCGGATCAGCGAAGTGTCTACGCCGGTGGCGGCCACGGCGTCGCGCAGGAAAACGCCCATTTGGTCGTTGCCCACGGTGGCTACCAGTTTGGCGGCGTTGCCTAACCTGGCCATGTTAATGCACAAATTGGCCGGACTTCCTCCCTGTAATCGCTTGAAATTGACGGCTTTTTGCAAATCGCGCACAAAACGCGAGCTGATGAAGTCCACCAGCAGTTCGCCGGCGCTCACAATATCGATAGGACGAAAACGTCTGGACTGCATAAAAGTGTGATGGTATGGTTGTAATAAGACGACGCTGAAAAATAGGAGTTTTTTTCTATTATTTGCAGTAATTAAGCATCTTTCATTTTTGAAATAAATTGGCAGTGGCTGATTGCAACAACATTGAGCGGTTTGGCCGCGAATAGTTCGTCCAATTTTATTGTTATGAGCGCATCAACGTCTCCCGGTCTATTCTTCTCTTCTGAAATGGGAATTCCTAATTGGTGATAGATTTGCCTGTAATCATCTATTCGCAAACGGCTTTGCGGCTGAATACTGTTATCGATCCACCTCCACTGGCGATTTGTGAACTGCAGGAAATTATAAACATTAATAGAATGGTCAAAATGAGCAAAATGGTCTGACATGTCGATGAAATGCGACATAACCCCATGGTCTTTATTGACTACTCTTTTGAATTCTTTTAAAATGGGAGTGAGTATTTCCGGATAAATATGCTCAAAAGTGTTATTCGAATTGACAAGGTCAATCGAATTATCAGGCAAAGGTAGCTTTCTTGCATCCGTAATTAGATATTCGATTTTTAGCTTGCGCAAAATATCTTCCAGTGAAAGTTCTTCGATATTATCAAAACACTCCCGTAAGATAGCAAGGCGACCCTCTTGTACTTTCACATAATCGGATAACACACCTTTTTGATGTGCGTCAACAAAGCGGGAAATTGTAGTTCTAATTCTTTCCTTTGAGGTTAGAAAAGAAATATCCACAGAATATATTTTCTCAGCACCTGCCAGAAAAAAACCAATAGGTACAATGGGGTACCAACCGGTGCCTAGTTCCAGGCATAATTTCGGAAAACCCGTGTGTGTGTGTGTGTGCCATGCATATAAATGATCCTTTGCATGCCCTAATCTGTCATAGAAATATTCATCAGTTAAATACACGCCTTTGGTTATATATTTTTGGAATAGATAATTAATCTTATTTCCCATTGGCAAATAAGAAATTATCTTTTGAACAATTGCCTTGAGAATCCATTTTTTCATATAAAAAGCCATTTTCAGCCTGTTCTATCTATTTACTGTATTTCTCAAATTCAAGATGTTTTTTCGTATTTCTATCGGCAATCCCGACCAACGTTTGTTATCAATCCAGCGATGCAAGTGTTCCGCATAATACAACGCTCCCCACCCCAAAAAAGGCAAACACAACAAAACAATATAAAACGGCTGGTAACCAATCAGCAAAGCGATAATCCACCAGATAATATAATAAACCAGCCATGCGGACAATCCCCCCGCCAACATAACCGAAGAATAAAACTCGATAAACCGCACGCGGCGACGGGCCACCTCTTTGCCCAGTTTCATCGGCGGGTAATTAAATGCATATCCAGCCAAAGCGGGGAGAGCAAACAGTGCCAGCAATAAAGTGGTTAGCCAGGAATTGGGTTTATTGCGAGCCACCGTGAGGTCCTGAAGGCCGTGTTTTGTTAATTCGCCTTGGTAAGCTTGCACGGCGGCTGTCACCTGCACTTTTCCTTCGGGTGTTAGCGCGGCGACCTGGTTGGCTACGGCCATTTCCTCTTTCAACGGGCTTACATCGCGCGAAAAAACGGGGAATGGGCCGTTTCGCCGTGTGGAGCGTTTCATCACCAGGAAAGACTCCGTCAGTTCCTCGTCGGCTTCGTCGGGGATCGATATGATAAGCGTTTCCAGTCGTTTGCGCAATTCTTCGGTAAAGTCGGCGGTAGCCGCATTGGAATTGGCCTGGTAAGCCTCCCAGTAATCGCGGATAAGAATGGGATCGTCAAAATTAATCATCACCTCCGAGCGGAAGCGATCGCCATACGTATAATTGACGCCCACCGGCACCACGTACACCTCCTCCAGATCGGGGTATTTTTCCAGTGCGCCGAAACCCAGGCGGGCGGTGCCTTTTTTCAGTGGGCTGAGGCGTTTGACCATCTTGGTATGGCCTTCTGCCATAATCATCATGGTTTTATTTTCGCGAAGGGCGTCGAAGCAGGCGTCAAAGGTCTCGAAATTATGCTTGATATATGCATAGCCCTTGTCTTTGGTGCGAAACATAGGCAACATGTGCAAATCGCGCAGCAGGAAATTGCTAAGGGGCTTCAGGAACAAGTCGCCGCGCACCAGATAATAGAGCGGCCGGTCTAGAAAACAAGCCAATATACAGGGTTCCAGAAACGCTGTGGGGTGGTTGGAGGCCAGCACGACGGGTTTATCTTTTGGCAGTTTATCTGCGTTGGATATGTATATTTTTTTAAAAAAAACTTGCAACGCAACCCTTACAATGGGCCTTACGATTGGATAGAGCATACGTGGTGGTTTCGTAAATCGCCGTAAAAATAACAAAAGCCGTGGCAAAGCTTTCGTAATTTCGCCGCATGTGCGACAAACCTTATCTGATTGTAGTAGGCGGGCCTACCGCTTCCGGCAAAACCGACTTTGCTATCAGGCTGGCATTGCACTACCGCACGGTCATCCTTTCGGCCGACAGTCGCCAGTTTTACCGCGAAATGCGCATTGGCACCGCCAGTCCCGATGCCGCGCAACTCGCCGCCGTACCGCACTATTTTATCGGCCATTTGAGCGTCACTGACAGTTATTCTGTGGGCGACTACGAGCGCGACGCCCTGGCTTTGCTCGACGAATTATTCCAAAAGCACAAGGTAGTGATCCTCACCGGCGGTTCGGGTTTATACATCAAAGCGCTCTGCGAGGGGCTCGACGAATTTCCCGAGGTGCCCGCTGAAATACGCAACACAGTAGAACAAATATACAAAAACGAAGGCATCAAAGCCCTGCAACGGGAATTGAAAGCCGTCGACCCCGCGTATTATGCAGTGGTAGACACCCAAAACCCACAGCGCTTAATCCGGGCGATCTCCGTTTACAAAGCATCCGGGCGGCCTTATAGCGCTTTTCGAACGCAACAGCCCCTGCCTCGCAATTTTATCCCCATTTATATTCAACTGGATTGGCCCCGGGATGTTTTGTATGCGCGGATTAACGAGCGCGTAACCCGTATGATGGAACAAGGGCTCCTGGAGGAAGCCCGGCAACTCTATCCGCTGCGCCATTACAACGCCCTTCAAACCGTAGGCTATCAGGAATTGTTTGATTACCTCGAAGGGCAGTCCACGCTGGAAGCAGCAGTGGATCTCATCCGCCAAAATTCGCGCCGCTATGCCAAACGCCAGCTTACCTGGATGCGTAGGTATGGGCACTGGGCGCTGTTTCGAGCGGAGGAATGGGAGAAGGCGGTGAGATTTGTGGAAGGTAGACTTTAGGACTGTACGACTGTACGACTCGTACGAAACCCACAACCTACAACCTACAACCCACAACCCACAACCTACAACCTACAACCTACAACCTACAACCTACAACAAATAAAACATGATCTGGAAACAACCTGTGAATCTTGAACTGTTGGCGCAGGTATCGCAGCGCACATTGGCTGAAAACCTGGGCATTGAATATACCGGGTACGGCGACGACTATCTGGAAGGGCGCATGCCGGTAGACCACCGCACCAAGCAACCCATGGGGCTCTTGCACGGCGGGGCATCGGTGGCGCTGGCGGAAACATTGGGGAGCATAGCCTCCCTGCTTTGCCTGGAAGATACCAACACACTCACGCCGGTAGGCGTAGAAATCAATGCCAACCATATCAACTCAGCCACGGGTGGATATGTATACGGCACAGTGAGGCCACTCAAAGTGGGGCGCCGCCTCCACGTGTGGAATATCGAGATCAAAGACGAAAACGACAAGCTGATATGTGTCAGCCGTTTAACAATTGCCGTAGTTGAGCGGCGATAAAACCGATAATACCCTCTGAATATTCTATTTTTGGACGTTTTATTTTACACTTAATTATCACCCTTTAGTATGAACAAAACATTGACGCTGATCCTGCTAAGTTTTTCTTATTGTATAACAGCCTTTGGCCAGCTTAACGCCGGAGAGGTCAGCCACCTGCCCTATGACGTAGCTTTGAGCAACATCTGGGGCTGGACGGCCCTCGACGGTACCGAATACGCTCTGGTGGGTGTGCAGAACGGCACCTCCATCGTGAGCCTCGCCGACCCTGCCAACCCGGTAGAAGTATTCCTGATTCCGGGCCAGAGTTCATCGTGGCGGGAGGTCAGAACCTTTGGCAACTACGCCTATGTAGGCACCGACCAGCCCGGCACCACCGATGGCCTACTCATCATCGACCTGAGCAACCTTCCCAATAGCGCGCCTTATTACCACTGGAACCCCGACTTGCCTGGAATGGGTGTGCTCAACCGCATTCACACCGTAAACATCGACGAATTCGGCGTGTTGTATCTCAACGGCTCCAACCTCAACAACGGGGGAGTGATTTTTGTAGACGTGGCCACTGACCCCATCTCGCCGATCTATCTGGGCAAAGCCCCCAATGTATATTGCCATGATTCTTACGGTCGCGACAATATCCTGTATGCTGGTGAGCTCTACAACGGCTCGATGACCATATACGATATCCACGATAAAAATAACGTAGTATTACTGGCACAGCAACCCACGCCCAACGCATTCACGCACAATATCTGGTTGTCAGACAACAGCAACGTGGCCTTCACCACCGACGAACGCCCCAGCGCTTATGTAGCGGCTTACGATATTTCCGATCTGAGCAATATCACAGAGCTGGACCGCTTCCGCCCCGCAGCTACGTTGTCAACCACCGTTATTCCGCACAACGTATACGTGCTCAACGACTGGTTGATTGTTTCCTATTACACCGACGGGTGTATTATTGTAGACGCCTCCAAACCCGATAACCTTGTAGAAGTGGGTAATTTTGACACCTACTTCGGTCCCCACGGCGGCTTTAGCGGCGCCTGGGGCGTATACCCGTACTTCCCTTCGGGCACGATCATCGTATCCGATATCAATACCGGCCTTTGGGTTTTATCGCCCAACTACGTGCGCGCCTGCTGGCTGGAGGGATTGGTCACCGACAGCCAAACCGGCGCCCCCATTTTTGACGTAAGCGTTAATATTGAATCCAGTGAAATTAACGTGGCAGGTACCAACCTGACAGGAAACTACAAAACAGGCCAGGCTACTCCCGGCACTTTTACAGTTAACTTCCAGAAAGAGGGCTACGCCCCAAAATCAGTGGAAGCCACGCTCGAAAACGGCGTTTTGACGATTCTGGATGTAGAACTCGACCCACTTATAGCAGTCAATATCAGCGGCTCGGTGGTGCGCAGCCTGGACGGCAATGCCGTTCCCGATGCCCAGGTGTTGATATACAACGAATTTTCGTCTTACCTCGCCACCTGCAATGCCGACGGTTCTTTTTCACTAAATGACATATATGCCGGCGAATACACCATTGTAGCCGGCGCCTGGTCGTATTTGCACAATGTGCAGGAAAATGTGAGCATCGACGGTTCTACCGGGGTGACTATTGCGCTCGACAAAGGCTACCAGGACGACTTTGTATTTTATCTGGGCTGGAACACCGATGCTACGCCTTCCACTACCTCGGGCTTTTGGGTGATCGACCAACCGATTGGTACCTCCACAGGAGGATCTTTGTCAAACCCGAATCAGGATATCGACGGCGACATCGGCGATCAGTGTTATATGACCGGCAACGGCAATGGCAGTGTCGGCGACTTTGACGTCGACGGCGGCGAGGTTACCCTGACTTCACCCGTGATGGACCTGTCGACATACAACGACCCCATCGTGTCATACAACCTCTGGTTTTTCAATGGCGGCGGCGACGGCAATCCCAACGATGAACTGGTAGTCGAAATATCAAACGGCGCCGAAACAGCCGTGCTTGAAACATTAGTGCTGCCCGCTAGCGAATGGCGCCCCCGCTCCGAATTCCACGTAGCCGATTTCATCACGCCTACCGATAATGTAACGCTTACTGTGCGTACGGCAGACGTTACCCCCGGCCACCTCGTAGAAGGCGCCATCGATGCATTCCTTGTGGTAGAAGGTATGCCGGTGGGCGTAGCCGATCCGCTCACGCAAACTGCTTATGCCAGGGCGTTCCCCAACCCGTTCCGCCAGGCATTCGACGTAAACTACCGCATTGCCGGCGACTATGCTCAGGCAGCGCTGCAGGTGTTTGACGTGCTGGGACAACCCGTTTTAGCCCTGCCGCTTGGCGTTGCCGAAGGCACGGCCGCCGTGCCGGCCGCATCGCTCGTACCGGGCGTATATGTGGTAAAATTGGTAGCCGACGGCAAGGCGCTACAGACGCTGCGCTTGGTGAAAGGAAGTAATTGAGAGTACCGATAATTGCGAATAAAAAGCTTCGGACCAAACGTTAAGAAAAAGACAGAAGATTTTTTCTAACATAAAAGTCCGAAGCAATGAAAGAATTGGTACAAAAATCAAGAATACTTTTTGAAGGACAAAAAGTATATTTGGGTATAGATGTACATGCGCGCAATTACCAGGTAAGTGCGCTAATAAACGGAGACTTACTACAAAGGTCAGTGAGGTTGCCGGCCGAAGGGGAATCTTTGATAAAATGGGCAGAACGTCAATATGCTGGCGGGACGCTCATATTCGGGTATGAAGCTGGTTTTTGTGGATTAAGCTTGAGTCGATATATAAAGGGTTGTGGGTACGAATGTCGGGTGTTAAATCCGGCAGATATACCAACTTCTGACAAAGAGCGGGTACACAAGAACGATGTACGGGATAGTGCCAAGATCGCATTGGCGCTGGCTAGCCCTGGAGTAAGCTACAACTACCAGATAGAACCGGTCGCAGAGTTATTGCGCCAAAATGTACGGGCAGTATGGCGCTACAACATAGAGGTTCGGCGCATGCAGCACAAAATTGTGCATAGCTTGTATTACCTGGGACTTCCCATACCCTGTACGCCGCGTGGCAAAAGAAGCTGGTCTAAGCAAAATCGTGAGCAAATACGACGCTTAGCCCAACAAGGGGGGCATCTGGGTATAGTTTTATACTTGGACCAATTGGAGGCGGCTTTAGTGTGCAAGAAAGCTCAATGGAACGCCATTGACCAAATGTTGAAAGCCAGCCATCTCAAAGAAGTGTATGGGTTATTACAGACGATGAGAGGTGTGGGCCCCATGCTATCGGCTATCATTAGTACCGAGATCGTGGACATCCATCGGTTTACTTCTACGGATCATTTACGTAGTTATGCCGGGCTGATCCCCAGTGAGTACAGTTCAGGGGATCAACAACGAACGGGACGAATGAGTCGACGGGCGAACAATACTTTGCGTTGGGCCCTGGTACAGGCTGCTTGGCGTATGATAGACTACGATCCGGAAATAGCCTTACGCTTCCAGCAATGGAAAAAACAATGCGGCCAGGCCAATAAGGCCATTATTAAAGTTGCTTGTTTAATCCTGGGACGTATGGCAGCCATGTGGCGTAGCGGGCAGCCTTACCAACGTCCGCATCTGGATGAACAGTTGCGGCGTGGCCTCAAGGGTGAGGCCGCAACTGTTCACCCAGATGCTTAGTAGGCAAAAAAAATATTTATCCATAAGCGACAAGAAACCATAAGTTTTGGAAGGAGCATTCCCGATCTCTCCCTTTCGGCGCTCTGCGACCGCTTCCTGTGAGTATGGGACTCCTTCCTTCTTTAAGCACTAATCGTACTTTTCGGCGCTCTGCGACCGCTATTAGAAGGATGTTTCTACGCTTAGGGATAAACCGGAAAAACTTATTGAATATCAGTCTATAGGGGCTGGTAAGGGGAGGTTTTTGTCTTTTTTTTTGTTTTTTCGGTCGGAATGCTTGGTTTGCAATATAGAAGGGAGAGAGGGAGTGAAGTCATTGTTATTCTCTCCCTCCCTCTATCTCTCACTCTCTCCCTCTTTACTTATTCATATATCTTAACCAATTTCGACAAAGATCCCAGCGCACGCTCTCCGTGGTCGCGTACGAAGGGATTGCTGGTATCCCATACATAACCTGCCAATACGGAGCAAATCTGGCGTTTGATCTCGGGATTTGTGCTATTGTGGGAGAAGAAGAAAATATCCTGCAAATCGCCTTCATACCAGCGATTGACATAAACGCGGAAAGTCTCCACGCCCTGCTGCATGTGCTGCACGTAATCGGTCTGCCAGTCGATCCTTTCGCCGTCAAGTTGACGTTTGACAAGCTTGGCCGCCAATAGCCCCGACTCGGTGGCGAAAGTAACACCCGACGAAAATACGGGGTCGATAAATTCCGAGCTGTTGCCCGTAATGACGTAGCCCGGTCCGTGCGATTGTTTAACAGAAGCCGCATATGCGTTCATCATTCTGCCAGGAATCACCGTATCCTGATCTTGAAAGCGATCCCACACTACGGGTACGTCTTTCATCATATCGATCAATTGTTCTGCCTTGTCTTCCTTGTCGTACATGGCAAAAAAGTCGGGGTTACCGGCAAAACCTACTGAAGTGATACCGTCGGAAAAGGGGATCATCCATATCCAGATATCGCGACGATGGATCACAAAAGTGATGCGCTCGCCGAGAATTCCCTCGGGCCGGTTGCGGTCGGAAAAATGACCGAATACCGCAGAACGGGGCGGCATCACAGAGGGTTTTTCGAGTTGAAACAAACGCGGCATCACACGGCCGTAGCCGCTGGCGTCAATGATAAAACGGGATTCAATCTGGGTTTCTGAGCCGTCGGCATGTGCTACCGTGGTGAGTTGGCTATCTGCGCCGGTTTCAATTTGGGTGACAGCGGTTTCAAACGCCACATCGACGCCCCAGGAAGCTATCGTATCAATCAATACCTTGTCGAAATGACCGCGGGGCACCTGCCAGGTCCAGGTCCAACCTTGGGTATATTGTTCGCCAAAATCAAACCAGCAGTCCCTGCCATCGCGGATAAACCGGGCGCCGCGTTTGATCTGGTAATTCTGAGCTTTGAGGGTGTCCATGAGGCCTACCTCGTCGAAATGCTCCATGCAGCGGGGCAACAAGCTTTCGCCGATAACAAAGCGGGGAAAGCGCTCTTTTTCCACCACTTTAACTTTTAATCCGCTGCGGTGCAACTGCGCCGCCGAAACGCTACCCGAAGGGCCGGCGCCGATGACCAACACGTCAACTTGTTCTTTTTTTGCCATTTCGAAGATGTTTTTTTGGTGAACTGTGAACTGTGAACAGTGAACAGATCAAGGAGCAGTTCACTGTTCACAGTTCACCTCTCATCAATTAATTTGACCTCCTTCCTCGACATCGGAGGGAATTTTAGCTGCTGAATATAGGCCGCCGAAGTAAATGAAATTTGGGGTGTCAATCGTACCTTTTGGCGAAAAACGGCTTCAATTTTTTTTCTGACTTCCTCGGAAGGCGTCGGCGTGGCGATATCCACGTGTACTTCGTCGGCGCCCACCTCATCGGAGCGTAAAGTTATAACGTATTCTTCAACTTCACTAATGCTATTCAACACTTCAAACAAGGCCGGCGGATATAGCGTGGTGCCCTTGTATTTAATCATTTGTTGTTTGCGGCCCACTACCGGACCAAGGCGCAGGGTAGTCCTGCCGCATGCACAAGGCGCGGCATGGTAGCGGCATAGATCGCCGGTTTTAAAGCGCAACAGGGGCATGGCTTCTACGCCCAGCGTGGTGATAGTCACCTCCCCTATCTCCCCCTCTTCTACCGGTTGGTTGTCGTCGTCGAGCAATTCCACGATGAGCAATTCGGGGTGGTGATGCCCTCCTGTACCGTGTTCGCATTCGGTAAATGCCGTGCTCATCTCCGTGGATGCATAGGTGGAATACAGGGTAATACCCCAGCGGTCGGTGAGTCGCTGCCCCAGCACGTTGAGGCTGAAGTCGTCATTTCGGATGGGCTCGCCGATGCATACTGCGCTTTTTACGCTGCTCTGCCGCAAATCGACGCCCTGCGCTTCGGCAAAATCGATCAATTTCACCAAAAAAGAAGGCACGGCAATAAGTATCGTGGGTTGGATACGCTGGATGGTATCGAGTTGAAAACCCGGACTGCCCACGCCGGCGCGCACCAGTCCCGCGCCCATTTGGCGAATGCCCATAAAATACGCCAGTCCGGCCATAAAACGCTTGTCGAGGGTCACCATGAGCTGGTAGATGTCGGCAGGCGTGCCTCCGGCACAAGTAAGCGAGAGGTATTCGTTGTAAGCCAGGCGCTGCAAGTCGGCTTCGGTGGCAGCGAAAGTAAGCGGGTCGCCCAGGGTGCCCGAGGTGGTTATGTAGTCCACCACCGATTGCCGGGGCACGCACAGGAAATCCCAGTTGCGGTGGTGCAGGTCGTCTTTGACCGTGATGGGTATACGCCGCAGATCCTCCAGGGTTTGAATAGAGTGAATGTCGATGGCGTGTTGGGCGAAGAGGTCGCGGTAATATGGGGAGTGTGCCTTCAAATAAGGCAGCAATTCCCGGAGCCGGGCTTCCTGGAAAGCCTGGATGTGAGCTGCTGAGCTTTTTTCAATTTCAGGGATCGCCTGGTTCATTCTCCGCAATAGGTACTTAAAGAAGCGCTAATGTAAAGTTTACTTGGCGATAGTAGAAGAAGCAGAGGAAATATTTGGGACTTTGCGACTTTGCGACTGTACGACTGTACGAATGTGCGCGGGAGAGGCGCCCCTTCAGGGGTCGGGGGTGCAGGAAAGCGACTGTACGACTGAGACTTTTTTTTACAATTCTTGGTTTTGATCAAATCTATCGTATTTTTGCGATTAAATAAATACTAACATGCCGTTGCACAAAAAGAAAGCGTTTGGCCAGGAAGAACAAGAGCTTGCCGACCTGGCAAAAGCGCTGGCACATCCTGCCAGGATTGCAATATTAAAAGAACTGGCCAGGCGCAAAAGCTGTATCTGTGGGGAAATAGTAGAGGTGCTACCACTAGCGCAAAGCACGGTTTCTCAACATTTAAAAGAATTACAACAAGCCGGCTTAATCAAGGGTACCATCGACGGCGTCAAATCCTGTTATTGTATCAATCCGGAAGCATTCAAAAAAATGGAGGGTTTGCTGAATGCCTTTTTTAATATAACTATCAACGATCCCTGTTGCTAAATAAATTAACATAACTGTTTAGAAGGGTTTAGCGATTGGGTTTAGCGATTGGGTTTAGCTAAACTGCGCATGCACTAAACCCTATCGCTAAACTGCGAATGCACTAAACCCTACTAAACAGTTACAAATTAACACCTGAATATGAGCGCTACTGATTGTAATCCCGCTACCGGGCGTAAAAAACTGTCTTTTCTGGACCGTTACCTGACTTTATGGATATTTCTGGCCATGGCCGTAGGCGTGGCATTGGGGTATTTCATCCCTTCCACTGCCGATGCCATTCATTCGATGTCGAGCGGCACCACCAACATCCCGCTGGCCATGGGGCTCATCCTGATGATGTACCCGCCGCTGGCCAAAGTCAAATACGAAAAAATGGGCGAGGTATTTCGCAATACCAAAGTGCTCGGCGTATCCCTGCTGCTCAACTGGGTGATCGGGCCGATACTTATGTTTGCGCTGGCCGTAATCTTCCTGCGCGGCTATCCGGAATACATGGTCGGACTCATCCTCATCGGCCTGGCCCGTTGTATCGCCATGGTCATCGTGTGGAATGAACTGGCGGAAGGCAACCGGGAGTATGCCGCGGGGCTGGTAGCGCTCAACAGTATTTTTCAGGTGCTGTTATACAGTGTCTATGCCTGGGTGTTTATCACCGTACTTCCGCCGTTATTCGGCATGAAAGGCCTGGAAGTCAACGTGACAATTGCGCAAATTGCGGAGAGCGTAGCCATTTATCTGGGCATTCCCTTCGTGGCGGGCATCATAAGTCGGTTTGCGTTGCTAAAATGGAAAGGTGAGGAATGGTTTCAGGAAAAATTCGTTCCATTTATTTCACCCATCACTCTCGTAGCCCTTTTGTTTACTATCGTGCTCATGTTTAGCCTCAAAGGGGAATTGATAGTCAATATTCCGCTCGACGTACTGCGCATAGCCTTACCGCTTGTCATATATTTCGCCATCATGTTTTTGGTGAGCTTTTTTTTAGCCAAATCACTTGGCGCTGACTATTCCAAAAACGCCTCTATTGCATTCACTGCTGCGGGCAACAACTTTGAGCTGGCCATTGCCGTAGCCATTGGCGTTTTCGGCATCAATAGCGGCCAGGCATTCGCCGGTGTCATCGGGCCGCTGGTAGAAGTGCCGGCGCTGATTGCGCTGGTCAATGTGGCCTTCTGGCTGCGGAACAAATATTATCCCGCTTCCACCTCAATCGAGAAAGCATAATAACAGCGTAATGCCGTAGGTGACTATTATCACATGAGTTTGTTGACAATAGTCACCTTTTACGCGCACCCATTCATCGTAAATTTACGATAAAAGATAACCCTCGCCCGCTTCGTCATAGCTTATAAACTTTTTCAACCATGAAAGAAATAAAAATACTGGGCACCGGCTGCCCGAAATGCAAACAAACTACCGCCATCGTGGAAGAAGCGCTGAACAAACTCGGCATCGATGCTAAAGTAGAAAAGGTAGAAGATATCGTAGAGATCATGAAATACAACGTGCTCTCCACCCCTGCCGTGGTAGTAGACGGCAGCGTGGTCTTCAAAGGCAGGGTGCCTTCGATGAGCGAGATAGAAAACATCTTAACGCGCTAATCAAAAAATTTTCAATCATGAAGAAGCTATTCCATTATTGGCTGATGGCGGCTGTTTTGGTATTGGCTACCGCCCCTACCCTTTCTGCCCAAAATAAACCCGCCCAAAAAACCACGTCAACAAGCCGCGTGGAGGTGCTCGACTTCCACACCGACCACCGCTGTAATACCTGCCTCGAAATCGAAAAACTAACCCGCAAGGCGCTCGCCGATCACTACGCCAAAGACCTGAAAAGCGGCAAAATTACTTTCCGCCTCATCAACGCCGACGACAAAGCAAATGCCGAAATCGTGAAGAAATTCCTGGCTTTCGGCACTACGCTGATCGTGTATTCATACAAGCAAGGCAAGGAGAACTACGTCGACCTGACCAATTTTGCTTTTATGAATTACAATAAGGCCGACAAATTCACCACCGGACTGCGCAAGGAAATTGACGCGGCGCTCAAAACCATTCAGCCATGACCGAGTGGCTGCAATCGCTGGCCCAAAGCCAGGATTTTCCCTGGCTTTCAGCATTGGCGCTGGGCTTGCTGACTGCTATCAGCCCTTGTCCGCTGGCCACCAATATCACCGCGACGGCCTTTATCGCCAAGGGCTTTACCGAAAAGCACAAAGTACTGTGGAGCGGATTGCTCTATACGCTGGGCCGGGCAGTGAGTTACGTAAGTATAGCCGTGGCATTATACATCGGCGCCAGTAAATTTCACGTAGCGCGCTTTTTCCAGGGCAACGGCGAAAAATGGCTGGGGCCGCTGCTCATCGTTATCGGGTTAATTATGCTCAATGTGATTCCGCTGCATTTCAAGGGCAGCAGTTTTGTGCAAAAAATCACCGACCGCATGAGCAGGCAGGGACTCTTGGGCGCTTTTTTGCTGGGTTTCGTCTTCGCCCTGGCGTTTTGCCCGTACAGCGGCGCGCTATATTTCGGCATGCTCATCCCGCTCACACTCAGCGCGGGTGATGCGTTTTCCATTCCGCTGGTTTTTGCACTTGGCACGGGTTTGCCTGTGTTGTTATTCACCTACCTGCTCGCTTTCAGCATAGAGAAAGTGGGCGCCTGGTTTAACGCCATCCAGCGGGTAGAAAAAGTGATGCGCTATGCCGTAGGCGCGGTGTTTTTGATCGTGGGAATTTACTACGTAGCGATGTTTGCCGGGTTGCTGAACTGACCTGTTTATTACTTAAAAAATCATGGAAGCAAAACAAGAATTAAAAATCCTTTTCTGGATTTCTGCAGTGTTTGCCGCTGTCTTTTTCCTTCCCATCGAGAGCGCTCGATTTATGACCGCCGTGGATGCCACCCTCGACCTCGCGAAGTGGTATGCCCGGGAGCACGTCATCTTATGCCTGCTGCCGGCATTTTTCATCGCCGGGGTCATCTCGGTTTTTGTGAGCCAGGCATCGGTATTGCGGTATTTTGGCGCAAATGCAAAAAAATGTTTGGCGTATAGCGTAGCAGCCCTTTCGGGTACGATACTGGCGGTTTGCTCCTGCACTATTCTCCCGCTGTTTTCAAGTATTCACAAGCGGGGCGCGGGGCTGGGCCCGGCTATCGCATTTTTGTATTCCGGGCCGGCTATCAATATATTGGCTATCATTCTCACCGCGCGTATTTTGGGTATTGAAATGGGCATTGCGCGCACTATTGGCGCCGTGGCATTCAGCATAATTATCGGCGTTGCCATGTCTTTAATTTACCGAAAGGAAGAAAAAGCCAAACGCGAAGAGCAGATGAATATCGAATTGCCGTCGGAAAAACGCCCCGTTTGGCAAACCGCCTTTCACTTCTTCACGCTGGTATTGATTTTGGTATTTGCCAATTGGGGTAGTCCTGCGGGAGATGACCAAACCAGTGCGTGGTATTACATCTGGGCTTACAAATGGTATATCACCGGTTTTTTCAGCCTGATGTTGGCTTTTTCTTTGGTATTTATTTTAAAAATAAAATGGTACTGGGTATTGGCGGGCGTGGTGGCCACCGTTATTTCTGCATTAACAGCTTCGAGTCCGCTGGTCCCCATGCTCGTGGGCATCGCCGCGCTTAGCCTGATTACGCTTAACGACAAAAGCGACGATGAAAACAAAGAATGGACCATTTCCACCTGGGGTTTTGCCAAGCAAATATTGCCTTTACTGGCCATAGGCGTCGTGATAGCTGGTTTTTTACTGGGCTCCACCCACGACGGCCGCACGATTCCCGGCATCATCCCGGGCGAATGGATAGCCTGGCTGGTAGGCGGCAATTCTGTGTTTTCCAACCTGTTTGCCTCTATAGTCGGCGCCTTCATGTATTTCGCCACACTCACCGAAGTACCAATTTTACAGGGCTTGATCGCTTCCGGCATGGGCAAGGGTCCTGCCCTGGCATTGCTGCTGGCCGGTCCCTCGTTATCCTTACCGAATATGCTGGTGATACGGGAAGTGCTAGGCACCCAAAAGACGGCTGTTTATGTGGGATTGGTGATAATAATGGCTACGATTTCGGGATTGGCGTATGGGGCATTTTTTTGATTCAATTCTCAATCATCCTTTTACCATCCGCCCGTTTTTTAAAACCTCGCCGTTTGTGGCGTTTATTATTTGGTAAAAATAAATAGCTCCTGTCAAATTACTCGCATCCACAACGTACTGTCCTTCAGAAACAGAAAAATTCAATACATTTTTTCCTAACCCATCATAAACCGACAAACGGTAATTCGCCTGCGGGGTTAAGCCGCTTACAGTTAAGGTCACCCTTTCATGAAAAGGGTTTGGGCTAATCAAAACAGATACATTCTCAAACGCGGGGTCATCTGCTCCCACTACCGAGCAACTACCGGGATTAACAACTTGCTCGGATACGCTAAAACCGGGATGCTGGGAATCCTCAAATTGAAGCGCAAAATCGCCTTGGGTAGCAGAACCCGGAGGCAGGATAATTTCTACGGTTTCCCCATAGGGGCCGCTTACCGGCGTAAAAGCTATTTCAGGAGAGGATACAACGAACGTGTCGCTCAGAAACTCCTGCTGCACCAGTACGTCGATAATTAAAAAGTCGTCGGCTGGGAGTGCCGCAGTCTGGTTGTCATGGCAGGTAACCGACAATACGGCTGCAGTGATAGAAGGCACTGCACCTGAACAAGTTCCGGGGTTGTCAATAGCAAATTCGATAGATACGCTATCGATTTCGAGCCCGGCCACTCGCACGGAAATAGGCTCGCCGTTCAGAGACTGGTTGGGCAAGGAGAGCGAAAAAACGGCGCCAAACGGGCTGAGATAGGGCGTTTCGTTGATGGTGATTAATGCCGTGTCTCCTAGTTCAGACAAAGCGCCTTCTACGACGACAAAAGACAGGACGGTTTGGTCGTCTAATGAATCGGCAGGAGTTCCATTGTCGAGACAAACAGCCGTAACGTCAACAACAGAAAGCGCCGGCGGTACTGGATGCATATTAGAATAAAAAGCGACTTCTCCTTTTGCAGCCACTACCAGGTCTTTTTTATCGTCGTTATTGATATCAAAAAAAGCCATGTCATCGGCGCCATCCAAAACGTTATCCAACCAATGCGTTGTATATTGTGTGCCTGCGCCGTCTATATTTTCCAGCCATACTACATATTGATTCCAAAAAGAAGACGCGGCAAGATCCAAATCGCCATCGAAATCAAAATCACCGGGCATCAGATTCATGGGTGCATTGGCGAGGTCGAAGGCGGGTAGTTCTTCAGAAAATACGCCAAAGCCGTCATTGCGGTATAGAGTTATCACACTGGAAACAACCAGGATATCGAGCGTCCCGTCATCGTCGATATCGCAGATTTCAATATCGTTGAAATTGCCTTGATTTTGATCGATCAAATGGGCCGTGTAAGTATTGGGGCCGGTGTTTTCGTACCAATAAATATGTGGATTGATATTCTGGTTGCCGTAAATGTATACCACCACCAGATCGTCGTCGTCATCACCGTCGATATCGTGTGCCTGGGCAAAAAGAGGATTGGCATCGCCCATATTCAGCAACTGACCGCCCGTGCCGAAAGTATTATTTCCCAAATTTTTTCGCCAATGAACGCCCCGGTTATCTGAGCGGCGGCAGAAAATCAAGTCTGTCAAGCCATCGGCATTTACATCGTAGGGATAGCCGTAGCTCGTAAAGCCTCCCGAGGCAGGCATGCCCACTAGCTGGTTGAACCCGCCTGCGGTATTGTTAAAATGGATTTGCACCTGGGTATAGGGAAAAGCCAGATAATTTTGACTTTTCAGCACATCTTGATAACCGTCGCCGTTGAAATCAAAAAGCATCAATTGCGTAGAAAGGCTTTCGTGAATTTTTTGACCAAACCTGAAACTACCGCCGCCCTGGTTGATATAGGAGGCCGTAAAAGCCCCGCCTTCCGACCCCAGTACGATATCCTCATCGCCGTCGGCGTCGATATCGCCGATTGCCATACCCTCTGGAAAATAAACGTGTCCCGCATCTTCGTGATTGAAATAGTTGCCGGCGCCGGGATTGACATAATAAAATAACTCGTCGAATTTGGTTGCCGCAAAAAGATCGGGAAGGCTGTCGCCGTTGATCTCGCCGATGTAAAGGGCGCGCATGGGGTTGTCGTCGGTAGGTACGCTGTTAGTTGCGTAAGTTCCGTCGCCGTTATTCATCATCCTCAATATATAAGGAGCAGAGGTTCCATCGTAAGTAGCGTAAATATCCATATCGCCGTCGAGATCGGTATCTGCGGCGGTTAAGTCGTGGAGCAATTGTTTATAATAAATAGAATAATAAGGCTGAAAAGTGGCGTCGCCATTATTTTTGGCAAACATAATATCTTGCAGCGTTCCGAATACGATATCCGTATGGCCGTCGCCGTCAAAATCATAGGCCAGCATATTGTATGTACCGATATTGATCAATACCTGTTCATTGGCAAACACCCCTGCGCCAAGGTTTTTATACCACACGATACGACTGTTCTGAAAACCGATCGATGATAACACATCGGTAAGCCCGTCGCCATCCACGTCGGCGGCAAAAACAGTATCGTAATAATTATTGCCGATAAAAGTGGTCAGGGTATCCCGGGCGGCGAAATTTCCATTTTGGAGGTTCCGGTAGCGATATACTGCCCGGTGCGACGAAGCGCCATCACCGGTTGAAATGACGATATCTACAAAGCCGTCTGTATCAAAATCAGCCAGGGCGATGCCACTGATGCCCGCTACGTCGGCATCAATGTATTGCGTGGCGCTGAATTGGCCGTCGCCGGCATTGACATACCACACCAGCTGTTCCTGGGGGCTAATGGTCAAAATATCGACGTCTCCGTCGTAGTCCAAATCGGCCACTTCTATTTTGTGGTGATAGCCTTCCGCCAATGATACGGGCAGCTCAAAGCGATCCAAACTATCCAACTTGATTAATACCGACAAGTGCTTGTTGTCGGCTACCACAATATCGATTTTCCCATCGGCATTAAAATCGGCGGTTTTCATGTCCGAAATGCCGTCGGCTATGCCGTAGAAGAGGGTGTATTTTTGCGAGAATTGGGCGAGGAGGGAAAGAGGAAGCAATAGGATCAGGATAAAAGATGGTAACTTCATTCGAGAGTGGTTTGTTTGCCTGACTATTAGGAATATCCGCATAAAGTCGTAAAGTCCTACAGTCGTAAAGTCCTACAGTCGTAAAGTCCTACAGTCGTATAGTCCTACAGTCGTATAGTCCTAAAGTCGTATAGTCCTAAAGTCGTATAGTCCTAAAGTCGTATAGTCCTAAAGTCGTATAGTCCTAAAGTCTAAAAAAGTGATCCCGCCAGGAATCGAACCTGGGACCGACTGCTTAGAAGGCAGTTGCTCTATCCGCTGAGCTACGGGACCATGTATGGAAAGGTTGCTAAAAGCAGCGCAAATATAGGAGAATTCCTGCAGTGATGCAACAAAGCATTACCTTTACCTACAAAATACGGGTAAAGAATTGTTATGAGCGACGTCAAAATCGAGGCCTCTTGGAAAGCTGTATTGGCCGATGAATTCCAACAGCCTTATTTTCAGCAGATTTCAACTTTTTTGCATCAGCAGAAACAAGCCGATAAGGTAATTTACCCGCCGGGGCCGTTCATTTTTAACGCCTTCAACAGCACGCCTTTCGACAAGGTGAAGGTGGTCATCCTTGGGCAAGACCCCTACCACAATCCCGGCGAAGCAATGGGCTTGTCGTTTTCGGTGCCCAAAGGTGTGCGCATCCCACCCTCGCTGCAAAACATCTACAAAGAACTCAACGCCGATCTGGGCATTCCGGTTCCCAACCACGGCGACCTGAGCGCCTGGGCCCGCCACGGCGTCTTCCTGCTCAACGCTATGCTCACTGTTGAAAAAAACCAACCCAGTTCGCACAAAGCCATCGGCTGGCAGTTTTTTACCGATGCAGTAATAAAAAAACTCTCTGAGCAACGCCAGCATCTCGTTTTTATGTTGTGGGGAAATTTTGCCAAAAAGAAAAAAGAACTCATAGATACCACCCGCCACCTGGTACTCGAAGCCCCCCACCCTTCTCCGCTTGCCGGCGGCGGCTTTGCCGGCTGTAAGCATTTTTCGAAGGCCAACGCGTACCTGGAAGCCCACGGTATTGCCCCGGTGGATTGGGGAGGGTGAGACTATACGACTGTACGACTATACGACTATACGATTGTATACACATTTTTTGGAAAAAGGGGAGTAAACTTATGGAATATTCTTTATTTCTGCGTCTATATTAATAACACCAACACCAAAATGGAAATATAATGGCAGCGATAAGATCTCATAAAGATTTAGAAGTTTATAAACTGGCTTTTAATGCTTCGATGACATTGTTTGAACTGACAAAATCATTTCCGAGAGAGGAAAAATACGGTTTGATTAATCAAGTGAGAAGGTCTTCGAGGTCGGTATGCGCCAATATGGCAGAGGCATTTAGCAAGCGAAGATATCCTGCTGCGTTTGTTTCCAAATTAGTAGACTCAGAAGGCGAAGCAGCTGAAACACAGGTCTGGCTCGACTTTGCAAAATCATGTAATTACTTAAACAAAGAAGATTACCTTAACCTTTCTGAGATATATGATTGTATTATCAGAAAGATAGTCACAATGAGTTTACAACCTGAAAAATGGAAGCCATAATGTATCCCTTTCGTAAAGTCGTAAAGTCGTAAAGTCTTAAAGTCGTACAGTCGTACAGTCCTAAAGTCTCCCCTTCACCACCCTGGCCGTTCCCACGCGCGCTGCCTGCTGTAGGCGCAACAAATACACCCCCGAAGGCAGAGCCTCCAAATCCAGCCGGGCATCCAGGCGGGGACCGCCGGGCCATATTCCCTGTTCCACTACCCTACCCAATGCGTCGAGTAATTGCCAGTTGATGGGGTCTGATTCGGTTTTGTCGATTTGTACTTGTACCAGCCCCGAAGTGGGATTAGGCGACAAACGGATGGGCTGTCCGGCCAGACTGCCGGCCTCATCAGCCCCCGTAGTACCTATCACAATTGTACCCTCGTAATTAATGCCGCAGCCATTCGTTCCTGTAATTGTGACCGAAACCGGGTAAACCCCCGGCTGGTCAAACGTAGCCACCACGGGCAGAAAACTGATAGCAGAATTGCCGTTGATATTCCAGAAAATCTGGTTGAGCGGGAAGGAAGTATTTACAGAAAAAATAACCTGTTCATTGACAGATGCTTGCGCCGGGTAATTGACCGTCGCGTAAAAGTCTACCTCCGGAATATTCACAGTATTTGTATAAGAGACCGTATCCTGCCCGTTGATAGCATACAGGGTTACCTCAAAATCACCCGCAGAAGCATAGAGATGCAAGGGATTTATCTCTGTTGATGATTCGCCGTCGCCAAAATCCCATAAGTATTCGGTAGCCCCGATTGATTGGTTTTGGAAAGTGATAAAGTTGCGACAACCGCCTGACGAGTAGATAAAGTTAGCTTCCATGGGGAAGGAAGCGCCGCATTCCCACAACAAACGGAAGCCATTACCGATCACGCTGCCATCGCTGTAAAACGACAAATGCGCCACATTCCCGGTGGTATAAACAAGTAGTGGGCCTGGCGTATAACCAGTAATAGAAGCCAGTAGCGGAGCGCCCAATGCCGGATCGCCGTCGTAAATATCGAGGCGGTCGCAGCAGCTTTCCATGTCTACGTCGTATATGCGAAAACGCAGCAAAGTACCGGGTTCTCCCGTGATGATTGCGTTTGAATTTTCGCCGTTTGAGTAAAGATTAAACGGCCCACCAGAGTCATACAATACCCCTGTGCAGGCATTGCCCACGATGGTTTGCCCGAAAGCGGCAGGCATCAGCAGTGTATCGCAAAACATACCGTTGATCGATACCGTAATAAGATTTTCGCGAACCAGGGTATCACAACCCAGTACATTGCAGGCAATGAGTTGCACGTCGTAAACGCCATCCTGCTGGTAGATATGTGTGGGCGCCGCTTCTGTGGAAGAACCCCCGTCGCCGAAGTCCCACGAGTAACCCGTGGCGCCGTTGACGGTAGTATTCGTAAAGGTCACCGCACCGTCGCAGACGTATGAGTCATCGGATGAAAAGCCTGCTTCGGGGCGGTCGATGACCATAAGTTTTACGGGTATGGTAAATTCATGCCGCAAGGGGTCGTTGCTGGCCCAGGTCAAATCGTAGTGGTATACGCCGGCAGTTAAGCTGTCTGTATGAAAAGTAAACCCGATTGCATCCGACTCACCGGTTGCCAGTGTGCCGCCCGGTTGGTCGGCAGTGAGCCAGGCTGGAAACTGCCGTCCGCTAAGCCACCGCGTTGCATTGAGCAACAAACGACGGGTATCGACAGTCGATTCGACGTAGTCGTAACCGACAAAACCCGAGCGGCCCTCGCCGTTGTATTCGTATGCCAGCATGGCCAAAGAAGATTCCTCACTGATGATGCGGTGGAAATTATTCGATACATTGCCGTAGGTAACCCCGTAGAGGTGGCTCACCGGCTGAAGAGGAAAGTCTACCCCCGATAGGATGGGGTGTCCGTCTTCATGCAAGACCTGGATATCGGTGTTGCCACTTGCAGGATAGAGATAATAATACCCGCTCATGGCCGCCGTTGCCGACATAATATCGCCGTAAGGCCTTCCCAAAAACAGGGCGCCGCCGCCCGATTGCAAATAATTGTATATAGTGCCTGCCCAAGCCATATACTGCCACACATCGGTAAAATCCTCGCGCGGGAACAACAACAGGTCATAGTTGTCAAGCGCACCCGGTTCAGTGGGAATGCTTTGTAGCTCAGTGACCCTCACGCTGCTATCGCGCAAAATATCAAGGGCTTGCGTATAAGCCGACGGCAATCGCAAGGCCAGCACGTCGAGTATGCGGTTGAGGGCGGGGCCGTCCTGGGGGATGTCGTAGGTAAGCATGCCCAACCCCGTATTTTCTATGGTAACAAACAACGTACTATCCTGTCCGCGAGCTAGCGTTACGCAAAGCGAGTCGGGCGTAAGCCTTATCTCAGCGGGGTAATCGGCCTGGGCGCGAACATAGACCAGCTTGCTGCCTTGGGTGCTTTGAATTTCGATAAGTTCAAAAATAGGGCCGGGCGCGTCGGGGGTCAGTCCCACAAGCACATCCAGCGAGTCGAAGCCCTGAATAATGCCGTATTGCGGTTCCATAGAAAGTAGTGGGGAAGGCGAGCTTATCTGTGTCACCAGCAGTGATTCGGAGCCTACGTTTGACAAAGTTAGGTGTTGCGATACTTCTAGCCCCACGTATACCTGTCCGAAATCGAGCGTATCGGCATCGACGCGCAACGCGGCGCCGGGTGTTACCGTCATTATAAAGGGGATTTCCACATAAGGTTGGTTTTGTGAATTGTTGGTCACCAATACCTTACCCGTATAATCGCCCGGCAACAAACCCTCCGCGTTGAAGACCACATCAACCTGGGCCGTTTGCTGTGCCGGTACGGCGCCCGATTGCGGCATAAATGTGATCAACTGCCCGGTGCCCTCACTGGTAAAAGCAGAGATCGCATCAAAATAAGACACCGTATTATCCCAGTTGCTGAGTTGCAGTCGGGTTATTCCCACCGTTTCTATAAACCAATTAAAATTGTCCTGTACCAATTGCCCGTCGATATACAGGTCGAAAGTGTGCAGTAGGTAGTCAATATTTTTACATTCTATATGGTGCCACTCATTAAGAGCCATGGGTAAAACCAGTGTGGTATTGCCGATTACATTAATATTGTAATGCTGCGTAAATCCGTCGTACCAGCAATTGAACATGATGCCAAACGGCGTCCAGAGGCGAAACACAGCACTAACCCCTCCGGTTGAAACCGGTTTTACCCAATAGCCGATGTATTGGTATTGGGTGGGCTCCACATCGTACAACAAGCCGGTATAATCTACGCTTATCCCGCCCGTCAGTTTCAGCACCTTGTTGCCCTGCGGTGCTTCGGCGTCGGCCACGGTTTCTGCGAGGTATTCGGGCGTGACCGTAAAATCCAGGGGTGTGCTCTCGAAGCTTTCCCAGAACACCGGCAGCCCCAGTCCCGATTCGGGTTGAAAATCCAGTTCAAAGTTTAATGTAGACCCGCCTGTATTTGTAAAGGTCAGCGCTGCCGTGTCCAGGCTGCCGCTGGGCAGCGTCACAGCCAGTGTATCGGGTGAAAAATCAAAAGTAGTGGGCTCCACGCCAACTCCCTGGAGGTCTATCGTCGTAGTACCGATAGTGGATAGCACTGTCAGCGTGCCGGTAACCGGGCCCACTGTCAGCGGTGAAAAATAGACCTCTATGGCGAGCGTATCGCCGGGTTCGACAATAGCAAACGGGATATTTTCAGTAAATACTGCCGGAGATGCCGACACATCGGTAATGATATAGGCTGCATCGCCCGCATTGGTTACGTGCAGTGTCAGCGTGCGGCTTTCGTTTACAAAAACCTCCCCGAAATCAAGTGTAGTGGTTGAAAAGACCGGTTGAGGGCCTGCGAAGGCTTTAAAAGCAACAAATAAAAGGAAGGCCGACAGCGTCAGCGGTTGGAGCGCGTTGAGATAAAGTTTCATTTTTGTTTTTATTGAGTTTTCCGGGAATAAATTTAGCTCAGCAAAAGCAAAAAATACCCATAGGTCAAGAGATTAACATTTGCCGGCCTACGGCACTTACTTCAAAACCTCTTCAATCTCCTTCCAGGTACTCCATATCGTCAGCTCCAGCGACTTGAACTGCTCCGCATACTTACCTGATTTCAGTTGCTCAAAAAGGGCGTGCATCTCGCCGCGCAGGTCGGGATATTGGTCGGTCACCGGCAGTAAAGACAGCCAGGCGGCGGCGTGATGTTGAAAACCCGACGTAAACGCCTGCGGGCAACCGGTAAAGTCAATTTTTTGAATGGCCTCTGCGTATTGGCGGATGGCCTGACTCAAAGGAAGTGTCTCGCAAGCGTGGTTACGGGCATAGCCCAGCGAGTCGTCGAGTGCAATAGCCTCGGCCACACAGCCGAATCGGTGCGGCGGCAGTCCGGCCTCAAAATCGGCTACGCCTATGGCGCCGTCTTCATTGCTGTCGTAATCCACGGCGATTTTCCAAATGCCGTCCACTTTACGGTGAAAAACGTGGAATTTGCCATAAAAATGCTGTTGGCTGCCGTCGGGTTTGATAGAAGTATAGCGGTAAACACCGCGTTCGGAGGCCAGTTGCTCGGAACTCGCGCGCTCAAAAAAAGAAAAAGCGATAGCGACCCGGTAGTTGTTGTCTTTACTCCACCGGAAACTGCGTATAACATTGTCGCGGTATGCTGCCAGTTCCTTCACCTCAGCGTGATCGCCTCCGCTGGCGCGGATAAAATCGGGCGTATGCAGGGCGAGGTATTTTTCGGGGTCGCCTGCAGCATAGGCCTCCGAGAAGGGCGTCCAGATATCGCGGTTGATTTCTTTGAGGCGGGCTATGTTTTGGGCATCCGGGGTGATGTGTACCACAGGGTAAGATTGGGCAAAGACGGACACGGGCAGCGAGAGTAGGAAGAGGAGATGGAATTTATTCATGATAATAATTTGGCTACATTTTAATTATTTTTCCACTTGAAAGCATCGTCCTCCCCTGAAAGAACCTATAAACGTATATGCCGGGCATTAAGTCGGAAAAATCCAGCAATGAATCATTTGATAATGTTTTGAATACCATTTTTTCTGTGCCTAAAATATCAAAAACATATAAATCCCCCCTCTCAATAATGGGAGGTAGGATGACTCTGGCCATATCTATAACTGGATTTGGAGCAATTGATACGGCTTGAGCACCTGCGGGTTGATGGTTTACTTTATCAATCAAATTACATGGATAAACAGTCGTTTCCTGATTTTGATATACAATTACTCCATCCCGGATAAAACAATGAAGATAAGACCCCATTTCAAAAGGATCTTCAATAGTAGAAAGTAGGCCGTATAAACTTCCTATTCCTTCAATAATATCTACATACTCTGCAATACCAATATTGATTTGATATCTCCGATGAAAAAATCCATCGCCCAATAAGATAGAATCTATCTGAGTAACAATTCCATTTGACTGATTGGGGTCAAAAAGATACGATGTTGGTAATTCATCGAAAAGATTTAGGTTAAAATCGTAAAGCAAGGTGTCATGTGATTGCTCGTTGGGTATAAATAATATTTTTCTATGAATACTATCATTTCTAAATGCCCCCATATACTCGCTATAGTAACCACCAAACACGCAACCGAGCTCGGGGTTTTCTGAATACCATATCCCCAATCTTTGTATCTTGCTGTATATAAGCCCATTAATTATCGTATCTCCGGCAGTTTCGTCCTGATATTCGGTACAATAACCTACCTGGTAACCGCTAAAAGAAGTTCTCCAAATCGCATTTGAAGTGGGAAATACGTGATATTCAACTGGTTGCGATAAACCAAGAAAAGACAAGGCCAAAAGGTTGACCAACAACAGATAACGACTCATACTACATTCATTTTACCTATACATTAAATATAAAACCTAAAAAACAACAACCAAAGATAATCATTATCTTATTGCTATTGAAGATTTTATATATCCATGGCATATATGTACCGGCCGCTTCAGCTGTCGGAGCGTGCCGAGGCGTTTCATGTACTACAGGATATCCTGTTTTGGGGTATCATGTAACAGGTAGATTATCCCACACACTTCCACCGCTCTGTCATATATACAACGAGACAATCGACGTTAGTAAATTTCACCTGCTTTACACGGTAAGACCTTGCAAGGTTTTCTCAGGGGCAGGCTTTGAAAACCTTGCAAGGTCTAATCCAATTTGTTACGATTAAAGCCCTGTTGACCATCGTTTGTACCGTGCCAATCATTCCGTTTCAATTCCAATCTGGTGCGATTAAAGCTATCGACAATGCGCCGGGAGGGGATCCCCCATAGCCATCAACTTAAGCGTTTTTACCAGTGTGGCTTTGACTCCCAGGAGTATTTTTATTCGCAGGAGCACTACCCGGTATTGTTGTTACTTTTTTCATTGCCAAAAAAGTAACCCGGAAAACAAGTATGGCTATCGCTATTTGAGCTGCCAGCTCAAACCCGCTCATGCTAAATTTGCCGGCCAGTCCGCGCCTCGGTTGCTTGATTTTGAGTACTTTATGCCTTAAGTTGATGGCTATGGGAGAGAGGGAGTTATTTTTTACCAGGATTTGGGGGATTTTAAAGGATGGGAAGGATGTTTGGTGCGGTCTTTGGCCGCGTGTGGATTTTTTTTGGAAATAAATGCTCCATTTCTCCAGGTATTTGTGATTGACTATTCAAATTTGTCAAAACGATTCAAAAGTTTTGACATGGAAGAAGGCATTTGAAAGAGAAGTATGGCTTCCGATTCATTACGATAGCTATCGAATTGCCTTTAGATGCTGTGATTTTTTATGCGAATCTGCCATTATAGCTGAAATGAAGGCAAAATCGCAGCTTATCAATGAAGATGTTGTGCAAGCCATCAATACCGTTGAAAGACTTAATATTAAAGACGGACTCCTGATCAATTTTGGTGGAGAAAGCTTACAATACCGGCACATATTTAATATCAAATACGATCCCGCAGCCAATTTTACCGATGCTCCGATGGACTTGTTGGGCGAAGAAAATGGTAATCTTTTCGATTCGCCCAGTTATATACCCAATTCAATGATAGAACAAGCGCTGCGCAAAATACCAAAATAAAAAAATTACCGCGCCCGCCGATTATCCTTTCCATCCTTTAAAATCCCCCAAATCCTGGTTGAAAATCTCACCCCCTCTCACCCCATAGCCATATTTTGTCCCTCACCCGTATGTTTCAATTCCAATCTTGTACGATTAAAAGGCAGCCGTATGTTTTGCTTTGCGGCACGGCGCAAGGGTTATTCTTCTGCGAAGGCATAGCGGTGTTTTTCGTCTTGATGCCATAAAATGCCGGCTGTGGTAAATGCGTTGAAGTCGTGTTCTATGGTATCTTCACTCTTGTTATATCGGGTTGCCAATTGTTTTTTTGCATAACCATAAGGTCGCTCCAACACTGCCAGCATAATCCGCAATAACCTGACTTTTGTACCGTATTCTTTTTCCATACCTATCCCGCTTGGTTTTTTACATTAAATAATATGGCTGCCGGCATATCAACCCGTTTTCCCAGGTTGTATGTCAGTTCATTTTGTGCTAAATAACTATCAGTAGTAAATCCCTCTAAGTGATTGACTTATAAATATCTATAAAAGCAGGCGCTTATTGAATTGGGTTATTGACAAGGCAATATATTGTTTTTTCTAAATAATTCAAACACATTTGGGATAAACAAATCGAGGTCGCACGGTCGCACAGTCACAAAGTCTCTCCGTTCGAGATGTCACCCGTCCTCGTACCTCGGCCGGATGACACCTCTTGGCGCTGCTGAAATATCACAGCCTGAAAAATTCTCACCCTCTCACACTCCCCCACTCTCACCCTCTCTTCAATGCATCGCAGCAATCCCTGGCAACTCCTTGCCTTCCAGGAATTCCAGCATAGCGCCGCCGCCGGTAGAGACGTAGCTCACCTGGTCGGACAGGCCCATCTGGTTGACTGCGGCTACCGAGTCGCCGCCGCCCACGAGCGAGAAAGCGCCTTTGCCGGTGGCCTGGGCTACGGCTTCGGCGATGGCTTTGGTGCCGCCGGCGAAGTTGGGCATCTCGAAAACGCCGGCGGGGCCGTTCCACAGCAGGGTTTTGGAGGCGAGAATCACCTCGGCGAATTGGCGGCGGGCCGTTTCGCCGATATCGAGGCCCATCCAGCCGTCGGGGATGGCTTTGCTGTTGGCCGTGGCGCGCTGGGCGTCGTTGGCGAAGGCGTCGGCGATGACGGAGTCTTCGGGTAGCAACAACTTCACGCCTTTGGCTTTGGCTTTGTCGAGCAGTTGCAGTGCCGTGTCGAGTTTGTCGTCTTCAACCAGTGAGTTGCCAACGTGGCCGCCCTGGGCTTTGAGGAAAGTATAGGCCATGGCGCCTCCCACGATGAGGTTGTCGACGAAGTCGATGAGGCGTTCGAGCAGCATGATTTTATCGGATACCTTTGCGCCGCCGATGATGGCCGTCACGGGCCGGTCGGGGTTATCGATCACGCGGGTGGCGTTGTCGATTTCGTCCTGCATCAGGAAGCCGAATCCTTTGGCGCCTTTGTCGAAGTATTTGGCTACGATGGTCGTGGAGGCGTGCGCGCGGTGCGCAGTGCCGAAGGCGTCGTTGATATAGATGTCGCCGAGCTTGGCGAGTTGGGCGGAGAAGTCTTCATCCCCTTTTTCTTCGCCTTTGTAAAATCGCGTATTTTCGAGCAGGAGCACTTGTCCTGGCTGCAGGGCTGCGGCGGCTTGTTCGGCTACGGGGCCGACGGCTTCTTCACAGAAAGCCACGGGCCTGCCGAGCAATTCGGAAAGGTGGCCTACGAGGTGGCGCAGCGTAAAGCGCTCTTTATCCAGGCTTCCATCGGGCAGCAGTTTTTTCAGCGGCCTGTCGAGGTGCGACATGAGTATGGCCGCACCACCGTGTTCGAGGATGTACTTGATGGTAGGTACCGCCGCGCGAATACGCGTATCGTCGGTAATCTGGTATTGTTTGTCCAGGGGCACGTTGAAGTCGACGCGCACCAGGGCTTTTTTGCCTTGGAAGGATATGTTTTTCATGGAAAAGTCTTTGAGATGAAAGAGAGGTTGTAGGTTGTAGGTTATAGGTTGTAGGTTAAATCCACTTACAACCTACAACCTACAACTTACAACTCCCTACAGCCCTGCCACGCGGTGGCACAAATCAGCCAGGCGGGCGGAATAGCCGGCTTCGTTGTCGTACCAACCTACCACCTTCACCGTATTGCCGATCACCATCGTGAGTTCGGAATCGAAGATGCAGGAGTGGGGGTTGCCCAGGATATCGGCGGAAACGATCGGTTCGTCGCAGTATTCGAGTACGCCTTTGAGGGCTGCTTCCGAGGCGGCTTTGAAGGCGGCGTTGATTTCGGCGGCGGTAGCGGTTTTGCGCACTACGGCTGTAAAGTCGGTCACCGAGCCGTCGGGTACGGGTACGCGCATGGCGTTACCGTTGAGTTTGCCTTTGAGGTGGGGCAATACTTCGCCCACGGCCTTAGCGGCGCCGGTAGATGTCGGCACGATAGACACGGCGGCGGCGCGGGCGCGGCGCAGGTCGCGGTGCGGAGCGTCTTGTATGTTCTGGTCGGCCGTATAGGCGTGGATCGTCGTCATAAAGCCGTTTTCGATGCCGAGCAGGTCGTCGAGCACCTTCACCATCGGCGCGAGGCAGTTGGTAGTACAAGAGGCGTTAGAGAAGATCGCTACGTCGGCGGTCACCTTTTCGTTGTTTACACCCAACACGATAGTGGGGATATTGCCTTTGGCGGGCGCCGAGATAATCACCTTGCGAGCGCCGGCTTGCAGGTGCCAGGAGGCTTTTTCCTCATCGGTAAAGCGGCCTGTGCACTCGAGCACCACGTCAACGCCGAGTTCTTTCCAGGGCAGCTTGGTGGGGTCTTTTTCGGCCAGGGCTTTGATGGCTTTGCCGTTCACGTAGAGGTTGTTGTCGTCGGCGCTGACCGTGCCGTTAAATTTGCCGTGTACCGAGTCGTACTTCAGCAAGTGGGCCAGCGTAGGGTTGTCGGTGAGGTCGTTGATGGCCACCACCTCAACGTCGTTCATTTGCAGCAGGTTGCGGAAGGAGAGTCTTCCGATGCGGCCGAAGCCGTTGATGGCGATTTTTTTTGCCATGGTTATTGTGATTTGATGTTATTTAAATCATTCATGATTATGCAGCTTCAGACTTAGTGATACTTCGTGTCCTTTGAGTCTTTGTGGTAAAAAATCGGAGTAAAGCGCTGTTTTTTTAACACAAAGGCACAAAAACCGCACAAAGGCACAAAAGCTTATCTCTTTTCGAACCTAAAAGACTGTCAGCCGGTATGTCCTTTGACAAACGCTTACTTAGTGTAAAAATAACAATAATTACTTTACCGTGCAATTGGGGAACTTCATTTATTTGTAAAATGTTATAGTTCGCGTCACTGCCACGAATTTGTACCACTAAGGCTCAAGGGCACTAAGTACCACTAAGGTAATGATTTTCCAGGCGGCGCAAAGGTAAGGAAATAAAGCCTGCTTCAAAAAACCAAAATTTTTTTCGCGCTACGGCTTGGAATTATTTGCAGAGGTCTTATCTTTGTCCCGCTTTACTAAAAAGCACACCTACACGGCCCGTTCGTCTAGGGGTTAGGACGCAGGATTTTCATTCCTGTAACACGGGTTCGATTCCCGTACGGGCTGCTCACCGGCCATTCTGGAGAAATCCGGGATGGCCGTTTTTTTTGACTTTACGACTGTAAGACTTTACGACTTTACGATCTTTGCCGTTCGTTGAGCGGAGTCGAAACGAACTACTGGGTCGTCATTTCGACTCCGCTCAATGACCAACAGAGTAGTCTCAGTCCGTTCGTTGAGCGGAGTCGAAACGAACACCCGCCGCCGCCCCCGTCACTCAAACAGCGGCATCCTGCTCTCCATCGGATTTTCCAATTCTGCAAACAGGACGGCGGCGCCTACATCGCCTTTGTACAAGCTGTTGTTGCGCATCAGGGGCGAATAGGCGTGGCGGAGAATCCGGCGGGCCAGGGCTTTGGCTCCTTTAAGGTAGTATTCGTCCTGGGTGGTGCGGTAAATACTCAGCAAAGCGTACGCCTGGCCCGACATGCCGCAGCACAGGCTGCCGTTGAGGTCTTCCTGGTCGTTTTCCAGAAAATACCGCACTGATTGTTGGGCAAAGGTCAGGTAGCGTTTTTCTGCCGTTACGTTGTACAACAGCAACCATAAAAACGTGTAACCCGCAGCGCCATGGCACCAGCCGGGCCACGACTCTTCGCTGGTGTTGGTAAGATTCCAGCGCAGGTAGCCGTTTTCCTCGATCCGCAGGTCGATCAGCTGATCCAGGCGGGTGTGGAATTGTTTGGGCAAGGGGCCGCCTGAGCGGTGGCTCCATAATAAAGAAGCGTACAATACGCCCGCCCATCCGTGAGCGATACCCCTGTAAATGAGCGGATTGTCTTCGCCGATAGCGGGATAGCCGTCCAACATATTCCAGATTTGCTGTTGACTTTGATTGCCCAGCTTCTCAAGTTCTCGTCGCAGCGCCTTCTCACTGCGCAGTAAATCCCACAGCAAGGCACATCCGATCAGGTTGCTCGACAAGCCGACCGTGACATCGAGGTTTTCGCAGGGTTTAGAGGCTTCGGCGACAAAACCTGAAACGGCTTTGTAAAACCCGTTGAGGTCGCCCATAGCCTTGCTGATCAATGCCTGCACCAGGTATACCCCGCTAGCGGAGTGGTAGATAGAGGTATGGCCGACCGTCTCCGGCGTTATTTCTATTTCTTTTGAAAAAAAGGCCCGGTCTTCGTCCTTGAGAAAAGCGTGGGCCCGATTGATCCACACATCGGCCAGGGCGAGCAAATCGGGGTCGTTTTTGAGGCAGGCCAGCCGGTAAAACATAAAGGCGATGCCGGCGGCGCCGTAATTCACCGAGCAAGTCGGCGGCAATTGCAAGCCCTTGTCGATCAAGGGGCCGTCCCAGCCCAATCGCCCCATCAGCGCTTCGTTAAAAGCAGCCTTTGAATACTTCGTGGCTTCCAGAGCGGGTTTTTGACGTTCTATTCGATTTTTTATCGTCAAAAAGCAATCGGCAAATTCGCTGATTGAGGGGAAGCGATCGGCGGGATTTTTGGACAAACCTCTAAAAATGGCCTTTTCTATGCCCGGGTCAATGTCCAAATCATAGCAACTAAAGGGAATAGGAGGATCTTCGGCAATTTGTTTGAACACCACCTCTTTTTCTAAAGAAAAATCGAGGTATTGCTTGCCGGTCAACAACTGGTACAACAAAGCCGAAAGGCCGTATTGCTCGCCTAAAAAAGAAGCCGGCTGCTGTATGGTGCGATTAACGACACAGCGCGCGTATTCGGGTTCAAAAAAGAAGCCCACGCCGCCGCGGGCTGCATTTTCAGGGGCGCCATCAAAGCTGGATATCCCGAAATCGATGATTTTTACGTTGCTGTCTTCTGTTACCAGTACATTGCGTGGATGAATATCGGAATGGACTACGCCTTTTTTGTGGATAAAAGAATATGCTTCCAGTATTTTACAAACAATCGAAATCAGGCGATACAGATTATCGGGGTCGGTCAAATTGCGATATTTTTCCGAAACTTCATCACAAGAGGCGCCTTCGCACCACTCCATCACAATATAGTGATTACCCTCCCACTCGCCATTGTCAATCAGGGCAGGCGCGCATTCTCCTTCCAGATGGTGAAGAATGGCGACTTCTCTTTCATAGTTGAGCATCAGGTATTTTTCGGAGCCGGATGTTTTCAGCAATTTTAACACATAAAAAACACCTTCCCTTTTAATTTTATAAACTTCTGTATCCGAAATACTTTGGATCTTCGATACAATTTCATAATCCAGAAAAAAATCGCCGGGCTCAAAAATATCGGGCGTTTGTTTAGAAGATAAATCGCCGTCGGCATCTACCAAAAAACCTTCACCCCGCAGTTGTGCCAGCATCATAAACGAATGGTCAAGCACCTCTTGCGGCTTTAGCTTGTGCATCACGGCATACCTGAAAATGCCCTCCACCAACGGCTTGGGCGTAGTAAACTCCTGTAGCAACTCGGCCACATCTGCATCAATCACCTTACTTGTTTGGCGGGAGTGGTCGAACGTGAGCACCACGTCGCCTTCCTCGTATTCGAATTTCGCTTTGAGCGTTTCGGGCAGCTCCGTTACCGGCGTAAAACGCACATTTTCGGGGAGGACATAGTTTTTGTCGGTCAACATAAGGCTCAGTTTTGGGAAGTTGAATAATTCATCGGCATCCAGTTTGTTGGATCAACACCCGATAGCGATAATTTTTTCATAATAAAATGCAGGGCATCGCTTTTTTGTATGCCCTCCGCATGAGCCTGCGAGATAGCCACGGCGATTTTGTCGGTAATTTCGGCGCGCCAACTTCCGCCTTCGATGTCTTTTAATACTTCGGCGCTTGGTGGGTCGATACCCCAGGAAAGCAGCCCGGCTTCGTCGAGGGGGCAGGTAAATGGCACGCCTTGCACCTGCTCGCAATGCAGTGCGGCTTCCAGTACTTGAGCCGCTTGTTGCAGATCGGTATAATTTTTAAAATAAACAACCAGCTTATCAGGCCGCAACAGCCCTTCTCTTGCAGCGCCTACCTTAAAACTAAAAGCCTGAATGGCGGGTAATAGCTGTACAAATTGATAAAACACATCGGGCAGGGCATCAATGCCGGGGCTGATATACATTTTGTAAGTCGGTTGCCTGGTATTCTTTAGTGCGCTTGAAGAATGTTGCCGATACCAGGCAATCCAACTGAATTTATCGGCTGGCAATTGTTTTTTCCAGCCGTTCAGCAACCCTTTGCGCGTTAGTGTCGCCACGCGCAGCAACTTTTCAACGGCAGCGCTGTCTGTAATATTCGCATAAGCCGACGGCTCCACCGGCATCGTATTATAGCTATAAAGCCGTTGGGCGATACTTCTTGGATCCAGATCGTTCAGAACCAAGCAATAGCGAATAGCTTTTTCCGAAATAGTAGAAAGCCGCCCTACCGGAGCCGGCATGGCGGCATCTTCGCGATACAAAGCAGCTTGCGCTGCGGCGCCTGAGACGAATTGGCCCTTGTATTCCACTTCCACGATGCCGTCGAGCACAAGCCGGGCCACGGTTACATTTGTTTCGTCGTCATACACATTGAGCATAAACCGGGGTAATCGTCCTTCGGTTTGCAGGGAGTAATACAGGAGGGCGACGTCCTTGTAGGCCACTTTAGGACTCAGCTTACTTTGAGGATCAACGGGCACAAACAGCCCGTATACGTCAGGGTCGGAGAACAGCACAGCCAGCGCCGGAGGCGCCGACTGTGCGATGCGATTGGATTCTACCAGTTCGTATTGTCGACCGACTCTGAATGTATTGGTCGGCAGGAAGTGAAGCTTCATGGTCACGACGATTTTTTCATTTGCCTTTGAAGCGCGTTAACTTCTTTCAAAGCTTCGTTGAGCTTGCCTTCCAGCATTTCGAGTTCTTCCCGTGTCTGCGGTTTGAAATTGGCTTCAAGCGCTTTTTCCATTTCTGCAATCCATTCCTTGGCGTATTTCAGTTCTTCAAATATTTCAACGTCAGGTCTTTCCCCAAGGGTTGTAGTAAATGCTGTCAAGATTGTAGTAATGGGGGTTGCACCCCTGCAGGCATACGTCTTCGTATTAACCATCTGACACCATTGCGAAATGAGCCTGGAACAACCCATGTAACAAACATGAGCCGTCAATTCAGTCAATACCCCCGTTTGGGTACGTTCTTTCAAATCCGTCACGGAAATGACGAGGTCTTTTAATTTGAACGATTTCATGGCTTAAGGTTTTTTGCAGTTAATAAATCAATAACAATCACTCACTCAGACGCAATTAATTGTTTGCCATCATTTTATTTTTTGAGCGATCTGACAAACGCTATTGCCTCGTTGAGTTTGGATTCTACTTGTCCGATATCCTCCGCTGTTTGAGGAGTCAGAAGTGCCTCGTACGCTTTTTCCAATTCGACGGCCTCAATTCTGATTTGCCTGATATCCTCCAGTATGACTATTTCATCAATATCAAACTCCCATGGTTCTGGCGAGGCTCCTCCACATACTGAAGGCGTACCGCCACACCAATTGTCAAGAGGAGTATATTTACACTGGTAAATCGGTGTCGGCCTACAAAAAGTGACAGGATTACTCCCCGTCAAGCAAGCAATGACCGGAGAAATTTTTGAAACCACCTTCGTACACGGCAAGCAAAGCGTGCGCAGTTTCATCGTAATGACAGTAGTCTTTTGAGGTCCCTCCATTGAAATGACGAGGTCTTTAATTTTGAACGTTTTCATGGCTGTATTTTTTAAGGTAAAAACTTACTTCACTTGTTTCCTGAGTGCTTTGACCTCATTTATTGCAGCATTAAGTTTCGCTTCCAGCATATCGAGTTCTTCCATCGTGTCCGGCTTAAGGCTTTCTTCGAGTATACGTTCGTATTCTTCGACATACGCTTTCATCGACTTGAGTTCTTCCAGGTAATCGACATCTCTAAAGTCGTAGTAGGTAGGATTCATAGAACCGTCGCAATTTGTACGGCCGTAAGTGGTGGTATACATGGTATCAATCACGATAGACCCCGCAAAACAACCTTCAAAAGGATTAGAATAGTTGTTTTTGCACCAGTCCGAAATCACCAGCGAGCAGCCCTTAATACAAAACTTAGTTTCAATCCTCGTAGTGATGTGGACCATCTGCTTAGTGCGCGGGCGGCCCTCCATCGAAATGACCAGATCTTTGATTTTGAACGTTTTCATGGCTTATGGTTGATAAGGTAAATGAAAAAGTACCTAACCACATTGGGGCTTAGCTGACAGGAAGTATATGTATTTTTTTTTAAAATAGCAATGAGTTTTGTCAGTGAATGAGGGGGGATTTTTGGTGAAAATAGATTTTATGCGATATTCTGCAATTATGTTGGCAGATGAACGTCGCTACCTGAATGGCCCTGGCGTTGCAGAATATCGGCGCGGTTGAGCGCAGTGGCGCGCACGCGAATCAAAATTTCACCAGTCCCCGCTACTGGTGTGGGATATTCACCGATATACAGTTGCGCGGCCTCGCCCTCTTGTTTCAGCAATACGGCTTTCATGATCTGCAGTTTATTAGCGTACAGCTTATTTTAAAAAATTGATTTTCAATAAATTATTTCGCTACTCAAGCTTATCAACCAGCAGTTCACTGTTCACAGTTCACAGTTCACTTAATTATATAAAACTTAGGCTTATCTTTGGAATCTCTAATCAAATGCTACCACCAAAAGATATGCAAAAAGTACAACATTTTATCGAGCAAAACAAAGACCGATTCCTGGAAGAGCTCCTGGAATTGCTCCGCATTCCCTCTGTAAGCGCCGATCCGGCACACAAAGGCGACGTACAGCGCGCCGCAGAAGCCGTGGCCGTCCATTTGCGCAAAGTAGGCGTCGACAAAGTGCAGGTGTATCCCACTGCCGGACACCCGATCGTATATGGTGAAAAAATGGTCGACCCGGCCAAGCCCACCATATTGGTCTACGGCCATTATGATGTGCAGCCCGCCGATCCCATCGACTTGTGGCATTCGGGGCCTTTTGAACCTGTTATCAAAAAAACGGAGCTGCACCCCGATGGGGCTATTTTTGCCCGCGGCTCCTGCGATGACAAAGGTCAGGTGTTTATGCACATCAAAGCCTTTGAAGCCATGGCGGTCAACGGCGAATTGCCCTGCAACGTCAAGTTTATGATCGAAGGCGAAGAAGAGGTAGGCTCCGTCAACCTCGGCGCTTTCTGCCGCGAGCACAAGCATATGCTGGCCTGCGACGTGATCCTGATCTCCGATACCTCGATCATCGACAACCAAACGCCTTCGATCACCACAGGCCTGCGTGGTCTGAGCTATGTAGAGGTGGAAGTCACCGGCCCCAACCGCGACCTCCACTCGGGCGTATACGGCGGCGCCGTGGCCAACCCCGTCAATATCCTGGCCAGGATGATCGCCTCGATGCACGATGAAAACAACCACATCACGATCCCTGGTTTCTACGATGACGTAGTGGAGGTAAGCGCCGCCGAACGCGCCGAGATGAACAAGGCGCCTTACGACGAAAAGGCCTACAAAGCCGCACTTGACGTAAACGACCTCTGGGGCGAAAAAGGCTTTACCACGCTGGAGCGCACCTCTATACGTCCTACTCTGGATGTCAACGGCATCTGGGGCGGTTATACCGGCGAAGGCGCCAAAACGGTGTTGCCATCAAAAGCTTTTGCCAAGATCAGCATGCGACTGGTGCCCAACCAACATTCGCAGAAAATTGCCGATCTGTTCAAAGCGCATTTCGAAAAAATCGCGCCCGATTGCGTAAAGGTAAAAGTGAGCTACCACCACGGCGGCGAACCGGTGGTAACCCCCACCGATACGCCCGAGTATATGGCTGCATATAAGGCCATGAACGCCGCTTTCGGCAAAACGCCCATCCCCAAACGCGAAGGCGGCAGTATTCCCATTGTGGCGCTGTTTGAGGAGGTGCTGGGCGTAAAAAGCGTGTTGATGGGCTTCGGCCTTGACTCCGACGCCATACACTCGCCCAACGAGCATTACGGTTTATTCAATTTTTATAAAGGCATTTCGACGATTCCGTATTATCATCAATATTATGCGGAGTTGAAACGCTGAGAAGGAGTGTGAGAGGGTGAGAGTGTGGGAGGGTGCGATTTTTCTCTCTCTCCCACACTCCAAACGATGCCATCCTTGCATTTACCAAGCCAATCTATATGAAAAAATCCACCACCCAACAACTCGACAAACTCGACCGGCAACTGGAGTCGCTGTTGTCAGAGCTCTCTTCTTACAGCGAAGCGCAGCTCAACCAAAAGCCGTCGCCCGGCGCCTGGTCGGCCATGCAAGTGATGCACCATATGCTACTGGCCGAGCAGTTGTCGCTGGCTTATGTGCAAAAGAAACTCAGCTTTAATCCTGCGCTGAAAAATGCGGGGGTAACAGGCGCCTGGCATATATTTTTGCTCTGGACTTTTATCTATGCCCCACTAAAATTTAAGGCCCCGGCGAATGTCAGCGACGAAAAACTGCCGGCGCATAGTACTTTGCAGGAAACAGCCCGGATTTGGAAAAATAATCGCCGCGAGTTGCGCGAATATCTCGACACTTTGCCCGACGATACTTTCCGAAAATTGATTTATCGCCATCCCTTTGCAGGGTTATTGTCTTTGGATGCGATGCTCCTGTTTTTTGAATGGCATTTTCTCAGGCATCATAAGCAAATTCAGAGAACGGTTAAATGAATTACGAATTAGAAATTACGAATTAGGAAATGCGAAATGCCAATGATAAATGAAGAGAGAGAAGCATTCATTCAGTTGCGCGAAATAATGAATGCAGTCAGGGATGGCATCATTACCTTTAATGAGGATGGAGAAATATTATTAGTTAATAAAGAAATGGAAAAAATATGGGGTTACCAGGCAGACATGCTTGTGGGAAAACCTTTTACTTTTCTCATACCCCCACCTCATAAATCCCTGCAATTAGCATTATTTAAACGCCGGATCAAAAATGAAAAATCGCAAATTCTGCCAGATGAATTAACAATGACCGGGCAGCGATCTAATGGAGATATTTTTCCAATAGAATTACATATTTCTGATTTTGAATATAATGGAAAGCGCATTTTCACAGCAGTAGTGCGTGATATTACGGAACGCCTTCAGGTAGAAAAAGACTTGCGCGATTCCAAATTACAGCTCGAATTGCGCACCAGGGAATTGGAAAAAACGCAAGAAGAATTGCATCAATTGGTGAATGAACTCAAGCGGTCGAATAGCGAGTTAGAACAGTTTGCCTATATCGCTTCGCACGACTTACAAGAACCATTGCGCAACGTAGAGGGGTATATTAGTTTGTTGAAACGCCAATGGAAAAAAGCAAGCGAAAATACGATAGTAGAATACCTGGGGCACGCCATAAAAGGCGTGGTGCGCATGCAGGCATTGATACACGATTTATTATATTATTCTCGCGCAGGCCGGGATGTTACTCCATTTATGGAGATTTCTACTGAGTTAATTATTGAAATAGCTAAAAATAATCTGCGTTTGCCAATTCAACAATCGCATGCTATTATTACAACCGAAAACTTACCTCCGGTTATTAAAGGCGCCCGCTTGCAATTAATCCAGTTATTCCAAAATTTATTGTCCAATGCCATTAAATTTACACCCCATTATCAGCAACCGAATATTTTAATAAAATATACCAAAGAAAAAAAACACCATCGATTTGAAATAATTGATAACGGCATAGGTATTGCTGAAAAAGATATTGAACGCATTTTTGTCAATTTTCAACGACTCCACCCTTACGAAGCATACGAAGGCACCGGCTTAGGTCTTGCTATTTGTAAAAAAATTATCGAGCGCCATCACGGCTCTATCGGCGTTTTTTCCGAATTAGGAAAAGGAAGCACGTTTTATTTTACACTACCGGCATGAGGGACTTTGGGACTTTACGACTTTACGACTTTACGACTTTACGACTTTGCGACTTTACGACTTTACGACTTTGCGACTTTGCGAACTTAGGAGCTTCCCGTATCTTGTACGCTTATGTTCGCACAGTCGCACAGTCGCACAGTCGCACAACCTACCTGGGCGTATACATCGGTCGTGCCTGGGAGGTTTTGTCGGTGAGATAACTCGGCTGCGCCTGCCCTAACTGCGTGGGCTGCTGAGCGTAGTACATTGCCGTTTGGCTATTCACTGCGACGGGTTTTTTGACTTCAATTGCCGCAATCTCCACTGCTTTCCGGGGCATCATATTCACTGCGGCCTCCAGCAACTGGATGGCCAGGCCGTTGACCGACTTGCCCCGCAGATTGCTCAGTACACTTACCACAATGCCCGAATTGGCATCATATAGAACAATTGAGCGGTAGCCCCATGCACCGGAATGGTAGTGCCTGATGCCGCCTTCCGCGATACTGGCTCGCATGCCCAGGGAATAATTAAACCGGGTTACCTGTCGCAATTGCTCTTGTGCATAAGGAGATAAAAAATCGTTGCCGAATAATTGCCGGAACCAGGTGGCGAGGTCGTCGGCCGTACTCCAGATGCCGCCGGCCGCCTGGATAAAAGAACTGAAAGCTTCGTCGCGCTCCGGGGCGGGGCGGGGCGAACTGCTATCGAACAGCTTTGCCCAGGGGGCGTCGAAAATCTGGTCGCCGCCGGCCGGATAGGCCGTTTTACTCAAACCCAGCGGTTCAATAATATACTGGTGCAGCAGGTTGCGAAAACTGTCACCGCCTGCCGCCTCGCAAACCAGGGCAGCTACGAGAAAATTGGTATTGGAATAGCGGTAGCCCTGTCCAGGCTGAAAATGAGGGGCCCCGATGGTAGCCAGGACGGCTTTGGGCGTCCACAGCGAATCGGGATTATTGTTGTATGTTTTGAGGGTGCGATAAGAAGCGTCGTTATAAAAGTCGAACAAGCCGCTTTGATGGCTGAGCAATTGCCGGACGGTGATCCCGGGGTTGACGTGCTTCATATAGGGCAAATACGTGCCGATGCTGTCGTCGAGATGAAGCAGTCCTTCGTCTTGCAACTTTAGACAAAGCCCTGCCACAAAAGTTTTTGAGCAGGAAGCGATACAAAAACGCATATCGGGTTTGATAGCGGCGCCGCCTTTAGAGACGCCGTAAGTACCGATCCAGCGGCCCTGTCCGGGTATATCTACCGCCACGGACAAACCCTTGTAGCTTTTGCCGGCATTGTCGGTCAACGCCTGCAGCGTCTGGGCAAGCGCCGGGTCGAAAGAAGGGTCGGTGACCTGGGTTTTAGCGGTATAAACAACGACGGTTAAGGCCAAAAATAGAACGGTAATACGTTTGGTCATGCGTCTTCTTTTTTCATGATACTACGGGTGCATCGGTGCCGGGGGTAAATATATTATTTTTGGTAAGATTTTAGTATATGTAGTGTTTAATTTTGTCGGCAGCAGGATAATACTGCCCCATGAGCACCCGCTACAATGACTGCCGCTACCACATCAAAGCCCGGGTGACCGATGTGCGCAACGGCTATACCGACTCGCCCGTGCAAAATGTGGTTATTGACGATTACAAGCCTTTTATCCCCAAAACATACTTAACGGAAAATATTATGTGTTAAAGTGTTTACGTTATTTGACTTTGTCTGAATTTTATTTTTTTTTTTTTGCAATATACACACGATTGTCGTAGTGCTCGCAGATGGTGTTCCGGTTGCTTAAATAATATGCGGGTGCGCGTTGGAATTATTACAGTAATATTATTTTGGAGATTATACGATACGCATCAGGCGTTATGGTATTACCTGTTATGTTGTAGTTGACCACGACGTGTAGGGCTATTGTATTTGCGAAAATCAAATTTCTTTTTATTAACCAATAAATTATTGTAAAATGAAAACCTTATTATTATTGTTTTTGCCGGTGCTGGCGAGTTGGTGCTCGGGGCCGAAGGCAGAGGATAAAAGCGCCTTTGCGGATAATGTGAAGACAGAAAATACGATCAGGAGTGATTCCAATTCGGAAAAGGCGTTTAAAAAAATCCGGCTTCATTTTAAGACGCCGGGGCAATATTATGACAAAATTGAATTTTGGGACGAATC